>Ga0123340_1007288_pt1 | contig 10569 bp, 10 predicted proteins | sample SirMexnodulemix_FD_89961 | JGI IMG/M metagenome (GOLD analysis project Ga0123340, IMG submission 89961) | Root nodule microbial communities of legume samples collected from Mexico - Siratro Mexico nodule mix | ecosystem: Host-associated > Plants > Roots > Nodule | place: Mexico: Nepantla...
AATTATTTATAAAAATAATAAAATTATATATACTTTTATATAATAAAAATGTGAATGATCCATGTGTTTTCACAAGTTTTATATAAATAAATATACTTTGACACTATTTACAAAACTTATACTATTTTATTCTGTTTTTTATAATAAAATATAATATCTTAATAAAATATTATTATTTTTCAATATTAAATAGAAGTAGATTATTGTTTGCGGTGTCAAAATATAACTGCCCTAATTATATTGAATCAATATTTAATCCAATAATTAAATTAATTTACAAATGGTAAAAAAATTGAAATTTAAAAAAAATGGAAAGGAGTTTAAAAATGATATGATTAAGAACACGGTCTCATCTGGTAATGTTTCAGTCCACACTGTCACGCATATCCCGGCGGCGGCGCCACCCATTTTCCACCGCCGTCGCCGCTGCCATCGCCGCCAACAGCGTTCCTGCCCCGGCGCTCCCTCCCTCATCCTTCACAATCCGGCCCCCAGTCCACCCTTGGCCTCGCCGCCTCACTCCTCACAACCTCGCCTCCCTCATCTCCCGCCAGCACGACCCCGACCTCTCTCTCCAAATCTTCCACCACGCCCAATCCCTCCACCCCTCCCTCTCTCACGCGCCGCAACCCATCCACGCGCTCTTCGTCAAACTCTCACGCGCCCGCCGCTTCTCCGTCCTCGAGTCCCTCCTCACGCGCCTCCCCAATCCGCCGCCGGAGCCCTCCCTTGTCATCCTCATCCGCGCCTACGGCCTCGCCGGAAAACCCCTCTCCGCCGTCCGCCTCTTCCTCAAACTCCAACCCCTCCGCGTCCAACCCTCCGTGAAATCCCTCAACGCGCTTCTGAACGCGCTGGTTCAGAACAAACGGTACCGTTTAGCGCACTCGGTGTTTAAAAGCTCTGCAGAAAAATTCAGGGTTGTGCCTAATGTTGTTAGTTGTAACATTTTGCTTAAGGCGCTGTGTAAGAGCAATGAAGTTGATGTTGCGGTTAGGGTTTTGGATGAGATGGGTTTGATGGGTTTGGTTCCCAATGTGGTTAGTTACACAACTGTGTTGGGTGGGTATGTGTTTAGGGGTGACATGGAGAGTGCAATGAGGGTTTTTGGGGAGATTTTGGATAGAGGGTGGGTGCCTGATGCAACCACTTACACTGTTTTGATGAATGGGTTTTGTAGGATGGGGAAGTTGGTGGAGGCAATTAGGGTTATGGATTTGATGGAGGAGAATAAGGTTCAACCTAGTGAGGTTACTTATGGTGTCGTGATTGAGGCTTATTGTAAGGGGAGGAAATCTGGGGAGGCTGTGAACTTGCTGGAGGATATGGTTGCAAAGGGGTTTGTGCCAAATTCGGTGTTGTGTTGTAGGGTTGTTGATGTGTTGTGTGAGGAGGGGAGTGTGGAGAGGGCTTGGGAGATGTGTAGGGGGTTGGTGAGGAAAGGGATTCAGGTTGGTGGCGCAGTGGTGAGTACGGTTGTGCATTGGCTTTGCAAGGAGGGGAAGGTGGTGGAGGCAAGGGAAGTGTTGGATGAACTGGAGAAGGGGGAGGTTGTGAGTTTGTTGACTTATAACACGCTGATTGGTGGGATGTGTGAAAGCGGGAAGCTTTGTGAGGCAGCTAGGCTGTGGGATGAGATGGTGGAAAAGGGTATAGCTCCAAATGCATTTACTTACAATGTGTTGATTAAAGGGTTTTGTAAGGTTGGGGATGTGAAGGAGGGTATCAGAGTGCTGGAGGAGATGGTGGAGAGTGGATGCTTGCCTAACAAATCAACATACTCCATATTGGTTGATGGGATTTCCGTTTCAGGAGGGAAGAAAGAGGAGATTGAGAAGGTAGTTTTGTTGGCCATGAGGACTGGAGTTGATGGTGACTTGTGGGGTATTTTCTTAAAACTTGTGGTTAATTTGGATGGCAATGCAGGTAAGCTTGATAGGATATTGACAGAGAATGCAGTGTGATAAAAGAAAATCTGTGGGATGTGATGTGATGTGGTGTCTGATCTTTGGAAGTTGACCACCAAAGGGGATTGAGTTTCTAAAGCAAAGGGAATCAATGCATGTTTTGAATGTTGCATTACGTGTTTCCCACTCCCTTTGTGGCGTGCTTGGAGAGTGAAACAAGTTCGGAAACTGAGCCTGAGTTGTGAAATAACTATGGGAGTCTCATTCCATTACTGACTTTTGTTTAGGGAGTCTGTGTTGCAATTTGATTGAAGCAATGAAACATAATCAAATCATAGGAGGGTTCAACTGCTGAAGCACTTCCTTTATTTCCAACCTGTACCAAAGAGTTACATCTTAGTTGGCATGCCACTGACTGTGAGCTAGATTTTCCTGATGCCATTGTGGGCATGGCCTTAACAAATGATTCAAATGGTTTCTGGACTGGCAGTTGCACTAGCATTGGAATGATGTAAATGCGGTGAAAGAAAAGTAACATCAAAAGGAAAATGGTGATATTATTTCTCATGCCTATGGTTTAGCCGACATCGTATAATGTTGGTCTTTGTAACTTTTGAGTACAATATTGTAGCCAATTCAGTTGTGAGATTGGTTAGGTTATACAAATATACTTCAGTAAGAATACATTGTATTTCGAGAGTATCTGTAATAGGGGGAAAAACTAAGGAAGCGAGAGAATAAATTGAAAAAAGAGCTTGAGAACATGGAAGTGCATGACTTCTTGCTTGAAGGGAACATCTTGCTTCACTATTTTTAATTGTGTATAGTTATGTAGTCTTTTCAATTTCTTCATTACAGTTAGCACATTGTGCTGTCCTCAATCCTCAGAATCTCCACCTGGCCACTTTTTGGTACCTTTGTTTCTTTGGAAATTTCACCGAACTTTAAAACACATTTGCAAAAGTCAAGTTGTTGCAGTTCAGATCTAAAGCGTGGAAACGCTTCAAAGTACCTCTGAAAAGGTTCAAACTATTTCAATTTGCATACTTTTTGTTTCATTAATTTGGTTTGTTCAAAACATGACAAGCCGTCCTATACTTCTTTTATTCTAGTCAAAATTAATTTGAGACAAAATATTCAAACACTGGTAGATTAGGTTTATAAACTAAATTATTTATATGTTCAGGATGAAAGAGTCAGTAATACTTTTGTAAACAATTTGTTAGAGATTGAGTAATAACAATTGATAAGTGAACCTAGACATGGACTTTTATAACTTGACATTAGGCCCTCATTTAATATAAAAATGGTTTAATGAAATTTTTAAAAGCTTAAACAACCTGTAGTTCCTTTTGGGGTAAACAAACCATATACCTAATCCATTCACAATTTTCCATTCACAATTTTTCCAATCAAATCAGTTTTCTTGATTTTTTTTTTTAACAATAATTGTATAGCTAGGAAGAACATATATATCAAAGGAAAAAGAACACCGATTGTTATGAGAAAGGAAATATTCAAAAACTCATTTAAAAATATGTTGTTTTTATAGAAGAAATTAAATTGATCAATGAAATTCAAGCATGGAGATTTTGATACCTCCCTCTAACCAAAAGAAAGCATTGGAATTCAAGCGTTTTCTAATTACCTTCCACCCACTGCATTGTCTTTTACAACCTTTGTGTCTAACATATACGTGGTGTAGTTGAAGTTATGATTCTTTTTGCATGGATTTGGTGTAATTTTTTTATTTTTTTTTTTTTGAAAAATCTACTAAAATAGGTAAATTTTTTCTTTACAAAAATAGATGAATTGTGTCCGGGTCGATTATTTTGACATAGAAAAATTGTACACACAAACACAACTTTATATCAAATAGAAAAATTGGGTATTATTATTCTATTTCAAAATGATCATTCCAAATATAACTTATCTATTTTTATAAAAATATAATTTTTTTTTATCTATTTCGATAAATCCTTAAGAAAATGGTACCACATCCGTAAATAGACCGAAGTTATGATTGATTGCTTACTTAAGTTTCATTGTCACTCATGATTTGTACGTGTTTTGCTGAACCAATTGCAGATTAAACAACTAGAAAAAAAATGTCATGTTGTATACTCTTTCTTGCAGTAAAGTATAACTTAGCTTTCAAAACTAATTTGACCCAGATTTTATATAAGTAACAACTAATTTCAACCATGCAGAGTTTGAATTTAAAAGGGCAATTTCTTGAAATCTGCTACTTAACTTCTCCTTAATAGGTTGACTATGCCTTTTGAATTTGTAAGAACTTTGAGATCGAACTTTGTCTGGACCCTTCTAACAGCCTCTTGTTTGAAACTGATAATTTTAAATCCTTGATATTTAGCCATAAATAAGTATCTTTTGTCAACTGCCTGCCATTTTGGTATATCATTGAAGAAAAGAATGGGCGTTGACTTTTGATCAGGTTATGACAATGTTTTTAAATTCTAAGAGAAAGGGAATATTTCCAGTAAATCTACTTCTGAAAGAAAACAAAAAAGATTGGCTGGTCATCAACACAAAAGTGGTCCTTTCTAGAAGGGAATTTTAAATTGTAGATTGCCCTTAATTTTGGATCATTGGTACTAAAAAATATGTCAAAACGGGTAACAAAAGAAGAACTAGAAGGAATTTCCCAAAGGTTCAGTAAGTGTCAAAGACTCTGTGTGCTTAGTTGCTATACTCATGATCTCATATGCAAATTTACACCAATGAACGCCATATTTTTCCCTCTAAGGAGATTATGACAATAGAAATGTCATCATGGTAATGACGGCGTTCCCCTTGTGGAATATCAAGCAGTTCATGGAACTCCAAACCTGCAACAATGAAAGTCAAGCTCACTAAGATAGTTTTGACTTGTGAATTCCTTTCATGTTGAAAAATATTGAGGGAAAAAGTGCTTTATACCAGCCCTTTTTGCTGCTCGATCTAGTGCTTCTTCAATGAGAAGTTGTGCAGGATCTCTATCAGGAAACATGGTGATGAATGACTCAACTTTTGCAGCTGCTTCTTCATTGGTGAAATATTGGTAAAGTCCATCTGAAGAGAGTATGAGGAACTTGTCATTTGGATTGAGCTTGTGGTGGTGGAGTGAAGGGAAACATGTGATGTATGGAGATTCCCCTATGTACCTCACTCTGAAACTCTCTAATACTGCATTGTTTTGCTTAGGCTGCAAAATGGACCAACAAAGTCATGCCATTGGTTATATACAACAATGAAATAATCAAGCAATTAAAGCGAAATATAGTGGTCCATTGCAGTAGCAAATGGGGTGCTACAAAAATTTTATACTGTTGACATGCAAGATGTGCTATGAATTATGATGTGCTATGAATTATGATTGAGTCTTCACAAAGTTGAGTTGTCTTATTTTTACTTTTGAAGAATATAAGCAATGATCTAATCCAATGTAACAGTAAAGAATATGAGTATGAACCCAGCACTGCATTTTTTTATGCACTAACAACAAGAAGAAAATCCTGAACATGTTTTTGAAGAAAGACAGAATTTTAAGTGTGGTAAATCTCAGACTGATGATTAGATTTATAACTGATCCATTAAACTGAAACTAGTAGAGATACTTCAAGATCCAACTAGGGAGACAAAGATAATTATGGTAGTTGAAAAAGGCAAAACAAGAAAGCCTTATTCTACTAGATAGAGTCAATTAAATAGATTGCAAAACATCATTAACTTTAGTTATACACCAACTTCTCATGAATGTTTGTGCTTTTTATGTAGTATTGTAAGTAATTGAGAAACAAACGTATTACCTGCTTAAGGAACCCTGCCCCAAAAGCCCTTGTGACACTCAAGCGACCCTTCACCCGGCCTCTAGTTACTGCTAAAGGGTCATCAGGATGCTCCCTCCTGATTCTGTAAACCTCCTGAGATTCACAAAGGTCTCACAAACTATGTCATATGAACTTAAAACACCAACCTTCATTCATTCATTGCTCAGAAAGCACAAGCTACCTCTTTCACGTGAGTGCTATGCTCCATGGTGAGCTGAAGTGATTCCCCACTGTGAGTGGCCAACACTGCACGGCTATCTCCCACATTCATCAAGTACACATCTTGACCCTTCATCAACATCACCAAAACACAAGAACCCATCATAGCCAACACAGGGTTCTGACCAATCATCTCCTCAGCAGTCCTCATGAATGAATCCTCAGTCTTCCTCAATGACTCTGAAAGAGCTTGTAACACATCTGAGTGACTCAAATCCACTCTTTCAATGTTCATCCCATTAATTCGCTCTACTCCTTCTGACACGCATTCCAAATTTAACTCTCCATTTTCACCTGAAGAACAACAACCATCAACCACTCCATTTCCCTCAAACAACACCTTCTCCCTCAACTCCAAAGAGTCTGAATCCTTGAGCTCAAACTTGTTGTGACCACACAAGATCTCCTTGAGCTCATCATTCACAGCATAAAACAAATTGTTGAGAAGAAAATCAGTGGCATCAGGGCCATTAAACCCATCGTAGATCCCCACAAAAACCCATCCATGATCCTCACAGATCACAATATGCAAACGATCTTCACCAGCTCTCCCTTGAGCCCAATGAAGATTCACACACTCCATCAACACATCACTATCCAAGTAATTATCAACCTCAACACCATGCAAACTCGTCTCAGCACTCAAACTAGTACTACAACTCACTCTCGCATTAGTATTATCATTTTTCTTGAAAATAGACATTCCCCCGATGGAAATCTTACTCAGAATGTTTTTCAAATGTCTTTTACTTCCCTCCCCTTTAGTCATTGCTACCTCAGAAGAACCTTTCTCGATGGACCCTTCATCGTTCACCACACGATCACGAGGACCCCAATATAACCCTCTTTCCGAACACCCTCCCAGAGAGAATCCACGATGAACGTGTTGATGCTGAAAAGGGACCAAGGTGGAAGTGAAGGAGCCAGAGCTCTCAAACGAGGCAGAGGAATCCAAAACGGTGCTGTGTTGAAGCGAATCATCGAGCGAAGTTGAAGGCGTCGCCGACGTGTTTGCACTCACGGTAGCGCCGGAAACCGACCGGAAAGTCATGAAGGTGTCATCATCGTCGGAAAACGCCTCGCTGGAGAACCGACACGTGTCGGGTCTCACATAGCAAATAGAGTTTCCGAGGGAATTCTGGTGTTTCTTGGAGAGGAAGGAAGCTCTGTTCTCGAACCTTCCGGAGGCGTCGCCGGAGGAACAGAAGCAGAGGTTGCTGATTCGGTTACCCATTGGAGAGTAGAACTGAATGGGGAGTTCAAGTTTTAAGCTTTGGATGTGGGTGTGGCAATGCTGAAAATGGAAGATCTTGCATTGCAGAGAGAACAGAGAAGAGAAAAACAGAGGAAAACAGGGTTTTTGCCAGAGGGAAGAGGAAGGGGTGTTGACTTTGTGGCACTTCCTCAAGATTTTAAAATGAAAATGTTGTTTTCTTGTGGTTAGTTCATGGTGGTTTTTCTTTCACGGCTTCATTTATTTTCTCTTTCTATGGATGAGTTGACTATGAGTTTGAGTAAAAGGGTGGGAGAGAGAGAGAGTTATGTTCATTTTTTTAGTAGTGTTCAGTTTGAATGAGGAAGAGTTTGGAAGGAGAACAGTTTCTTTATTTTAGGGATGCTGAGTTTGAAGAAGGAAGAGTTTATAAGGGGAAATATGGTGTTTTTTTAAATTGAAATAGTAATGGCAGCTCATTAGGGTGCTTTTGACTTTGCCCAGTTAGCATAGAAACGGCGTGGGAAGCATTTATGAAGGTTTTTATTGCTACCTTCTTTTTTCTCCTTCACCAAATCAATTCAAGTATTTGTACTCTTTTTCACTACTAGTTTAAAGCAATTGATCAAAGTTACTGTAATTTACCAAAATTTATATCAGTATTAACCCTTAATGTTCCTATCAGATTCAAATGTGATTATATATCTTATATGTATACACTTTTAGCATAAAGATTTGAGCATGAACATGAAGATTTCCTTCCAATTATATCTGATCAAATATTAATGATATATTTTATTCTCCTCCTTATATTAAAAGTCAACAACTGTCCCTTCTGGCTACTGATTATTTGCATGCAGATGGTGACAGAGATACAGACTCCAACATCAGACTCGTTGTGATGATATGGTTGAGCATGAACTGATAAAAAAAAAGTGGAGAATCTGAGGAAGCAATTCAACTATGAGATTCCTAACTTTCATGAAACACCAAAGACAAAGCTGAAGTGAACTGTGAGATATGTGTGTGGTCTGGTAAACTAATGAGTATTTTTGAGCATGGCATTTTGACTTTGATGAAACAGCACACGTGCTTGCGATCCAAGATTGACCAAACTATACATGATCTTGCAAGTGGAAAAAATTTAGCAAAGCCTATGGCATGGAGTGCACCTCTTCAGTTCTATAATGAGTTTATTTTGTCCACTCTTTTTTTTTTTCTGAAAAAAAAATGTTTCTCTAAGCCTTTTGATTCTCTTCTTTTTTAAATTAATGAATTTATTTTTAAGAATTTTTAACATTATGTAAATCTAATCTCTTATCATATTAAAACTTAATATCTGTGGATGACTTTTATTGACAAAATTACATGTTTTTTAAAGCTGAAAAAATAAATTCTTAATTTATAAGTAACGGAAACAAATTTAATAAAAAATAATGGAAAACACTTTTTCATTTTTCTTATTATAATTGACCTCAAATATTCATTGATTTTTTTTTATTATTTTTTTTTTAATGAAAAATCCATTTTATCATCTTTAGTAGAACTGTTTTTCTCACTATTGTTCCTATGCATAACATTCAAATTTAAAGAGTTTTCTCACTATATAAAGAGTTTGAATGTAATTCACTCTAATTAACTTAATATTAATTACACTTGTGCACAATCATACTTTATAGTACTAAAATTCCAGAAAACAATATGCAGCATAATTTGCTTAGTAGGATTTTGCTGAAATAACATGAACTTTGTGAGTTATGCATTGTTGCATTTCACCTATCATATCAATTATTTTTGTATGTTATGCTAATAACTTTTGTTTTTGTGTGAACTTATTATACAGTGAAGGGAGGGTGAAGTGTCACATCTGGTGGAGAAATTACACTGTGAAAAAAGAAAAAGGAAAAACTTCATTAATATCACCTTGCTGAAACCAAGAACAATTGTAGATCCTAGATATAGCAGCTAAATTTGTAGCACATAGAATAGATAACTGGTCTGAAAATGGTAAATGTGAGATATTAAAAAGGGTTATCTAACACTGATGACACTGAAAGGCTATGTGTCACATTCATCATTCTTGAAGTCCGCGGCAGAAAAGCAAGATAAAAATTATGAACACTGCTGCTAGTCATCGTTGCATTGCATTATTTCTCTTACACATTTGATTCTTAGCTATCTGCAAATAAAAGTTGAAGAGAAGTAGTGTCAATAATATATTTTCTTAATATGTGTCTTCCATTCACAATATTCACTATAGGACAAACTTTCTCTTAATTGGGCACTTTTGACTTTGTTTCTTGTAGTACATGAGGCTTTCTTTTTCTCTTACGTGTCTCTCTTTTATGCTACCATGATGTTCAGAGCATAACAGATAAGGTGGTGCAATAAATATAACAGTAGCACGTAGCCTGGAAAATCAGAATGTTTGAATATAAATTGCGATCCAAGAATTTTTTATACTGAATATATTATCTGACAAGATCTTTTATATTTCCAATGTATGTGTTTATATAGGGGGAAGAAAAATAATAATGGAAGTGGTAACTTTAAAAATAAGGAAGGTTTGTGGAAGCAAACGTTGGACTCTAATGAAAGGTGGAGGAATCTTAGAAAAGGAAATTATTTTGCACGAAAAGTTATGTTGAATAGAGTGGCACCAAAATTATGTTGGGAAATAATAGGTAACTATATGTGTTATGTGTAGAATGGTGGAAGAAGTAATTAATCAATTTTTCTTTATTTATCATGTTACAAACACAGCATGAATGGTATACTAAGATGAATAGTTATTTTTATAGTCTTTTTTAATAGATTAATGATTGTTATGATAGTTGAAGACTATATATTTATTAGAAAATAAATAGTTCAATAATTTATAAATCAATATAAATTTTATTTTACGAGTTGATTTTATAAAATTGAATTAAATTTAAAGTTTATTTCTAATATAATATTAATATTTATTTTAACAAATAACTTGTTAGGTTTACCAAATTATATATAATTTAAGATACAAATTATAAAATTTTAATAAAATTGAATTGGTCTTAAAATCTATTTTTAATAATAACTTTCCGTTTATGTTTAATTTCCTTTCAAATTTTAAAAGTATTGATTTAGTTTTCCATCTTAAACCCTTCTTCTTATCATTTTCTTATATATATATATATTGCAGTCATTCATTGGATAAGGAAGATTGTTACACATGAATGCCAATATGCTACTTGGAAGGGTAAAAGTTTGATAAAATGGTTCTCAACTATAAGAACCCTGTAACCTGCTATAGGTGATCTGAAAAGAAAACACTTTTTATAGGGAAACAAATTTGTTTATCTTACCCATCCCATATCACATCAATATTATTATATTTATTGCATCTAAATTTATGATCTATAAT
>Ga0123340_1007289_pt1 | contig 10568 bp, 3 predicted proteins | sample SirMexnodulemix_FD_89961 | JGI IMG/M metagenome (GOLD analysis project Ga0123340, IMG submission 89961) | Root nodule microbial communities of legume samples collected from Mexico - Siratro Mexico nodule mix | ecosystem: Host-associated > Plants > Roots > Nodule | place: Mexico: Nepantla...
GTTATATGCTTTTATTCTTAAATATATTTTAGATAAAAGAATTCGTAATATTTTATTTAATATTTTTAGACTTTTTTCAAACTAAGCAAAAATATTTTTATTTTCTCTTTCTTCAATTTAATTCTGTTTAATATATATTTCTTAATTTTCTCACTTTTTTGTATTTATTCTCTTAAAGCAATTATGTTTTTTTTATTTAATACTTTGAATTATCTAGACAAAACTGAGTGTTGACAATAATAAATAATATCATGTTTTGATATACTAATATTTTGATCTAAGTATGCTTGGTAGATAAAATAATCAAACCATCAAGAGAAAGAAAGGCTAGTCATTACTAGATCATCAAGTTATTTAGTTAAGAAAAGACTTGTAAAGGATGTTCATCAAAATTTTTCCTAACTAAAGATGCAAGACTTTATAACAGTTTGTTACTAGACATAACTTCAATTTGAATTGGCTAGATCATTTTAAAAACCATGAACAAGTTGACTCATATATCACAATAAAACATCTAAAATAAGATACTAACTTTTTATAGTTATATGCTAAAATTAGTGCTATCAATATTAGAATGGGGATGTTCAATATGAAAGTTAATTTGAAGCATAACAAGTTGAGTGTAACATATATTTATGTAAGCTGAAAGGCTACTAACCTTTGTTACAATTGTCACACAAGAATAAAAAATCTTTGTGCAAGTTACGATGATTTTATTCTAGAGGAATATAAATAGAAATCTCACTGTGCATGATAAAATAACATTCTTACGTAGAGTCATGCTATACTTTATATAAGTTGTTGTTTCATACATCAAAAGATAGATCATCTTATAAAGGATATAAATAGTACAATGTCTTGTAAAGATATCTCTTAACAAGGAGTGTTTATTTGTATATCCTCTCTTTTAAGAGTTATCTTTGTATCTTAAACAACTTCATTTGTTGTAATTAATTAAGAGTGACAATAATAGAATAATAGGGAAAGCCAAAATTGACTTAGTGAAAAAAAAAATTGTATTCTTTAGGTAGAGATAAGACATAATAATTAGGATTGACTTGATGTACTCATTGTACGTCGAAAGTGACCTACATACATACATAACCCTTTTAATCAAATTTATTAATAGAAAATTTTACAAGTTGTAAAGAAGAATTGACATATGCATAACAATATCAAAGACAAAGATTGCATTACAACAATTATATATTTGAAGAGTTTATAAAAAGACAGAAGAATGTGAATGTAGAAAACAACAATTATAATACAAAAAGCTCTTATGAGCCTACTTTATTCCAATTACATTTTTATTTTTATATAGATTGAGAGGAAATTGTCAATATACTTTTCACATTGTGAAATTACACCTATATTAATATGTTTTTTTAATTTATATCCTCCTTATATGAATTGTTATATTGTTTCACGTTCTTCCCTAGTCAAAATTACTAGTTAATAATATTTGTAGTGCTTGCTTAATCTTATTTGGGATATTGGGATAAATAATCAATAATTGTGTATTTGTGTTCCCTAAAATGACATTATGTAACCATCTTGTAATCAATTTTCAATTATAATGAAACATTTTAAGAGTTTCATAAAAAAAATTGAAGTTAATCTAAGAGTTAGGATAAATTATTGAGTTGATCGATATAACTATAAAAAGGCATTGTAATATAACTTACATATATTAGTCTTTAAGTTTATCCATAAGAATATTGTATTCCAAAAAATGTTTTGATTGTATTTTATTATTATTATTATTATTAATAATAATGATGTAATAAATATACATTGAAATAATGATGTGATTATTTATATTTGCATAATTATAGTATTTATGAGTTATTATTTTTAAATTAGTAATTTATCCTATATTTGTCGATTATTTGATATATTATAACTATGTCATGTTACACATGAACAAATGTTTTGATAAATCAGAGAGATGTTTTTAATCTTATAAATAAATAAAAAAAAAATTATAATACATGTATATATAATTTTATCTTTTAATAAAATCTCACACTAGTAAGTAATTCCTTTTGTACTTAATATAATTTATATATTATATATATTTTATACGGATTACTATTGTATAACGAGTATAATAATAATAATAACAATTTCTAATATCACTGTATACAAGTTAAGAGAAATTAACTTTCTCTTTTCTTTTATATAAGGCAGTAAATTTTGATTAGCACGTTAAAGTCATAAACTTATAATAAAAAATAATACATGCATTAAGCATAATTTTTTAGGAAAAGGCTCTTTTAATTATATTCTAAAGATATATCAAATTAGAACCAAGCAAGTTATATAGTAAATTATAATATTCAAAAATTGAAAAGATAATAATAATAATAATAATAATTTATTTAATATTAATATGTTATATAAAAAAAATTGAAATTGCAAAATGTCAGGGGATAAGTCCCATTATTAACCCTCCTAACTTTTTAATATATTCTTTTATGGGATACTTTTTCAAATAAAACGTTGACATTTTATAGGCTCACCACGGTCATTTATTATACCCAGCTCATAAAAGTCATTCTCAATAAATATAACTTTTAAATAATTATTATAAATTCAATAAATTTTATCATAACTAATATTTTTTTACTACTAATAATTTATTAATTACTTTGGAAAAATATAAATTCTTTTAAATTCAGTAAATTTTATCATAAATAATAATTTTTCATTATGAACTCAATCTTATCATAAAATATAACTTTTAAATAATTATTATAAACTCAATAAATTTTATAATAAATAATATTTTTTTATCATTAATATATTTATTATTTACTTGGGAAAAATAGACACTTTAAATATATGTTGATATATATTAAAAGTTGTATTTTACTTTAAATAATTGATTTTGTGTCCTCTAGGATTTTGAAGGTAGGATAAGATGTTGTTAGAATTATAATAGAATGATTTGAAAGTGTTTAATTTTGATTAGTTAATCCTTATCCATTCATCTGGGCGGTATCATTTTCTTGAGAAAAGGTAACTGATTTTGGGTTATACTGTAAAGCAAGAAAATCAGAATCTGAGAGAGAGAAAGAACATTTTTTTTCCGTGGAAAAGAGAGAGAAACTTCCATTGAGATGCAAAATACACAATTTTCCCGGAAAAGGGAATTGTAAAGTTCATTGCAAGACCGTCTGTTTCTCGTTGAGATTTGATCCTTTGCCTTCTTCACTCCCTTCTTCTTGGATCCCAATCTTTTCTCTGTAACACTTTTTCCCCCTCCTTCTCTCGTTAATTTTTTGCTCATTGATTCTTGAAGAGCAAAAAGATCGTGTTTTGAGTCTGCCCCACGAGAATCTGCTTCAAATTTAATTCTGGGTCGGTTTCAATTTCTCTGAAGGATTCGTCCTCCTTGTTGCATCGTTTGTGCCCGAGGTAGGGCTTCACGGGATTGCATTAATGAGTTTATTTATCCGTTGTGTATTTATTTGTGTTATGCTGATTTGGTTTGTGTGGGAAATGTTGGAAACCGTGTGAAGGTTTTAAGGTTCGATGAAGCGGCAATGAGGTATGTGGCTGAGAAATGGAGGTGAGATCAGAGGGTATACAAGTGAGGTGTGATAAATTTCCGGGTCCTGTGATTCCTAGGACACGTTTGAGGATTTGGTTCATTCGTGTGTGCTCAAGCATTGTGCTGTGGACGTGTCTGGTTCAGTTAGTAACAGTGAGTGAACTATGGCATTCACATTTGATTTCTGGGATTACTAATGGTATATATCACATAACTCAAGTTCAGCTTCCAATACAAGGGGATAATGGGGTTGCTCAATCGCCTCCTGCTTTTCTTCCCCAAAGTTAGTTTCTTTACTGAATACTTACTTGTCTTACAGCTAAGTTCTTGTTTGCTTAAATGAATAACTTGAAGCTGTAATGTTGCATTGGATATGTATATGATATGCTTGAGCAATGAAACTCATTTGTTAATTTTGTTTTGAGACGATTGTGCTCCTTATGGTTGTCTTTAACTAAAACTAGGTGCAATTATTTTTGGATTGTGAAATCTCGGTGGAGCATCAATGCTTCATGGACTTATGGTTGTTAACTAGCATTCCTTGTTTGGTGTTTATAAAGTTGTGATTGGGGATGTGTGATGCGAGCATTAGAATTTCTAACTAAGATTAGATCTAATCTTACTGATTTCTGAATATCGAAATTAATTTTGATATTTAATTATCATAGCTAGAAGAGCTGCTTAAAATTAATACTGATTTGTGGTCCCATACAGTTTTGGTTTGGGGTGGCAGGAGGGACCTAAATGGAAAGCAAATATTACAAAAACATAGGGTCTTAAAATATGCATACGTTCATGCCTGGTAGTTTTACATGTACCTGTCTAAGTTGAAACAAAAGAGGTAATTGTCTCTAAATATTACAAAATGATCTCCATTCATAGATATATGTTATGTTCTTTCATAAGACTTCTTCTATAACTATTTTATATGTATAGATAATGATTTATTCAAAGCTGCCTGCTTGTTTTGGATTTATTGACAATTTCCTGAGTACTGGACAAAAATTGTGTCCTGTTGGTGTGCCTGCCTCATAATTTGGTTTCCATTGATGTTGTGTATTTTAGTTGTTAAAAGGGTTGTGAGTGGGTATAATACGACTAGTGTAAAGCAATAATATGTGTTTCATAGATAAGATATTCTAACTGTTTTATCTGTATTTTCTAACTCATTTTGGTATATGTTTAAAACTTTTGACCTGAAACCTGACAGGAAATTATACAAGTAATGGTTTTCTAAGAGTTTCCTGCAATGGGGGCTTGAATCAAATGCGTGCTGCGGTTTGTACTTCCTATTCTGCCATTTCTGTGTACATTGTATGACAAGCATAAATACTCATTTAGTGGTACGACGTTTCAGATTTGTGATATGGTGACAGTTGCTCGATTTTTGAATCTCACATTGGTTGTTCCGGAGCTTGACAAGACATCATTTTGGGCAGACCCTAGGTATATACTTTGTTCTGAAAAAAAGATGAGTATCCTCTAATTTGGCCTCCTTGTCATTTTAAGGTTTTTAGTTTTCTTTTTGCAGCAATTTTGAAGACATTTTTGATGTGAAGCATTTCATTGATTCTCTAAGAGATGAAGTTCGGATAGTGAAAAGAGTGCCCAAAAAGTTCAGTGGCAAACGTGGATACTCTACCTTGGAGATGCCTCCTGTTAGCTGGTCTAATGAAAAATATTACTTGGAACAGGTGTGCTTATTTTATTTGTTTCATGTCATTTGAGCAAAATTCCAAAAACTATATACTATGCATATTGCAATTTAAGTTTTGATATTGTAATTATGATTCCTTCACCTTTATTTTTACGTAATTGAAATATATAATTTTAGGACAGAATGGATTCTTTTACTTGTCAGCATTATGATACAAGTGTGTAGTTTCCTCCTAAATCAATATTTAATTCTTTTTTATTAGGCCTTGGAGCCTTTCTTAACTTTTATGATTGTATGGCATGTTGCTGTTGTCTTATTTAGTAGACATGAAGATACGATGAATTGTATGTGTCAATAATTTTGTCCTTTTTCAAATTGATTGGGACTTGGGCATTATTATTCTCCCTAGTCTATTATTATGGATTTCTTGTTCTAAATCATGCTTTACTTACTAGGTGTGTTTTTGCCATATTTTATTACTCTTGATTTTGTTATGCGATTCAAGAAGACTAAAATGCAGTGTGAACTTGTAGTATATAAATAGGAGTGCTTTTTATAATTTTCCATTTGTCCTGTCATTGGTACTGTCTGTACCCGTCCATCGTGGAGGGTGAATTGGGATAATAGTTAAAGAATTGTTTTAACATTCCATGAGTCATTTCTAAAGTTACTGTTTCTATTTAAACCTTCCATGTAAGAAGTCATTTCTGAAGTGATTATAGACGGCCCACTTTGAATGCTTCCCCCTGTAATTAACCATGAATTTGTGCTGATTTGATTCTGTTGTCTGCAATACTTGTATTTTAACCTTTTCTAATGGACACATCTCCTTCTATGAGCTGACAATTGTTTCCTTATCTGGGGTAGCAGTTAATGGCTGAGAATTTGAAGTTCAGTAAATTATCAAATTTATTATTCTTCTTCTTCCTAAATATCTCATCTGTTCTCATTAAAAAGGAAAGTACAAGATAGGCAAGTGTGCAATGTAGGAGAAGAAATGTGTTATGTTGTTGAAAATGGAGACAATTGGTTGTGTTATATTAAGAAATATATTATCATTGAAGTCAAGCATTTTAACTTCTGAATTAAATTGAAATAATATGAAGAAAACCACAAGTACAACTTTAAGTTGCTTTCTTGCGTTTACTCTTTATAAATTAGACTGAGTTGCTTCTGATGTAGTGCCAAAGTAGGTGTCAAAATTCAGAACTATGGCTTCGATGAATGCATAGAAGAAAATAATTAGTTTTTAATACTGTTTTACCTTTTTATGACCAGTACATGTATTGAGTTTAATCCAATGCTGTTAATTCCAATTGCAGATTTTACCACTTTTTGGAAAACATAAGGTGTTACATTTCAACAAAACTGATACCCGTCTAGCAAACAATGGTCTTCCGCTTGATTTACAAAAACTCAGGTGTCGTGTCAATTTCCAGGCACTTAAGTTCACTCCTCAAATTGAGAAATTGGGGCGCAAATTGATTCAGATGCTTCATGAGAAGGGACCTTTTGTGGCATTGCATCTCAGATATGAGATGGACATGTTGGCTTTCTCTGGCTGTACCCATGGTTGCACTGACAAAGAAGCTGAAGAGCTCAAGCAGATGAGGTCTTTTATGTTTGGCTTTATATATTGGATTTTTAACCATTCTTGTTTTTGTCATTAATTGAGAGAGATGCTTCTTATGTTAGATGCTAGGGAAGATACATATGAATATCATTTTTGTTTTCCCTGTGATAGCTAAATTACCATTGATTTGAAATTGTTAATTATGCCTTCTATTCTTTTTGAGATGAGAAATAAGAACATTATAGTTTGGGACTGATAAAAATAGATACTAGTTAGTTGTGCTGTTGGAGGAACCTTCCAGTTGGAGAGTAGAGATTCTATACTATATTTCATGGATTATTTATATATGTTGATTTGGAGTACTTTGAGAAAATAAAGATTTTTATGATCAGAAATTCTGATATGAGCCACAATATTGAATTTCCTTTTGTAATTCAGGTATGCTTTCCCTTGGTGGAGAGAAAAGGAGATCATTTCTGACGAGAGGAGATCACAGGGTTTATGTCCTTTGACACCAGAGGAGGCAGCCTTAGTTCTGCGAGCCTTAGGTTTTGGTAGGGAGACACAGATCTATATTGCAGCTGGTGAAATTTATGGTGGTGAACGTAGACTTGCACAATTGAGAGCTTTGTTTCCACGAATTGTGAGTTTTCATTTGCATTGTAGTTTTTCCTACCACTTTTCTGTTTATCTTTTGGATATTAAAATGGTTCAGAATAATAGCACTAATGGGTTGTTGTGGATTATGCAAAATTTTCCTTGCGCATTGTGTCTATGGTTGAAAATTGGTCTAGCTCTCAGAGGGGTTGGTTGGCCCTGATGTAAATGTGCATTTTCTCCTTTTGATCCTCCTTTCCGCTCTTTAAAATTGTTCTGCATGGAAGCATCTAACTTTTCTTCTTTGCAATTCTAGGTGAAAAAGGAAACATTGCTAACCTGGGATGACTTGCGACAGTTCCAGAACCATTCATCTCAGATGGCAGCCTTGGATTTTATGGTTTCAGTAGCCAGTAACACATTTGTTCCTACCTATGATGGGAACATGGCAAAACTAGTGGAAGGTCATCGCAGGTATGTATTTACCCTTGCTTTTGGTTTTGGAGAATATAAGCACACTCCTTTAGCACAGTGACAAGTCCTCTTACTAGTTAGTTTGTGTGCAGGTATTCTGGTTTTAGAAAGACCATCTTATTGGATCGAAAAAAGGTGGTAGAATTAGTTGATATGCATCAAAATGGAACCCTTTCATGGATAGAGTTTGCAGATGCTGTGAGAGGGGTTCACGAGAGGAGAATTGCTCAGCCAAGTAGGCGTAGAGTTATCTTAGATAAGCCAAAGGAGGAGGACTACTTCTATGCCAATCCTCATGAGTGCCTGTGTGAGGAAACAAGTTGTGATGACTTGCTAGGTCCTCATAACTCTACTCAAGTCTCATCATGAGTTAGGAGAATGAAGGAATCCACTAACTTGCTCAGGTGCTGTGTTAAGAATCAAGATTGCAGCCTAAAGATGTGAGATTACAAGAATTTTGTAGGAAACAAGTAAAGGAAAGCAAAGGAGTAAAAATAACAAGAAAAGAGAGGAAACATTAGCTTATATTGCGGCTGGCAAAAGATGCCCCTTCATTTTTTCCTTCATTAGTTAATTTTTTCTTCTTCTGTTTCTTAATAGTTTCATTCAATGAATATTTGACAATTCAAATTAAGTATACCATAAAATAGGATAAAAGAGGAGTAATGGTTTTAATGAATTTGGAGTATTAATGGTTCTGAAATATTCTGAAAGAATATCTTTTTCTTCTAAGAAAGATATTCCGAAATATATGAAACATTTTTTTCAGAAAGGAAAACAGATAGAGAGAATATTTTTACATTAATTCATTTTAACATTAAGACGTATCTCACCTAACAAAAACAAATCATAGCATGAATGGTATAACAGATTATCTAAGTTTGTGTTGATTCTTTTCAAGAGAAGGCTGTTGTTGTGTAGACATTAATTACAGTTGAAAAGATGACTTTAATGTCTGTATTTAATACCAATGCAACTTAATACAAAACCAAATGCATCAAAGCAACTTAATACAAATTCAATTAGTTATTTGTTTTTGTAAAGTATTAAACTTGTAACTCAAAATGACAACCCAAATCAAACAACACATCCTTTGTTAGTGCAAAAAGACATAGGGGAGTTGAATCGTGTTAAACTTTTTTGTTTTTATGGTTTTTTTCTCTTAATAATACAAGTATTTTTTACAATCATTTATGATCAAACATCTACGTATTATTTTTACTTAATTTTTTTTAAAGCAAAATCCGTAAGTGTTCTTTACACAATAACTTTTTTTAAGTATTTGAGGCTAAAAAAATGTATTACAAACCGAAACATCTTAAACAAATGTGAAGTTTGAACGCAAGTATTTTTAAGCTAAAACTCCAACAGAGGATGATATAGTTTTTATCAAATCTTGAAAATTACAAAAGGATATAGATAAATAGATTGATAAATTAATTATGTTTTCAAGTATTTCTATGTGTGTGTGAGTTTTCAAAAATATAATCTTCAAAATTACAAAAGCATATAGATAAATAGATCGATTAATTATTTTTTCGTGACTGTAAGTATTTCTATGTGTGTGTGAGTTTTCAAAAAGGAGAGTTTTTTCCAAACGTTAAAAGTCTTCGTACTATCATCTACTTTACTATGAGGAAGAAAATCTTCAGTGTGCATTAAATATTTTTTTTCTTTACTTTAATGTTTGTAAGTGCTTATATATGAGTTTTAAAAAGATGTCATTACACAACATTGAGAGAGTCTTAAGAAGGTATCATATTTTTTCTTATCACTATAAAGAAGATTATCAATAAATATTAAATGAATTTAATGTATTTCACCATCTAACTTTCTTGATAAGATAATATAATTTGTTCTATGGTAAACTATCTTTGACTTACATAGGAGATAGATATGTAATAGAAGATATTTATTTATTTCTTCATCCAATATCTTGTTTTGACTTTTTGGAAATAGATTCTTTACTCATAAATACTAAAAAGAAAAACAACATAAAAATAAAAAAGAATAATATTAATAACATTTATGGTTATAGAAATACTTAACTCCATTGTCTATGAATTATCTATGTAAAGATGTTTCATTTAATATAAATTTCAAATTGATAAATTATTTAGATATAAATGTGTATATAAGATTTATTGCAACATAATATTGTCAATGTATTGTATATGATAACATGTAGATGATTAAAGTTTAGAAACTATTTGTATTTTATTAATCAAAATAAAAGTTTTAATAATCTGTAACGACTTATGGAACATTTTGTTTATGATGGTGTAGTTCTTTTAAAGGATAAACTATGACAAAATGATGAGCAAACGATCATAAGTTTCTGTTAAACGAAAAACACAATATTTTTTTTAATAAAAAAATATTAATCAACAAATCATGATAATGCTAGCTTATAATCAAGCTTGGAAGGTCATCACAATTTTAGTACATTTCTTTGTCAGTGCAAATTAGTATTATCGCTGATTGAATTAGACTATGATTTTCTTAAGAATCCTTATCGTGCATACATTTACTTTAATAATCACTCTATTATATATTTTAATTTTTCTAATTAACCATATTGAATTTCACCACCACTTTCATATCAAAATTTTGGATATTAACATTTTTTTCATAATGAAAAATTAATGTTATATCTCATTCTAAATAAAAAAAATTATTTATACAATAAAGTATTAAATAATATATATATA
>Ga0123340_1007291_pt1 | contig 10566 bp, 7 predicted proteins | sample SirMexnodulemix_FD_89961 | JGI IMG/M metagenome (GOLD analysis project Ga0123340, IMG submission 89961) | Root nodule microbial communities of legume samples collected from Mexico - Siratro Mexico nodule mix | ecosystem: Host-associated > Plants > Roots > Nodule | place: Mexico: Nepantla...
AAATTTTTTTTATTAAAAAAAATTTTTTTCAAAAAAAAAAAATTTTCCAAAAAAAAAACGTTTTTTAAAATTTTAAAATTATAAAAAAATTTTTCACTAACGAAGGTTTTTTTGAAAAAAAAAAAAAAAAACCACGGAAAACGTTTTACGAAAATCTTATGAAAAACTATTTTCGCAGTTTAAGAAAAAACTCATCCCCTCCGTCGCACCTCCGAGATTGCCTTACTCCTTTGAATCGCTCCACTGCTCCGCCTTATCCTTCTTTGCTATTAGCCTTAAATGTCGTCACTGTTATAGCTCCTCCACCGTCACCCACCACTACTCCTCTCTATTTTTACAAATAAGAAAAAACTAATGTCGTCACTGTTGTAGCTTCTCTGCCATCACCCACCACCACTACAACGTAGAATCAGGAAAAATTGATGGGCTGCAGTAAGTAATTGTGTGGGTGCAAGAAGCAATTGCCCTAAACGGAATAGGTAGTGGGGCCGATGTTTTTAGACTGAACGGGTTGCATAGCCGTACTCGTCCCATTCAGATCCCTATTTTTACACCCTTATTTGAAAAATTATTAAAGTGATGAAGATTTGTGTTTAATTTTTGTAGTATGTGATAACTCATCGTAATAGCAACAATAAAAATATTACAAATTGAATTAGTTTCTAACTCAATAAAATGTATGAAACTCAATAAAACCAAAAAAAAAGCCAATTAAAAAAGAATGTCAAATGATTAAAGAACACCTTTATTATAAATGTGTTATCAAACAACTTCGTTTAACAAATGGAATCTGAACCTGCGATAATAAAGTTGTTATCCCTTGTTCGATGCTAGATTGATTGACATTCAGAAGAACATCTTGACAAAATACACCCTCATTTGTTTATACACATGCAAATTAGAAGGATGAATTGACTTTGAGAATATAAATAATCATGGTAAATAGTTTCTTACAAATAATAAAAATGAAAAAGTTGATTAATAAATAATAATAACATGGTAAGACTATAAGAAGGATAAAATGTAGAGAAAAATCAGTTCTTGATAATATTCCATAGTACTCTATAGAATGAAAGATAAGCACAAAAACACAAAACAAGACATAAGGTCTTGTTCAGTTTTAAATTACAATAATACACAAGACATTATTGTCACGTTGCACTCTGTTCTGTTCTGTTCTATTCTATTTTACTCTGTTAAAGGCTTACACCAGGATCATGTTAGACTTATAAAGGTCATACATATCAAAAAATGACTGTATTCTTAAAACACCTTACTCAAAAGGATGTACTCAACGGTGCTTCTTACCGGCACCTTTTTTACCATGTTTCTTCTTACCACCTTTCCCTTTCCATGTATTGGACATATTGGTTCCAGTTTCACGGTCTCTTGGTGGTGCTGAATTCAACAAATGCTTCACGTTGAGTACGCCCTTTCTAAAATGACCTTCACTTAACTTCAGACCCTTGTTTTCTGGCTTGTGCTTTCCAGCTGATCTTTTATCGCTACCACCGAGCTTTCCCCCAAAGTGTCCCATAATCAAACGCTAAAAGTCACAGTGGTGCATATCATACATGAATAATGTCAGTAAGAGACAGACAAAAAATCACAATAGGGGGCAGAATAAAAGTGGGGAATGATAAAAATTATTTACCTCTTGGAGCATTTTCTGCTCCCTCTCCTTTTGTTTCTTCATCATTGGTCGTGCCACACTTAAGGGTAATCTCTGATTCTTGGGAGCCTACATATGGGGAAATGCTAAACATTAAGAATTTTGTTTCCCGAACATCCTTGTAATAATAGTATTAGCATTAGCACTAGCACATGATGATCAAAATAGAAAATTAAAAAATATTATTCACCTTCCCACCAAGAGAAACAATATTCCTATCTTCAATCTTCTTGCGTTCTTTCCATGTCATATGTGAGTAACCTAGAAAATACAATAATTAGCAGCCATTATGAAAAGTAACTGCACTATCATATTTTCTGGACATAGTGGAAAGGCAAAAAACACCAGGTGAATTTAGCACGGTTAGCATAATTTTTTCAGCTCTAACCCCCCATAATTAAAATAAAGAAACAAAAATTTTCTTATCATTCAAATATATTAACATCCAATATGCAAAATAACCAATTTTAGCCGAAACAGTATACAACTACTTATAAGAAGCGGTCTTATATTTCCATGAACAACAGAAATCCTCAAGAACACTTATACAATTGCCAATCAACTATACCATCCAATCCTCTAAATCATACTGGTTAAAGAAGATGTAGTAATAGACTTGCTGAATAATTAACATAAGTTACATGCAGCCTGGCCTAAATGTTACAAGAGAAATTGAACCTTCAGTCACGAATCCTAAATTAGAAGTTTAGGTCATTAGTTTCAACTAAGAATAAGTTATGTTTTGCAAAAAAAAGAGGAGGCTTTATAAGGAAAGGAGAACAAAACACAAGGAAAAGGACACACACACATATATATAAGTTAATTCCTTGAATAACAGAATTAAGAATTTTCAAAGTTTCTTACTCCTTCATATGAACTTCCAAATCCATAAACAAAATGTTAACTGAAACATAGAATCATAATACATAGTTTCCTTCAACGGTGCAATGAGACCTGTTCAAATGACAATAAGCTTCTAAACTATGAAATCAGTGTCAGTGACAAAGTATGCATTGCACAGCTATTCAAAAATCAAGCTGCATCAGAGCAGACCAAAGAAATCTAATCTAACTATATAAAATATAAATGTTATGCCAATAAGCAGCAACATAGTCATTCACTTTTCATAATGCATTGTTTTCTATTGGATTGAATATTCAAAACGCATCAATAACAGAAAGCAGATTGAAAGAAAATACACAGACAAGATTCAAGTAAAAGGAAAAGAAAGTCAAAATGAGGAAGGAAAATAGACATTACTAAAATTTTCAACATCTTTCATAATCTTCCTTATGTCCATCTCTTGATCCTGCATATCAGTATGCTCTCTTTGAGAACCATGCCCGCCAGATTTTTTCCTATTCTTGTCCATCTTTCCCATCACTGCATTCAAAATGAAGGAGAAACGAGATTTAGGGGGAAAGGTTACAAGTCATGACTACATCATATTATGAAAGTACAAACACAAATAACAGATAGTTCAAATCGATCTTGAATTTCTTCCTACACGCACTATGACAAAATTATGATCATTCCTTCTAAATAACATCTTTGATGCAGCAGAGGCACGATTCAAACAGAGAACAGGACATCTGAGGTTGGCAGTATACTATTGTACTAAATTCCCACCAGCCTTTTTCTACTAATACTTCCAGAATCACATGTTAATTCACTGGATACATATGAAATTACAATGAACTCTCTTGTGGCAATGTATAATCTTGCAAGTTGCATCAAAAGGGTACAGTTTTAGTTTACAATGTCGGATTATTCATCAGTTTCAAACACCAATTTTCGCATCAATTTTGCGCGTTTGCTGTGAGACAAACAAATGAAGGATTTGACAAAAATACCTTGAAAATTGGTAGTGTGTAGGGTTGATTAAAACAGGCTTTTTTGGATTTCACGCAATGACCAAATAGGCTAATATACTACTACACTACCCTTCAATTCGGTGCTTGATATCACAATGAAAATTTTATCAATGCGAAAGCGAAGTTAGAAGAAGGGAACGAGCAAAAGTACAAAAGGGGAATAACAATTTTACCTGTGTGTTCGTCTAGGACGTGTAAAGCGAAGCTAAGCGTTGGTACCTGCGGAAGGAGCCGCGGATGAGAAACGACCAGAATTTTGAAACCCTATTGTTGTTAAACGGTGTAGAAGATGCGCCCATTTAAAATAAATTAATATTTAATATGAATTTTAAAGGTCATGCTAAATACAAATTAATTGTATTTAAAAATAGTAATGATTATCACAGTATCAAAGAAAATATGATATGATTTAAATTTAAATTAAAAATTAACAGCTATAATAATCCTACATTTCATTCTTATCATTTTCTGCTGTCGTCTACTACCAAATATAACATTAATATGATTGAAACAAAAAATGATGAAAAGTATTAAAACCACATTTTTTTTCAATACACTTCTTTAGCTTTATCTTTTTTATTCTTTGAAATTCATTGAAAATTATAAAATCTGGAAGGGTATTTTATATAATAAGAATTGACTTGTAACTCAATTTTAAAGATGTCCATAGTTTAAGTCCCGTGGTTTCAAAAATGCATGTTTAAAGATGAAAGATTTTACTAAAGTTACTAGTAAAATCACTCATAAATTATTCATTAATAAAGTTAATAAATATTTAACACTAATATACGAATACAAACAAAAAATATGATAAGAAGTGAGTCAGGATTTTCAATAAATTTTTAAAAAGGTAATGTTATTGAAATAGTATTCCTTTTATTCTTATTATAAGATACATTTTAGAAAAAAAGAAAGGTTAATTCTTTCTATAAAATATTTTGTACTTTTTATTCATATTAAATATTATAAGTATATGTTGCCTATATCAATAAATAGTAAAAAAAAAAATTTAAAGCCAAATGCTAAATTGATATATTAATATTTTAAAAAGAATCAAGAAAATCAATTTTTTTCCCATGTAATTAACTGTATTAGAAATCTGTGAATTTGTTACAAAAGTCAACAATTTGTTGTCTGAGAGAGGTATTACAAAAGCCAACAGTTTCGCTCTCACTCTTGGTATAAAACGGAGGCATCGACTCCTCAAATTCCTCTGAATTTTCTGCATCACATCACATTGTCTTAGGGACAGAGATCGTGAGCGAAAATGGCGACGTTGAAGGTTCCTCCTCATCCTCCTTCTCCAACGGAAGACAGTGAGCAATTGAGAAAAGCTTTTCAAGGTTACATTCACTCATTTATTTATTTTATTTTATTTTATTTATTTTCATTTTGTTGTTGGATTATCGCTCTGCATAACATTTTCTCGATCTATGTCTCCTCCGGATTCCAGTGATTTGCCGTGTTCGTGATCTGACTGTGCTCGTTTTATTACCTATCAACTCTTAGTTGTAACAGTTCTGATCAAATTTTACCTGTTTTATATATGAGTTTAAGAGTCCTGTGTTTTGTATTTGATTTATGGAGTCACTGCTTGATGGATGAATGAATGAATGAGTGAATGCTGGAATAGCCTTCGAGCGGTCATGTTTTTCACACATGCATTGCAGTCAGCAAATTTTGACCGTTGATTGGATATTTGGATGAATATCAGACAAATCGGTCTCAAATCATAAATGCTTTATGTTCAATTTAAAGATAGAATACAAGCCTTTTATATCTTCATCCAACGCTTAAAATTTGTTAACTGCGTGAATACGTTCAGAATTTGACTGCAGTGAATGATTATCATTCAAATTGGGTTTGGTTGCCGATGGTGTCAACTCTTCTGTTTCTAAGAGCTAAATGGAACGGTCTCATGCACATGTATAACACGGCCTTAATAATAAGTAATAAGCTACCTGTGTAAATGAAGGAATTCTTTTAGTTTCTGTACCTGTGTCTGTGTATGTGTTAAATTCCAGTAAAATAAGTGGAGTGCAGTGCAGATTACTATTACAGAAAATTAATACATTGTGAAATTGGAAATTTGAATCATTTAGAGGTGCTCAAATAAATCAGGGAATTTACTTTGTTCCTTTTGTTTTATCGTGGCATGAGGCATTTTTATTCTCTCGTTTCGCAAGTTTGTTTTCATTGTCGATGCATCCAGTTGTCACTTTCACATATCTTTGCAGGATGGGGAACGAATGAAGCATTGATAATATCAATCCTGGGACATAGAAATGCAGTTCAGCGTAAGTTGATTCGTGAAGCTTATAATGTAACCTATGGAGAAGATCTTCTTAAAGATCTAGACAAAGAACTTTCAAGTGACTTCGAGGTCAGTTAAATCTTTTGATATCTGGTTTCTTTAGGTAAATATTAATTTGACTCCCATTTCATTTGTCAGAACTTAGAACTTTCAATTTCACCATCTATTATCAACTTTTCAATTTTCATTTTTCATATATGCGGATAACCTTGATTAAGGGAAAATGATAGTTGTAGTTATGAAGTTAGTTTCTTGTCTAATGTTTGATGTTGTGAATATACAAGCGGGTTGTGCTGTTGTGGACACTGGATCCTGCTGAGCGTGATGCCTTTTTAGCTAATGAAGCCACTAAGAAGTTGACTTCCAGTCATTGGGTTCTTTTGGAAATTGCTTCCACTAGATCTTCACTTGATCTCCTCAAAGCTAAGCAAGCATATCAATCCCGCTTCAAAAAGTCCCTTGAAGAAGACGTTGCCTATCATACTTCTGGGGACATACGCAAGGTAGAGCCTTAACTTCCTAATGTACATGTTTATCTCTTGATAGGAAAAGTTGCCTCTGCTAGATGTCATTTCTTCATCAATCAGTTTTTTTCCAAAGTATATAAACCTTTTGTATGTAAAAGAGAACCTTTGTTTAGGTGACGTGTTCCCAGATTTACGTCCAAATGGTGCCCCTTTAGAATATGGATATAACCATTCAATTGAATTATTTTATTTAAAAGCTTAATCACCGTCTATTTTTTGCATTATTATGCCATGTCTAAGATGCGTGTTTAATTCGAACTTATTTTGTGGCAAACATAACTTCTTCTACGTTACATAGCGAACTTTAAAAAAATAAGCGATTCTAAACATGCACGGAATCTAACAATTCTTTTCAGACATTTTTTTCCTGTTACCTGATGAAACTTTGTTTTTGATAATAATAGCTATTGGTTCCTCTTGTGAGCACATACCGTTATGAGGGCGAGGAGGTGAACATGACACTGGCAAAATCTGAGGCTAAACTGCTTCACGAGAAGATTGAAAAGAAGGCCTACAATGATGAAGACCTGATCAGGATTTTGACAACAAGGAGTCGAGCACAGTTAAATGCAACTCTGAATCAGTACAAAAATGAGTTCGGGAATGCCATAAACAAGGTATGGACGACTTGGCCGAATATGAATTATTTCTAGTATCAACTGCAGTGCTGAACTTTTGTTGTCGACAATGTTACTATCCACTTTAAGAAACATGATTTCCTGTGATAATTTAAAGCAGTAGATGAATCAATCACTAAATTTAAAAGGATAACATTATTGGATTACTTCAAAACAAAAATATATAAAGACAAGATAGAAATTGTCATTAAGTGATTATTATAAGATTAATGTGAGTTGTAGTTGAACTAACAATCGGCTTATGCCTGCAGGATCTGAAAAGTGATCCAAAAGATGAATATCTGAAACTATTGAGGGCTGCCATTAAGTGTTTGACGTTGCCTGAGAAATATTTTTCCAAAGTGTTGAGGCTTGCTATAAACAGACTGGGAACTGATGAATGGGCCCTTACTAGAGTGGTGGCAACCAGAGCCGAGGTTGATTTGCAGCGAGTTGCTGAGGAATACCAAAGAAGAAATAGCGTTCCTCTGGATCGTGCAATAGCCAATGACACTTCTGGAGACTATAAGAGCTTTCTCCTTGCACTGGCTGGACACGATAATTAAGAGTTCTCTCTTACTCTGTTCAGTTCTCATGGAATTGCTGGTTAGGCTATTTACTTTTTTTCTCTAATCATAAATGCGATGTTACTGTTAATATCTGGACGGAGGAATTCGGTGGCTTTCAGCTAATACTCTTTATGAGGGCATAAACTATCGTGATGTTTTAAAATAATATGTTCTGAATGTCGGAAATTCGATACATAGATCTGTGCCCCTTTCAATAATAAAATATCGGTTGCATCTCTTTCTACTGTTATTGAGGGTCAGTTATTTCTACAGCATATTATCACACTTCACAATAGGTTGGTCTATATGGAGCATAAAAGCAACTGTAATTGTTAACTTCTCAATAATATATCTCAACAATTATATCATAAAATTCATAAACCAGATGTACTGTGAAAATTTCTTATTTTAAAAAATACTAATAATTTTATTGATCCAACATTGTGTATATCAACATCGACATAAATAGACATTTGCACCCATTATGGTAACGCTAATTATTCTGTGTCGGGGGTTATACCATAGATATACAATTTTGAGAATCCAGCACAGCGATCTTTCCAGTCAAGACGCGGAACTCGAGCAATCTAGAGAACGCATACAGTTAATGGGGGCGAATTTAGATAATCAATTTAAAGCAGGGAAATGCTGCTTCCTCCACCGGGGGGTCTGCGGGCACGTCGTATATGGTCTCTGTTTTCTTCCTTTCCATCAGCAAATATGTTATTCCCAGCCAGTTCTCTAAGTTTAGCTCTGCTCGCAGGCTTCTCTGGTGTTCCTGCACGAACGTCTTCCTTGAAAATATTATTGCCCGTCAGGTCTGCAAACTTCTGCTCGTGTATTTTCCTTGATGTCTTCTTGACTGGCTCTTCACGGAATAAGAAATTTCCTTGGACATCTCCAGGCTACAACAATAATCAAACTAGGGTCAAAAGGTAATCATATGGAGGAGAGGGTAAAGGCACATGAGCTAAAAGGCATACATCTTATTTAAGAAATTATGAAAGATCTTGTTAATATAATAAAACTAAGAGAAATAGATCTCTTAAATAAAAAAAAAACACCTAAAAGGTAATATATATCTAAAAAGATGAAAAAACCTGTTGACAAACTTTAAGAACATGTAGACAAACCGATGGACCTCTTCAACTCAATGCAAGTGCATTTGGCTCTAACTCAAGAAATCAGCCTCGTGTTTTGGTGAGGGATATTAAAAAAGTTGAACATCCCCAAATAAATGGTATTTGCACCATCAAAGGTAAAATTCACCGTAATGAATAGCCATGGATATGCATGAGACGGTATTAGAAATAGCAAAAGTTTCTTTAGACATTTATCCAATATAAATGATAGTTAAGTAAAGATGACTCGTGATTCGTCTTCATGTCCAGAAGACACTTACATTAGAAACTTGCGCCGATGCGCGCGCTTTTCGTACAACAGGTTCTCTCGTGTCTTTACTTTGTTTTGATTCCAAAGTGCGTCCAGCACCTTGCGAACGAGGCACAATTTGAGGAGCAGGGGCAAATATATCACTTCCGCTGAGCTCCTTGGTCTTGGCACTTGATACGTGCTTCTTGGTCTTCGTGTCTGATTCAATTTGATATGTTCCACTTAGTTCACGCTGCTTTGCTATCTCGGGTAGAGAGGATGGTATCTTAGGAGAAACGTTTCCTTCGGTGCTGAATGATATCTGACTGATTCTATTCATTGCTTGCTGAAATGCAATTGCAGGGAAATAAAACAAGAATACTTTCAACACAATGAGTTCGTATTTGAAAAACACTCGTTCAAATGATGAAATCTCATCGTGCATACCTGATATACCCGTATGCTTGTTCTGTTTTTTGAATTTGCAGACTTGGCTTCTGATGTGGTATTTTCAGGATTGCCAGAAAATATACCACTTCCAGTCATCTCTTTCATCTTATATTCAGAGCATGGTTTCCTGAGTATCAAGAAGAAGATAAGAAAACAACAAGAACAAGGGATTGGATCACTCTGATACCATGTTAGAAGAGAGAAAAGTAAAAATGATAGGATGAACCAGATGGAACTTGACTTCATTCATTGGGCTGGCCTATTTATAAAAACCGCCATAAAGCTAAAAGAAGAAAAATAAGGCTGTTGAATGTAGCATTCACAACAGAGCAAAATAATAAACTCATCAACTAATAACGGAAAGAAACAACTATCCTTTCTGTGGCAGCTCTTAGCTAATAACAACAAATATACAGATTAACAACTAATCCTTTAACAGCGGAAACATGGAGAGATATATTTGACAACAAAATTATATAACATGAACCTTTGAACTTAACTAGTAACAAATATTCTGGAGTTTAAGCTCGGTATTTCTTGTTTAATTTTGACGTTCTAGCAGGGTAAAGATTATTACCATCAATTAGATATCACACTAAATAACAAATAGACTTCTAAAGAAATTAATTAATCAAAATATGTTAACAATATAATTTTACATTATCATTCTTTTTGCAAATAGTTATGTTTGACAAGTGTATTAATTTTCATAATAATTGTTTTAAAAATTATATCTAAAATAATTTTTAATTAATTGACAATGTAAAAAGTCAAAATCTCGTTCTCTTATTACATTCTAATTAAATTCTAACATTAAAAATAAATTTTGGTATCTGATATGCATGCGGCTGCATACACGAGAACACTAGCAATAGTCAATAGTCACTGCACCCAACCCAATTGCGTAAGAATTATAGGTTAAGAATAAGAACAATACTAAATATTTTTAAAAGTCTACTTTAATACTGAAAAAAAGTATTGAATAAAAAATGCATTCAATGTTTTGAAAACGAAACAAAAATCCATATTTATCATATTAAAATATTTCTTCTCAACTGGCATGTAAACAAAAAAAAAAAAATAGTTATATTTATTTATTTAAATATAATTAAATTTTTAAAAATTTGTTTTCATTTATTTCTTTAAATTTAACATATTTTTTGTTTACACAT
>Ga0123340_1007292_pt1 | contig 10563 bp, 4 predicted proteins | sample SirMexnodulemix_FD_89961 | JGI IMG/M metagenome (GOLD analysis project Ga0123340, IMG submission 89961) | Root nodule microbial communities of legume samples collected from Mexico - Siratro Mexico nodule mix | ecosystem: Host-associated > Plants > Roots > Nodule | place: Mexico: Nepantla...
CACACTGCTCTTAACCTTTTTTTTTTTTTTTTTTTTTAAAAACTACCTTATTCTTATTTAATTTTTTTTTTTTTCTAAAAAAAACATTTTTTTTTAAAAAAAAAAACATTTTTTTTATTATAATAAACAAATTATCCACACCCCCTACAAAAAAAAAAAAAAAAAAAAAAAAAAAAAGGGAAAAGCCAAAACCCGAAACTAAAATTTTTTTTTTTTTTTTTTTTTTCTTTAAACACTAAATAAGAGGCAAAAGAAAGAAGAAGAAAGAAAACCTGTAAAATTGAAGCGAGTAAGGGAAAGTCGAATCGCACCAAATCAGCTGAGAAATTGAGGTTCGGCGAGAGGGAGAAGAAGCAATGAGAAAGGAAAGTTGTAGAAGGCAGATCGATAAGCGAGGAGAAGAAGCGAATCGGAGAAGGCAAAGGAGAGATACGAGTGAGGCAGATGAAGTGGTTTTGAAGCGAAGAATGTTAGGTTAGGTTAGGAAGAAGGAGGAGGCGTAAGATGGAGTATTCCGGCGCCAAGTCTCCGCCACCAGCACCGCCGCGAAAAAGGTAGTCCGGGACCGGAATGGTGTGACATGAATCGGATCCACCCTTTTATGTTAAATCTTATTTTAGCAACGTTGCTGCAGAAAGCGAAGCGCAATTTATTTGGGCAATCCAGTGCCCTCCACCCACACTACTCCCTATTTCCTGCGTCGCGACACGTGGCAATCTGTTTCTTTCTGTTCATCATCTTAGTCGCTAACAAATAAATGGTGATCAAATCGTTTCATCACAACTTGAATTTTAGGTTATCCAATCAACGTTTCTATGTTACCTCGTTGGAAATAAATCATACCCACTCACAAAACTTCCCCTTCAAGCTAAATTTGTGTGTAAATAACAACTATTGTCCTCGCACACCGTTATCAGGAATATAAAATTAAATTATTACATTTCAAATTTATTACATCATTGTATATCTGTTAAGTATTTTGTTTTTTTTAAACGATAACGGGATAAAAGCGCTAACATTTCGTTTTGAAATGTATTCGATAAAAGCTGTCTCAATTATCAAATAAATATAAACTGAACACTCGTTTTAATGTATCAGTGTTTCATATTCATGAAAGTAAAATTCTCCTTTTGAAACATAGTACAAGCGAAATTATTTTTGAATCTTAATATTCAATTAAAAAAAAACTTATGCTGCTTGTATATATACGTTATGATAAAATGTAAAAAATGTGCTGCTATATAATCTACTTTTTTTTTTTTAATGATGACTATTAATGATAAACAAAGGTTCAATTGTTTTAAATATAAAAAGGGTCATTTCAATACTTTGTCAACATGAAATTTTCTTGCTGGAGATATCTGCAGTCACTATAACTTCTTCAAATGATTCAAATTAAGATAATTCAAAGCTACTGTCAAATTTAATTTAAAACACTTAAAAATAATTAAAAATGAAAAACTATAATTTTCCATTAACTCTTTCGTTTTTGAAAAAACAAAAGAATAAATATGAAAAAACAGAGAATTTGGTGCTAGCACAGCACACAGCAACATAAAATTGTTAGCTGTACGAAATACAGCTGGATATTAGTGGCTTGCATTCACAGATAAGAATATGCAAAGTAAGCTTTAATGATGTTTTTTTATTTTAAAAAATAAATAAAAATGGAAGAGTTGAGCCGTTTGAGAGGGGGTAGTGTTGAACACGATTAATCATGAAATTAAATGAAATTTGTGAGGTTTAATTATATCGATCTATTCAGTTTGAATTGTGTAAAATAGGGTTTATTATTATTGTTTTAAACTTTCTCTTAAAAAACTATCGAAATATAAAATTTTCCTTAATAAAGTCCAGCGTTTTCCTCCTCAAATCCTAATTTTACATCTCACAACATCCTCTAAATTTTATTAAAATTTGACACGTTAAATGAACCATAAATATTTATATATTTTAATAAAAATGAGCACTTTGTAAAAATTTGATAAAATTCAAATTTATTTATTTTTTAAATAAAAACTCAAATAAATTTTAAAAATATAGAAAAAACGAAACTACACATAATCTAAATTAGAATAAGAATGGGACAAATGAAGGAGCGGGAGTATTAAATACGACATTGAAGGAACGCACGTTCCTTAATGCCCACTACATTGCCACGTCACAATTGAGTAATGTTTTAATTAGCCCAATTTTATAGCATTTTAAACGTTTACTTTAAACTAATATAGTTGGGTAAGGAAAGAAAATAACTGAAATTTAGGCAAAGTTTATTTTGAAAAATAATTTCATTTATACTGTATCCAAATAAGTAAGTCTGATAATTAATTATCTGTGTTCAGCTTAATTAATTGGAAAGAGCAAGATGCATAACATTTTTTTTATCAGTAAAATATAAAATATTTTTCTAGACACTAAATATTGTAAAAAAATATACATTAATAAGGAAATAGGGTGTGACGTGACGTGAAGAGGTTGAAGGAGAGTGGGGTTTTTGGTTGGAGGACGGAAGCAGAAAACAGAACAGAACAGAAGAACACGCTTTAGAGTTGCACGTGCTGCGTTTCCAATGTCCTTTCTTCAACATTTATCTTCTATCCATTGCTCTAGTGAACAACATGGTTGTGGACCTCTTTATTTCTGACCTTTTTTTTTATTTTTTGAAAAACAATCCCTTTGTATTTTATCTATTCTTTTCCTGCATTCATGAATTATCATGACTTCAGTATTAATCATGGTGTTCAAATGGAAGCTTCCTTCTTCTAGTGGTGGGGCTTCCCCAAATTCAGTACCCATGTTTCAAATGGTACCTGGAATGGAATAGCTGGCATCATTTTTTTTTTCTCTTCACTATACTCTTCAGAGAAAAAAAAAAAAAAAAACAGTGAGTGGATATTTTGATTCTTGTTTAGTTGAAGGTTTTATGTTGCGTTTTAAGTTTCATCTTATCCATATGTATGGACATTAATATCTATAAATTAATACCTGTCTGTATATTGTGAAACAAATGTCCCTTATTGTCCTGTTTCCATAAGTCCTTACATGTTTATTAAAAAAATTAATTCAGCTCATTTTAGGTTTTGAAGGGACTAGTTTGCTTCTGTTCAATGGCGTTTCATGAAAAACAACAACTTTAACAATATTTAATAAACGTAACATCAAAAAGTATTTTTTTTATAATATTTTTAAAAATAATTATTGCTCGCAGTTACAATGATACATGGAGCCTATATTTTTACCATCGTTGAATTAAAATTATGCTTAACTCCCTCGATATTAGTTATAGTTTATTTTGAAAATTTGCATTCAACTTAATTAGACTTTGTTGTTATTACAAATTATTATTACCAGCTGTGAATATTATTTTAATTAATTCTTAATTAAGTTACGGTAATGGCTTCAGCAAGGCACCTTGAAGCGTGATTGTGCCCTTTTCTTCTTGGTGTGGTTGTGCACTTTTCTTCTTCTCTTTTTCCTCTCTCTGATCCACAGAGAGTTAATCAATGATTCAGACTACCCTACCGTTAAACACTTACGCCCTGACACGGAACTAAAGTTTTCCAATACAAGTCAAATGACCAGGCATAAGACTCTAGAGACCTATCCAAAATAATTTATTGTTTTTCTCATCATTCTTTTACTTTTCCAAAAAGAAATTAAGAACAAGCAATTAAGACCTCGTTTTGCGATTAGTTTCAGCCTTTAGTTTTTCTTTCTTTTCTCTATTTTTTAGTTTTTAAATAAATTAGTTTGAAGATATTTTGTGAAGAGGTGCTTTGATGGTAACTTTGATAATAATAATAATAATATCAAAATCTAATGCTAGTTGGTATCAATTTGAAGTATTGAAGTTGTAATGCTTTGAAGTTACATGTTCTTTCAATTTGAAGTATTTGTTTAATCTAGTGCTAATTGGTATCAAATCATATTCTTTCAATTTGATGTGTTTGTTTTATCAATTAGTTGGTATCGAAGTATTATGTGGAGTTTATTTGTACTAATATAAACCAAATATTTTATATCTTACCTAATATATATATAGTGAAAGAGAGGATAAATAAGTAAAAAATTAGAAAGTGGTTCTAAATTATTTAGAAGACATAAAATGTTTGTTAATTTATCAATTTAAACAAAACCAAAGCAATTTTGTTATGATATGACAATGAAAAAGGTTAAACATGAAAAGTACACTTGGTTAAATCCTAAATCGTAACCAATTATCATTGTGATGTAATTGATTATACATTAAAAACATATAAAAATTAATGAGTTTTATCCTATATAACTATTTATAACGTAAACATAATAATTTATGGTTGATCATGGACATGCGTAATGGATGCATAAGCAAATATGATTAGATTTAATAGATTTTGTGACTATGGTAAATGAAGACATGGTTTCTAATTGCCATTTGAATAAATATTAAATCACTTGCGTCTTTACACTATTCTTTAAACTCAGATGAATTTAGACTTCATAAATCTCAAAGCTCACACAGTACCAAGTTTTACAACGATGACGATAATGTGTTGTGACTAAGTTTGGAATAATGACAACATATTAAGTGTTGACAATGCATTGATTGAGAGTAATGACATAAATATACCTAAAGTAAAAGTTAAAATAAAAACGTGTAATTTCTATATTAGTTTTCTATTATTTATGATTTAAGCATGAGTTATAAACTCAATATCAGTCCATATATTTTATTTTTCTTTCTCGTCAAAATATTTATTTCAACCCATTAATTCTCCACAAAAATCCACTTTTTCATTTACTAATGAAAAGGACATTAATGAAAACAAACACAGTATTAGTTAATAGTCAATGAAATACTATTTAACTACTCTTCCACCTTCATACCCCATTTTCTAACTATTAAGTTTATAAATACTTAAAATGTTTTTTTTTTATGTTTTCAATATTTAATCTCAATTGACCATTTGATAGGAAGATCTACAATTAAAATTTAAACTTGTTTACGTTTCTTTTTTACTTTAAGGAAAATAAATAATCATCTAATAATAAAATTTCCAACAATTTAGAGATTAATTAGAGTAATATTGAGATTCAAGATAATGAGATATTAATGAATAAAAGTTCAAAGGAATGAATGAATACTATAATTTATTTTTTTGTTTATTTTAATGTTTTGGTTAGGGCATTTTTGTCTTTGGATTCTTTAGTAACGAAAAGTGACAGGGGCACGAGGGATTTATTGCGATTCATTCCGGAAACAATTTTATAAATTTTTAAATTTTCGAATTAAGGAATCTGGAAGATTATAAAATTTATACAATTGTTTTCGAAATTTAGAATTTGTAAAGTAAATTAAAAAATCCAAAACGTATCAAAGGGTTTTTCAGTCTTTTTAATGTTAATTTTGGAATTATAAAAATTATGGAGGTGGAGGTAGAAGCTCTCTCTTCTGTGTCCCAGTAGCCCAGCACTTTGTTCCCTACCTATTCATCTCCCCCACAACACCTATAACAAAGTTTAAACTATTCTATAAGAATATTATAATTGAATTAGAAAATTATATTTTAAATTTAGTATACGACGGAAGCATCATTATCTTAAAATAAGTTCAGACATCTAAATAAAAGCTTTGTGTGATAATTAAATTTTTTAAAACACATTAATTTATTTGAATGTATTTAAATTGAGTTAACAGTGAGAGTAGAGTCACATTTCTTAACTTGGATATGACGTAGCAGTATCTTAAAAGTTTATCTGCAACGCCAATCTAGTCTGGTCCCAAGTAATAGAAATCCACCAGCAAAGGATTTACATAAAGGATGCAAGCACTAAACTAAGCAACTATTTGTGTTTGCTCAATATCCTACAATAAGTGAATTATTATGAACAAATAAAACGGGTTATATTATTTACTAACTCAAATACTAATACTAATCATATATATTTGGTTGACAGCATACACAGAATTCTGTTCAATCTCTACCTACAGTTACATTCTACCATTTAACACATTACTTATCTTTAAAGAAATAGATTAGCGCAATGTATAAGGCTTCTTTGGTCCCCATATCCTCACTTTCAGTCCACATTAAAAACTAGAAAAAATGAAGTATGCTTGTGAATATTTTTATTGGCCTAGGAATCTCAGCCTCTAAGGCATTCCAAAGACCTTGAAGTCCTTGTCAAAATATCGCTTGCAAGCCTTGATGTAAAACAATTTCGTTACCTAATCCAACCAACCTCTGCAGCAATTTGTATTTGTATAAATACTATGTCCACATTCCTCGCCACTATCAAGAACAGAAAAATGGCTGCTGGTATGGACTTCAGCAGTATTCACAAATCTTTGTTAATAATTATTCTCGGATTTCTTGGCTTATTCTCCTTCACAGTTGAAGCAGCCACAAAGAAATACCAATTTGATGTGAGTTCTATTGTATGCATTTATGGTCAAATCAGCATGCTTAACTATCTATTTGAATTATTTTTTGAATTTTGATCACACTGATTATATTTATACATACAGATTCAAGTAAAGAATGTGAGTAGACTATGTCATGCAAAACCCATTGTAACAGTAAATGGGAGGTTCCCAGGGCCAACGATTTATGTTAGAGAAGGAGATAGAGTACAAGTCAACGTTACCAACCATGCAAAATACAACATGTCAATTCATTGGTAAGCCAATTTGTACTTTCGAGACACAAAAGTGACATTAATTATATTATGTTCATACATGCAAATGAGTTATTCTATACTACAGGCATGGAATTAAACAATATCGCAATGGTTGGGCTGATGGGCCAGCTTACATTACACAATGTCCAATTCAAACCGGTAGCAGCTACACTTACGATTTCAACGTCACAGGGCAAAGAGGAACATTGTGGTGGCATGCTCATATTCTTTGGTTGAGGGCCACAGTGTATGGTGCTATTGTTATCATGCCTAAACCAGGGACCCCATTTCCTTTCCCACAGCCAGCCAGAGAATTTGAAATTCTCCTAGGTTAGTTCAGTTTCTGAAATACAGTTGTAGATGCTATTTTTAACTGAAAACTTAATAATTATGGTTTCTATATTCTCTAAGGGAATTGAGGTGATTTTTGGCTTTTCAATGAACACGTTTACTTGTGATAAAATTTGTTAACAGGAGAATGGTGGCACAATGACGTGGAAGCGGTTGAAACGCAAGGAAACCAAATGGGATTGCCACCAAATATGTCAGATGCACATACAATCAATGGAAAGCCAGGACCACTCTTTCCTTGCTCAGAGAAACGTAAGCGAAATTTTCCAACTTTGTGATTATGTAAAGGAAAAGTCTACGGCTTGGCTAAATATGGATAAAGAGTATCTTTGCTCCTAAACTTCAAAACCGTTTCATTCTCAATCCCCTAATAAAAAAATTTCATTTTTCTTTCAGATACATATGCAATGGAGGTTGAACAAGGGAAGACTTACCTACTGAGAATCATCAACGCTGCTCTCGATGACGAGCTTTTCTTTGCCATTGCTGGTCACAACATGACAGTGGTGGAGGTTGACGCTGTTTACACAAAACCATTCACCACTGAAGCCATTCTCATTGCACCTGGTCAAACCACAAATGTTCTAGTCAAGGCCAACCAAGTAGCAGGAAGATATTTCATGGCTACAAGGACCTTTATGGATGCACCGATCCCAGTTGACAACAAATCCGCCACAGCTATATTCCAATACAGGGGCATTCCAAACACTGTCCTCCCTTCTCTTCCGTCTCTTCCTGCTGCCAATGACACACGTTTTGCTTTGAGTTACACCAAGAAACTAAGAAGCCTAAACTCTCCTCAGTACCCTGCTAATGTTCCACTCCAAGTTGATCGAAACCTCTTTTACACCATCGGTTTGGCCAGGAATTCTTGCCCTACATGCGTCAATGGAACGCGGCTTCTTGCTTCCTTAAACAACGTCTCTTTTGTGATGCCCAAAACCGCGCTTCTCCAAGCTCACTACTTCAATATCAAGGGCGTTTACCGAACTGATTTTCCTGATAAGCCTTCAACTACCTTTAACTACACGGGTGCACCATTAACGGCTAATCTTGGTACTTCAACGGGCACAAGAATTAGCAAGGTTCCCTTTAATTCTACAGTGGAGCTAGTTTTGCAAGACACCAATCTCCTCACAGTTGAGTCGCACCCTTTCCATCTTCATGGCTATAACTTCTTTGTTGTTGGAACCGGGATCGGTAATTTTGATCCTGCAAAAGACCCAGCTAAATATAACTTGGTAGATCCTATTGAGAGGAACACTGTTGGGGTTCCCACCGGTGGTTGGACCGCAATTCGTTTCAGAGCCGATAATCCAGGTATGTACCTCTTTCTAGAAGAAATTATTACGTTTAACTACATATCATATAAAGATTGGTGAGGACCGTGAACACGTGATAATCTGAGACTACCTAATATATTCTTCACATGAAGTGCATCTGCGACCTTGGAAAACTGAGATTATCTTAGTTGTTGTAATATAATGACATGTTGTTTAATTTTTCACGTATGGTTTTGTAGGTGTTTGGTTCATGCATTGTCATTTGGAGCTGCACACAGGTTGGGGATTGAAAACGGCGTTCCTCGTGGAAGATGGACCAGGACAAGATCAATCTGTTGTGCCTCCACCAAAGGACCTTCCAACATGCTAGACATGTAAAATAAATTGTCAACAACCTGGGATTGTGTTGTAACGGTGTTTTATTCAACATTTATTATCTGCTAATACTTCCTGCTAAAGATGCAGAGTTTTAATTAAGAGTTAACAAATGTAAGCAAAGTTTGGAGCATGCATAAAATTTACTTGTTCTTTTATCCCAGTCGTTGATACTTCTTGCGATCTGAGAGTTATGTTGAAGCAAGGGACACTTTTAAGAGCAATGAAAATTTTATTCAAGAATTTATAACAAGGGACGAGTTTTCATTGGTTAATTATTAAATTAAACTATCAATCAACTAATAACTCGTGAGAGGAAGATAACTTAGGATTGAATGATTTCTTTATATACCCATTACATACATTTTATGTTATTAAAAATAAACAATTCTTAGAATTATGTAACAGGCTTAATATTTACAAATATAAATAATCACATAAATATCGTTTAACATTTTTAATAGACATATTCAATAAAAATTCAATACCTATTAAACAATACTTGCATAAAGTATGCTTATCTTGTCATTTACCACGAATTTGTTACAGTTGGTGAACTTATTATATATATTATTGTCATTTCTTTCACCAAAAGACGGAACTGGTCGATGCATCCAATTAGTAGAGCTTTGAAAGCAAGACAATATTGCCTTGTTTGCTAGTTTCTTTGAAACTCAACTTGCTATGTTCATGAAGTTTGATTGAAGCTTCAGACTTTAAAATTAGAATGCTTATTACAGATAAATATATAAAATGCTTTTTAAAAGGAAAGATAAAATAAAATGGACAGTTTTTTATGGTTCAAGATTCAAACACTCCCATGATTCTATATGTAAATTCATGCATGCGTAATCAAATGTTCAGCTATTTCACACATGTTCGAGAAGAGACTTCCCATCTGCTACATGCACCCAGTAAAGTTTAGTCATATCATGGTTGATATGATGCTCCGCCAATATTGTTTGCTAAAAGTAGTTTTGTGATATCGAAGTCATGATATATGGCTTCACCAAAATACTTTGCTACTTCAATATGTATATATACACTTATAATCATGTTGGAATATTAGTTAATATAATTTTTTTACACATTTGCTTTTGTGCTAAATTTACTTGTATTTAAAAAAATTTATAATATTCAGTAAAACATGAAAGCAGTTGCATATGTGGTGCTTCGTTTGTTTTAGAATTTAATAAAAGAAAATTTTAACGGTTCCTAAGACCCTTTTGTAAGAAGGAAAGTAATAAACATTTTCTTTGATTCAATGAATACGGTGGCAAAACAAGGGATGTGGTAGGGAAAGCTCTAGTGCATAAAATGCTTGAACTCCATGCACTTGTTAGCTAAAAAATATACAAGAATTAGAGAAAAAGTTATTCATCAAAAGAATATAAGTTGGTGGAAAAACATAAACAGCTAGCAAACGAACTAAGTTGGTGGAGCACGCTCGACCATTCAACTGCATTTTCCAAGCAATAAAAAAAATTAGGTTGATGGCAGATTAATTATATAACAATTTATAACTAATATGAAAATTTTGTTTCACTTTAATATCATAAGCAGTCATTCACTCTTGAACCAATTAAACCAAGAAAATCAGTTAAGTTCTGTGAATGAACTGTTGAAGGCTCTTAATATGCTTATGAATAAAAAACATTACATATCCAATGCACTTTTCTAGTTTGCTTCTTTTCTCATCTACCGTCCTTTATATGAGAATTTGATATTATATATCATCAGAACTATCTTGAAATATGTAGCAATTTCTCTCCTTCCTTAATTACAAGCGTACACAAATAAATTGTTTTCAGGTTTGGTAGCTGAAGCAAAAAGCTACATGACTTGCCTCCAAAAAGATGTTTTCTCAAACATCCTGAGATCAATATACTTCAGA
>Ga0123340_1007295_pt1 | contig 10559 bp, 9 predicted proteins | sample SirMexnodulemix_FD_89961 | JGI IMG/M metagenome (GOLD analysis project Ga0123340, IMG submission 89961) | Root nodule microbial communities of legume samples collected from Mexico - Siratro Mexico nodule mix | ecosystem: Host-associated > Plants > Roots > Nodule | place: Mexico: Nepantla...
ATGATTTTATATGCAGATGCAATCATACCATTATTAGATATTGCTTCTTGATAAGCTAAACGTAAACTATCAATATCAGTAAAATCTACCTCATTATCTGAGTCCTCTGACATAGAGTTATCTACCACATCATTAATGAGACCTATGTTTGCCTCTTCTTCAGAATCAGAATTGGACGAATCCAAATTCTCCCAGGTTGACATAAAACTTTTTTTCTTTTTGGAGAATTTCTTCTTCTTTTCTTTCTCCACTTTTTCTTCAACCTGATCAGGACATTCTAATTTGAAGTGTCCTGGCTTCTTACAGCCATAGCAGATTATCCTTTCATCTTGCTCCTTGCCATTTTTAGTCTTGAACCTTCTTTCTTTTCTCTTGCTCTCTTTCTTTCTAAACAATCTTTTGATCTTGTTGGTGAGGATGGAGATCTCATCATCAGACTCTGTATCATCTGATGTATTGTCTATATCTTCAGAAGCTATGGGGGTACCTTTTTCTTTACATTTTTCTGAGAAGATTTCAAAGTCAAAACCTTCCCTTTTGTTGAACCTGCATCATTTTGTATATATAGTAAGAATACCTACCAATTCTTCCAGGGCATGGCCTCAAGATCTTTAGAGGTTCTAAGAGCAATTTCTTGAGCTCTCCATTTAGCAGGTAAAATTCTGAGAATTTTATCATTGATTTCATATTGACTAACAGTTGACCACAAGAATCTTAGGCTGTTTAGGATAACTTGCAAACGAGAAACCATAGATTGAATAGATTCATGATCTTTAATAGCAAACATTTCATATTGACGTTTAAGTATAGTCAATTTATTTCTTTTTACCTCTTTTGAACCTTCATATGTGAGAGCAAGTGTATCCCAAATCTCCTTAGCACTGACCATGGCATGTACCTTTGACATCTCTTCCTCGGATAAAGCACATATTATAATATGCCTAGCTTTAACTTTATTTTGACAAACACGCTTTTCCTCCATAGTCATAGATTCAAAAGGAAGCAATTCTCCTGATTTATTAATCAATGTAGGTATGCCATTTTTAATAATATTAATTAACTCCATACCGTTATATTGGATGAAGCCAATCATCCTCATCTTCCAAAGCTCATAATTTTGGCCCTTGAACAATGGTGGTCGACTCACGTGTAGTCTGTCTCCTTCCATTGAGTTTCTGTAGGATCGTGCCTCCAGTCCTGTGAAGAACTAACCCCTGAGGTTAGCTCTGTTACCAACTGTAGGAACAGCTGGCTCTAAAAGGGGAGGTTGAATGGAGCCTGAACTCAATTCGCTATAAATAGAAACCACCAACCAAGACAAAAATATATAAGCACAGATAAAGCAGTTTTATACTAGTTCACCCTAACCTCTTGGGCTACGTCCAGTTCTCCCTTGAAAGAGGTTCCACTATTCAGGAAATAGTTACAACGAGTACACAAACCTCTCCAGGTTACAACGAGTACACAAACCTCTTTAGGTTATCACGAGTACACAAACCTCTCCAGGTTATACCAGTCTCAATCTCCCCCTGAGATCAAGACCACTCAAGATTGAAATAAACACTCTCAAAAGAGAGAACAATGAAAGCTCACAAGGATTTACTTCACAATGGTGAAGAATTACACAATGGTTTCACACAACCCAAAACTCTAGATGCTCTCTATAGCAGATTGACAATAAACACTCAGTATATTTTTTTCAATGTATTATATGATGTATTTCTCTCTTTGCTTCTTGTTCTTGTATATTCTTCAACTTGAACTTGCTCCTCTATATGTAGCTTTTTAGAAACTAGCCATTGGGATGCTTGAACAGAGCAATGTTGACTTTCTGATGTATGGAGCTCAAACTGGAAATATTTCTCTAATATTTAAAACTTCATTAAACTTGATTAATTCTGTATCAGAAATAATTTATTATAACATAGACAAACAAGAATTAAAGCTTATAACGGAAGTTTAGTACTCAAAAAGATGATTTACGAATGGCTCTAGAGTAGATTAAGAAATAGCAAAACAAAACCACAATTTCAGTTCTGACAACAGTTATTGTGTGATTTATGATATTCTCTATAGTTCTACTTTCGCCTCAAAAATTTAACCACAACTCCATAATAGCACAAGGATCATCCACACAAAGTTTCAGAAATTTAGGACCAGTATTGCTTTCACAATAAATCCAAAACAGAGAGCCTTTTTCAGTATAGTAGTGCAATTTTTCCAGTTTCAATAGTTCTCTGGCAGTAGTGTTTCCAAAATTTATCACGGTCCGATTACTTAGAATTAGGTCACCAAATTTTTATTATAAACTCACAACATATCAAGATAAGATCATGCAAAATTTGAGGTCCAAAAGGTCACGAAATTGTTCGTAGTAAATAAAAAACAGAGTCATTTTTACACTATCATCAGTAGTTTAACCAGTAGAAAGCATTCGACTTTTACAATTTATCATCTTTTTACAGAAACATATCAAGGTAGCCTCATACAAATTTTCGTGCACAAATACACAATATTCCGTTCGCAGTAAATTTCTCAAGTTCTAGTGACCTTAATCAAACAACAACAGTTCTTGAAAACGATACTTATGGATTCCAACAAATTTTAGAACAAACTACAAGACATATAGGAATAATATGACTCTAAGAAACTCACTAATGATCTAATAGTGAATTAAGGAACTCAAGATTGCAAAATTAAAAGGCACACAAAGCACACAATGACACAATACAAACAAACACTTGTTGTTCACAATTTTCTGCATAAGCATTTGTGCAAACACCTACTCTACAAGTGTAAACCTAAGGAGTTTATGACAATACAGAACCATACATGACTTTGACATATACTATGGATCATAAAAACAACATCTAGGACACAAATGAACAATTGAACCGATTAAAATCAACAAAAACTCAAACAACACAAAAGATCGCTTGCGGCACACAAGAACACCTAAACAATATATTTTTGGACGGTTCAAGAAGATTGATGTACTTTGAACTGATTAAACTCAATGAAACTACTTTCAATCGATGACAAACATTCAAGACATGAAAAAACAGTGGTATACAAGACGGAAAAGCTAAAACAAAGTGAAATGATAAAAAACTTAGCTCTTGAAAAACCAAAGCTCTAGATACCAAATGATGGAGAGGCTCCTAGGTGCTTTAGCTTCTTGTGCAAGCTCCAATGCATGTAGTGCATGTTGAAGCTTTGTTGCACCGAACAAATGACATGGAAGGAGCTTCTCTTGATGTGGAAGCAATGGAGAATGGAAGAAGTTCCGTGGAGGAAGAAAAAGTATGGAAGAAGAGTGGTGGTTATGGTGAAGTAGGTGGTGAAAGCCTTGAAGGAGCTTCTAGGAGAAGAAACTCAATATGAAACTTGAGGCAATGTGCTGAAAATTTGGCAGCATTCTATTACTCAAATCAAGTCTACAATGGAGGTTCCTAAATCTCTTATTTATAGAAAAAGAAAAAGACTAGTAGCTTCTCTAACAAGCTAAGGTAGCGTGTATAAGAAGCTAGGTTTAGAAACCCTAACTTGCCTTGCAAGCTACCTAAGTGGCGTATAAGAGGAGCTAGGGTTAGAAACCCTAACTTGCACCGCATGTTAGGGTTAGGATAACCTAGCGTATGGAGCAAGCTACTCTTAACCAAAGCTAGGCGCCAATGGATAGGCGCCACATGTTCAAATCTTATGCGTTTAAAAACCTAACCTATGTGCCTTCTATAACCCTAAGGCACCTAGGTTTATTTACAAACATCCAAATTTTCCTATTCTACTTTTTACAATTTTTTACAAGAATCCTCAAAGCTCAAAATAGTCCACATTTTAATCTGCACGGGTGCCTCTGACTCTTTGCTTGCTTCAAGGTGTCTGAGCATGGCTCTGGTGATTGGACCTTACCTAAGACCTCCTCCATCAGGGCACCACTAGAGCAGCCAAAGTTAAAAACCGGGCCTGTGTGACTCGATTTTGCACCCGAAACATACCCGCTCTTTTCCTGGCCAGGGTACCACCAGAGCAGGTCCGAAGCAGGCAAAGTTGAAAATCGAGCCCGGATGACTCAGTTTTGCACCCAAAACATACTCACACTATTTGGGACGCAGTTTTTATCGTTTCCATTCAGTACGGCTAAAGAATGTTTCGGTTGAATTTTGACGACTTTTTCGGGCCCGGGTACCAACGGAGGAGGCAAAGTTGAAAAATTGGATCCGGATGACTCGATTGTGCACCCTAACGTACCCACACTATTTGGGGCACAATTCTTATTGTTTCCCATCAGTACGGCAGAAAAATGTTTCGGTCGTATTTTGAGGACTTTTGCGCGCCCGGGTACCACCGAAGTAGGCAAAGTTGAAAACCGGGCCCGTATGACTCAGTTTTCCACCCAAAATATACCCACACTATTTGGGACGCATTTCTCATCAGTACGGTTGAAAAATGTATCGGTAAAATTTTGACGACTTTTTCAGGCTTAGGTACCACCGAAGTAGGAAAAGTTAAAAACGAGGCCCAGATGACTTGCTTTTACGCTCGAAACATACCCACACTATTTGGGGTGCAGTTGTTATCGTTTCATATCAGTGCGGCCAGAAAATGTTTCGATCAAATTTTGATGACTTTTACGGACCCGTGTACCACCAGAGCAAGCAAAGTTGAGAACCGGACCCGTATGACTGGGTTTTGCCCCCAAATAAACCCACACTATTTGGGACGCATTTCTTATCGTTTCACATCTATACGGCTGGAAAATGTTTCGGTCAAATTTTGACGACTTTTTCGGGCTCGGGTACCACTAGAGTAGAAAAAGTTGAAAACGAGGCCAGATGACTCGGTTTTGTGCCCAAAACATACCCACACTTTTTAGGGTCAATTCTTAGTGTTTCCCGTCAATATCGCTGTAATATATTTTGGTCGAATTTTGACGGCTTTTCCAGACCCGAGCTCCATCGGAGCAGCCAAAGTTGAAAACCGAGCCCATACGACTCGGTTTTGAACCCGAAACATACCCACACTTTTTCGGGCCGGGGTACCACCAGAGCAGGCCCGAAGCAGGCACAGTTAAAATTAGGTCCGGATGACTCGGTTTTGCACCCGAAACATACTCACACTATTTGTGGCACAGTTCTTATCGTTTCTCATCAGTACGACTGAAACATGTTTCGGTCAAATTTTGACGACTTTTTCAGGCACGGGCATGATCGAAGTAGGAAAAGTTGAAAACGTGGCCTAGATAACTCAGCTTTATGCCTGAAATATACCCACACTTTTTAGGGTGCAGTTCCTATTGGTTTCCGTCAGTTCGACTGAAAAATGTTTCGATCGAATTTTGATGACTTTTCTGGGCCCAAGCCCACAACCAGAGTAGCCAAAGTTGAAAACCAGACCCGAATGACTCGATTTTGCTCCCGGAATATACCCACACTATTTGGGACTGATTTTTTATCGTTTCCCATCTGTACGGCTGAAAAATGTCTCGGTCAAATTTTGACGACTTTTTTGGGATCGGACACCATCGAAGCAGGGAAAGTTGAAAACGGGACCCAAATGACTCGGTTTTGCACTCGAAATATACCCTTACTTTTTGGGGTGTAGTTCTTATCGTTCAATGTTTCGGTCAAATTTTGATGACTTTTCCGTGCCCGAGTACCACCGGAGCAGGCCAGGTGCAGGGAAAGTTGAGAAATGGACCCGAATGACTCGGTTTTGCACCCGAAACTAACCCACAATGTTTGGGGTGCAGTTCTAGTTGTTTACCTTCAATATGGCTGAATAACGTTTCGGTCGAATTTTGATGACTTTTCTAGGACTAGGTACCGCTGGAGTAGCCCCGGAGCAGTCAAAGTTGCTCGATTTTGTACCAAAAACATACTAACACTATATGGGGCACATTTCATATCGTTTTCCATCAGTACGGATGAAAAACGTTTCGATCGAATTTTGACATCTTTTCCGGTCCCGGGTATGATTGGAGTAGGCAAACTTGAAAAATCGGGATCGAATGACTCGGTTTTGCACCCGAAACATACCCACACTCTTTGGGGCGCAGTTCTTATCGTTTCCCATCAGTACGGTTGAAAAATGTTTCGGTCATATTTTGAAGACTTTTGCGCGCCCGGGTACCACCGGAGTAGGCACAGTTGAAAATCGGGCCCAGATGACTCGGTTTTGCACTTGAAACTTACCCACACTATTTGGAGTGTAGTTCTTATCATTTTCCTTTAGTACGACTGAAAAATGTTTCGGTCAAATTTTGACCATTTTTTCGTGCCCGAACACCACCGAAGTAGGCAAAGTTGAAAATCAGGCTTAGAGACTTGGTCTTACACCTGAAACATACCCACACGATTTGGAGTGCAGTTCTATACATTTGTCATCAGTACAACTGAAAAATGTTTCAATTAAATTTTGACGACTTTTACAGTCCCAAACACCATTAGAATAGCCAAAATTCAAAACCAGGCCCGGATGACTGTTTGGGGTGTTGTTCTTACTATTTCCCATCAGTACAGTTGAAAAATGTTTCGGGCAAATTTTGACGACTTTTCCGGTCCCAGATGACTCGGTTTTACACCCGAAACATACCAACACTGTTTTGGGATGCAGTTCTTATCATTTCCTGTCAGTATGACTAAAAACTATTTCAGTTGAATTTTTACGACTTTTCCAGGCTCGACCACTACTGGTGCAGGCCCGGAACAGACAAAGTTGAAAACCGGGCCCGGATGTCTCGGTTTTGCATCCGAAACATACACACACTTTTTGGGGTGTCGTTCTTATTGTTCCCCGACAGTACGACTGAGAAACGTTTCGGTCGAATTTCGATGACTTTTTTGGGCTTGGGCACAAGCGAACTTCATACCAATGCTGTTGTTGATTGTTTGGTTGTCATAAGTAAGTGATTTAGTATATAACAATACAACAAAAACTGAGACTTTGGTTCCACCACTAAAATTGACAAGAACACATTCTAACTATCATTTTCAAATGAGACTTTGGTTCCACCACTAAAATTGACAAGAACACATTCTAACTATATTTTCAGAATGAGATTAACTATATAATTCTATGATTTCATGTTCACAACTCAGAACCATGACAAGATGATAATAATAATAATAAAAGTTAAGCAGAATAATGCATTTGAATAATATTCTATTTGGTAAAACAAAAGAAACTCCAAAACTCCAAAGATATCTGTAAAATTCTTTGAGCTTAAGTTAGTAATAAGTATTCGGAATGCTAAGAGTTGGTTAAAAAACGTAATGTTCATGTGACCTCAATCAATCCTTTTCTGAACTTTTGAAACTGATGTTTAATCCTTTATCATCCTTTTGAGTGTCCAACATGTACTTGACTAAGTGATGTTTTGATACTACACCTCAACTTATATAACTTATATACATAGTCAGCTGAATACATCTCAATCATATCCAGTACATACACATACAAATTGCTTAGCAATTTTGTAGTCACATACTGAAATATCATAGAAACTTCTTCACATAATCAATAAAATAAGGATAAATGATAGGCTCATTAGAGAGTTAACCAAATTTACCTAGGGTTCCAGAGGATCAGGCTCGCGTGAAACAAGTTGTTGTAAGCTGATAATCACATTAGAAGCTACCAATACAGGGTCTATAGAATTTTGGGGAATAGTTGCATGACCTCTCTTTCCACTAATAATTGCTCCAAAGCCACCACTTCCGGCCAACATTGACCCAGACCTTGAGGCCACTTCCCCTACTAAAATGTCGGGTAGCACATGTAGTCCAAAGATAGCAGTAACATTTTTCAAGACTCCATCATATAAAATTTTCTTTGTCCCTAAACCTCCCTCCTCCGCTGGTTGGAAAACAAGAAGTACAGTTCCCTATTCAAACAACAAAATTATAAACGTATATAAATCATCGAAAGGATCAAATTTCTTAAGAGATGGCAAGCTGCTGAGGGAGTAACTACTGACCCCACGTTTTCAATTTACATCCAAAGAGAATTGGTTGAGGAAAAAAATAAAGCAGAACACAATATCGTACATTAAAAAAATAAAAAAAGTGAAACTTGTATCTCTTTTTCATGCTGTTTGAGAATCTTTGCTGCCCCAAGAAGCATAGTGACATGAGCATCATGACTGCAAGCATGCATCTTTCCTTGTACTTTACTCTTGTACTCCCACTCTACCTTTTCCTAAGTTTTAGATATACCATCAGATCAACGGAATATGGATAAAGAGTCAAAATTCTAGTTCAAGCATATAGAATTCATGAAACCTGGATGGGAAGTGCATCCATGTCAGCTCTTAATGCAACAAAAGGTGAGCTTCCTATCCCAATTAACCAATTGCACCAGTAACAACAAATGGGTGTTTATATGGGATACCCAGTTTATCCAATTCCTCTCTAATCAGTTTACTGGACTCAAATTCCTCATAATGCAATTCTGGTTTCTCATGAATCTTCCTTCTAAGTTTGACCATCCAATAAAAGTCATCAGGCTTCTTGGCGTTGTCCAGAAAGTTAGTAGAGAGAATGTTTGATCAAACATTAACTTCAATTTACACATAATATATTAATATGATATTAATTTAAAAGTATGCCAGTACATGTATTTTATTTTTATTTTTTTGTCAAACATCGTTTAATTACGAATGCAACATTATTTGTGTTTTGTAGTTTTAATTGAGAATACAATTTGTTTATTTTCTTTTTGAATAAATTTTGTAATGAAAAAGAATAATGACCATATGAGAAAAGTAAAGTTTGTATTTTAGTGTTAGAGACATGGTTTGATGTATGCATGTTAAGTGGAAGTACATATATGTGTTGTCGAAATAGGAGAAAATCCAAAACTATATAAAAGTTCTATATTATCTGCTCATCTTTTATAATATTCTTCATGTTTTATAGGAGATTTATGACTTTTTTACTTCACTACTTGTCTAGATATAATATTATAGGAGAAAACTTTTCAGATTTATTCACCCTCAAATTCATTCAAAACCTCCACAAAAATAGATAGTATTTTTTTTTTTTCAAACAAGATATATAGTATCTAAAACGACAAAATTAAAAGGTTAATGGAAATTCAACAAAACTCTTCTTTTCCTCCTTCTCAACTCTCTTTTATTTTGTTAAAGAAAATAATACAAATATTATTTGGTTACAATTGTAAATACAAAGTTAAGAATGATTTATTAGGTTTAGTAAAATATTATTAAAAATATTTTTTTAATTTAATTGATGATTAATTTACTATTATTGGATGGCTTGATTTTTACTCAAATTTCAACTTACACAGTACCTTTAAGTGAAAAAATAAATTTCATTTCCTTGCATTTGTAATTATTTTATTATTCAAATACAAGTTTTATATTTTGTACAATATGTAGGTTGTAATAATTTTACTGAAGCACGAAAGAAAATAAAAGAATTATTTTAATAACACCAATACAAAAATTTGCATTACAATGAACAATTAGTATACAGTAAAAAAAAGAAATAAATTAATTTGTATATATTTTCGGCTAACTTTATCATCATGCATTATTTAGATGTTAAATTATTATTAAAATAATATAGATAGGTAATATCTAAAAGTAATTTTTAATTGGTAAAAGCGTGAAGTTATAGATACCTGAGTATTACATGTATGAAATTTTTTAGAAACTTTATATATTATTGAAAACTACTATAAACTTATTTTACATTAATGTTTACAAATATGATAGCTTTAAGTTAATTATGACAATTCCATACCCACATAATGAATAACTTAAGGATTCAGAAAATCATTTTAACAAAAACAATTTTCTCTCTGTACAACAGAATTCTATAGTTCTCTTTGCTCTCTCTCTCAAAAAATATATTTTTTCTCTTGTTTTAGATTGAAGATTTTCGCAACTGAGGTCACGACGGGGACGGCGATCCGAAAAATGATTTAATGGGTTTTCAAAATAAGGGAGTCGTCACGCGAAAACTATGGAAAATCAAAGAAAACAAGGATAAAGCTAGTTTACGAAAACCGGATGGGGAGTTCGGGAGTTGGTTACTCGTGGGAAAGGTATCAACCCCCCACGGCGCCCGTCCTAAGACGGTGCCTTTAACTGAATAGAAAGAAGTGAGTGTAATTTTCGAAATATTTATTTTTCACGAAAAGAAGAAATAAAAGCAAACAAAACAATTTTATTGTTTTGAAAAGGGTCCCGACAAGGTTTAACCTCGCTCCTACGTATCTCCATCGAGGATGGAGAATCAGGGTTACGTAGTTCTATGTTTTGAAAAGATTGTTTGTTTGAGAATTTGATATTTTTTTAATTTTGGAAATTTTTGATGTTTTTATATTTTTTAATTTTAGAAAAATTTAGTATTTTCAGAAATTAAACTTCATTTTGGATATCGCTTGAAGCATACGGTCCTTTGATATCGTCGAACGAAATTAAAATTTTTTCGAATTAAATCCCGTATAACGCAAACAGTTATTTAGGAATTTAATAATAAAAAAATCAATAAAATCTCATATAGCGTGTATAGCCATTTAGAGATTTTAAT
>Ga0123340_1007300_pt1 | contig 10556 bp, 9 predicted proteins | sample SirMexnodulemix_FD_89961 | JGI IMG/M metagenome (GOLD analysis project Ga0123340, IMG submission 89961) | Root nodule microbial communities of legume samples collected from Mexico - Siratro Mexico nodule mix | ecosystem: Host-associated > Plants > Roots > Nodule | place: Mexico: Nepantla...
AAATAATATATCACGGATCTAAAACTTGTTTAAACTTACTTATAATTATTAAAATGGATGATTTGACTCGGCAAGTTAATTATAAAACATATGAAAAATCTAATTTGACATATATTTCAGATAAATTGTAATTTTTATATATAATACAAGCTTACGTCATAATCATATTAAGAAGTTATTTTCACCACATTTGAAAGAAAATAAAAATATTTATATATTTTTACAATTAGGTTACATAAATTAAATTCATTTTAATTTTTAAATCCAGTGATTTGATGTATTTACATAATTTTAATAAAATATGATTTTTTTAAATTAAAAAACAATGACATTTTTTTTTTCAAAACACAATTCAATTAAACTATCTTGCAACGAAAAATAATCTAATTTGATTTATGCTATAATGTTTTTTTGGTCTATTTTACACGCTGTCATCATTTAAATTAATGTTGAGTTCCAAGTTTATCCTCAAGACAACTGGAACCATACTCATATATTATTATTGATTTTGTTAAAATAAAAAATAAAAAATTATATTTCTTAGTGAATACTTTTTTTTTTGGCAAGTTCTTATTTGCTCGATTGCGCGTAGCCCCAGGCCCATCAGTGTCTTTTATCACCCTCGTCTCTCTTTCTTCCTCTTCTTCGACGAAACCCTAATCTTCCCACTTCGTCCTCTTTTCTTCAGCAACCTCCATAAATCCCAAATCGCTTCGAATCTAATTTCATCTTCTCTCAGATCCGACATCAGATTCCGTTCCTCGTCTGTTTTTCACAACCAACCATGTCTGCCGCTCTGGATATGACGCTCGACGATATTATCAAAAACAACAAAAAGTCCGCATCCGCCAACGCCAGGGGCCGAGGCCGAGCTTCGGGACCCGGACCTGCTCGCCGTCTCCCCAACCGTGCCGCAAATCGCGCCGCGCCGTACGCAGCCGCTAAGGTATTCGCTTTCATCCGATTAGGTTTTCTGTTTCGAAGATTCCCTTTCCGTTCGTAGATTCGCGATGTGCCCTAATTCGTCTCAACGTTACGGATCGCCTTGTATTTAGGCGCCGGAGTCTGCGTGGCAGCACGATATGTACGCCGATCAGCCCGTCGCCACGGCTTTCGCAGGTCAAGGTGGTCGGGCGTCTTCCATCGAAACTGGGACAAAGCTTTATATATCTAATCTGGATTATGGCGTTTCCAATGATGATATTAAGGTAAGATCTCTACTGTGTTTGCACTTGGCTACTTGCTTGTTTCGTATGTCGTCAATTTGATTTGTTTTAGCTTTGTTTGTGTTATTTAACCATCTGAGAAAATTGATTTCGATGGAAGAGTCTCGATAACCTCGACTCCAAAAGTGGCCTCATGCTCTGACTGATCTGCATACATGTTGTGCTACCAAGTCATCTGCAGGCGTGCAAGGCCCCTGTTTAAATGGAGATGTCGTGGCAGAACTACATGCATGCAAATCAGCCTCCGGAGTACCGAAATAGGGACCAAGCGTCTTCCAATCTTTTTGTTTTTCAATTTTTTTCCATCTATAAAACTAAAATTGTGTGGAGCGTGTATATCGATTGTCAAACTACACACATCTATGTGGGTTTAGTTGTCAAGGTTTAATTATTAATTTTGACCTTATATTTGTGTGTAGTTTTGCCTGTCGTCTTCTAATTTTGTTAACTTTGGCCATAACACTGCAACCATATTTTCTGGTGGTATAGCAACCCGGACCTAATCTCATTAAATCTGCTTGTCTGTGGACTAAAACAATTTTTACAAACAAGACCAACTCAACTTGTGCACACGTGTATAGAGACCAGTTTAATAATGAGATGTTAAATCAATTAATTTTACATTATTTGGTGTCTTCATTTATTGTTTGAATTATGCTTTGTTATGCTCTGTGTGTGTGTAGAACTTTGAGTTGTTACATTGCATTTCCATGTCTGGGGTTTGTTAATGTTGTATTTTCTTGTACTTGTAGGAGTTATTTCTTGAAGTTGGTGACCTGAAGCGGCATACTGTTCACTACGACAGGAGTGGAAGATCTAAGGTATCTTATCTAATCTACACAACTTGCACCTTATGATGAATTCAGTGTGTCCTGCTGTAGTTTATAAAAATTGTTTTTTCATATAGGGTACTGCGGAAGTAGTCTTCTCTCGAAGAGCTGATGCTGTAGCTGCAGTGAAAAGGTACCACAATGTTCAGTTAGATGGGAAACCAATGAAGGTAGAGATTGTGGGGACCAATATCGCTACACATGCTGCAGTGCCTACTGTTAATGGAACTTTTGGAAATTCTGGAGGACTTCCCAGAAGGTATCCACTTCGTCGATATGTTTGTGTGCATACTTTCCTTGATCTGATTTTTTGTGGTCCAAACGATGAAGCATCTGTGCATTTTATTTTATTCTTCCTGATCTGCAATTTTTTATGTTGGAATGTTACTTTTGGGTATGCATATGATGCCAAAGATTTGAGGTTTTGCTTTAATTATTGAGTTGTTTGTTGTGATTTTTGTTGCAAACAATTCTTAATTAGATTTGGAATAGTTTAAGGGTATTTCATTTTGCACATTAATCTCACTTTGAATTTGCTATTTCAAAATTAAACAAACCAATATTTTGTATTTAAGTTGATTGTTTGTATCATGGTTTTGACTTTTAAACAGTGGACAAGGGAGAAGTGGGCCACTAGGAAGGCCACGTGGTGCGCCTAGAGGGCGAGGTGGCAATCGTAGGGGTCGTGGACGTGGTAGAGGTCGTGATGAAAAGGTATCTGCTGAAGATCTCGATGCTGAGTTGGAGAAGTATCATGCTGAGGCTATGCAATTGAACTGAATGAATCACTGATATTCTGTTTTATTGATATTACATTTGCGGTTGTCAAGGGCATGTCAATGGAATACAGCCCAACTATGTATCTTTATCAAAGTCATGCTTTTACGGAAAGGAAAAGGATAACTTAGAGTGAAAACTTTTACAGTTGATATATGTAGTTTGGGATTCTGTTATCAAATATTTATTTTCGTTGGGTATGACTATGCAATGTGGCTGAAGAAACAGAACTCAGCTTGTATTATTCACTCTGGCTCCTTTCATTGGATTTAAACATTTCTTTATTCAACAAGTGGGTATGGAAGTGGGAACCCTGCTCTCATCTATGCATGCACCCAGCACAAAGAAAGCATTGGCTGCAATGTGGGAGGCTGCAGAATTCACCCATTTGATTGCTTTGTGCTTTGGTTAAAACTATTGCAATGGAATCTTCAAATAAGGTAGATTCCCTGCCCTAATTCCCTCTCCTTAAGCCCTCCTCTCTGAAAGAAAAATGATCATTTAATATCTTTTGTAGTCTCATTTGATTTTGGTCTTGTTTAATTAAACTTCTTTACAAGTAGTTATAGGAGAAAAATAGAGAAAGGAAATGAAGTAAGTTTCTTCTATAAGCTAAAAGTAACTTGGGCATATACTTTTTTTTTACAGTAACGTATGCGTAAGTTAAAAACTAACTTTTGGAAAAGCTAGAATGTGAAAGCTTTTGTAAATTAGCTCATGAAATAGCTAATTTTAACATGTAGAAGAAGTGTGTTTGTTTATTTTATTCTTCCAGTTCTTGTAGAGAAGCTTATCCAAATAGAATCTTAATTTAATGCAATCTTAAGATTTTCTTATCTGTTGTTTTAGGGGAGTAATTTTTCTCTCAACTATTTTGGTAATTTTGGCATATTAGCTAGTGAGATGGAATCTATCATCTGTTCTTCACTGGTTGAGTGCACTGGTCAAGCTAAGAACATTTCAACAGATGAAGAGCCTCCGGGATAAGGATGCTGAAGGAGTTAGTGTTTTTGGTATGCTCACTCTGGTTGCATTCTGATTGGTTGTCCCTGTTTTGAATTTTTTGCTTTTGGCCTATTCTGTGATCTGCAATTTTGGGAACTGGTTGAAATTAAAGTGTTAAGTCTTTCTTACAATCCACATGTTCTCCGAGGGGAACTGAGTGGTAACTAGGGAAGAGGAAGTCGAAGTGCTTACTTTATTGGTGGTGCTAATCTGAATAGCTTTTGCAGTTTCAGTCGAACTTAATTGCCATTATAGAGCCTGTTGCATATATACCACCTTACCCTGGGGATGGTAAAGTTTGCTCTGTAGAAAGTGTTTCTCCTCTGTACTGGAGGTTTCTGAAACAGCCAATATGATAGCGAATGAGTATGTTTAATTATATATGTTCACGCAAATAACATACATCAGTATAAAATGTAGGTTGCTAAGCTGATTTTGACAGCAAAACTTCCAGTGGGAATTGTTAGTTTCATTCCTTGGATGGTGAAACTGGTGCCCCGCACTGAAGTTAGAAGTCGTAGTTTATGGAACTAGTTTATTTTTCTGTAACCTGTTGGTTTCGATGCATTATAATATATCTCTGTTAAGGCTAGTAACACAGGTCTAAGTTTGAGTTTATGTACGAATAACATTTCAATAGTATTTGCCTCTATTTTCATTACATTATTAACACATTATTAGTGTAATCAATTTTTCCTCTCCAAATATTTTCCTTACGGAATTGTTCAACCTCTCTAACGATGACCTTTGATTGACTTATTTTTAAAAAATTCTTTTTGAGCTTAAATGATGGATGTCTTTGAATTTGAGAATTTTAAACCAAATACAACATGATAAGAGATGGATAGACGTTTATGTTACTAAAATATTTCTTAAAAGTTTGTAAATTGAAGATATTCGTCGTTGAAACCTAAACGTAGTTCTGGAAAAGGAATAGTCATGATGAACGGGTCAACCGAAAAATAGGTCAATAGCAGTTGCCATTTTTCTTCCTTAAGACCGAAAGACCTATAATTTGCTGTGGTAGGGTTTGGTTATTAAACAGTTGGCCCGTTGACAAAATTTTTGCCCCGCAATTTACATGAATAGCGGTATTTTTTTTCATTCATTTCCTATAAAAAGCTTGTATTGAATAAACCTTTAAAGAGGATAAATTTCAAGCAACAATAGTTGCAACGACTGAAGCTATGTAAAAAAATATAGAGCTTGGTTGCAAAATATATACCAAAATATAAATTACTCTAAATGTTTGGTGCTTGTGACATGTAAGGAAACAACTTGTATGGCAATTTCCCTTTTTGCTAAAAAAGTATGACATATCTTTCATCTAGATGTCAAGATTTTCCTTCCTACATGGATAACTTAGAAAAGATGTTTTCATTAATCAACCACCTAGTTAAAAAAGAAAAAGTGTCAAATAGAAATTTTATAAGCTAAGGAAGGCTTTTTATGGATTAAAATAGGCACCATGAACCAAGTATAGTTATATAAAGTTTTTTTTTTTTTTAAAAGGAGCCTCCAACTTTGAAATATTCTATAAAAGGAGATATAGAAGCTGATGATTGCACATACAAACAATAACCTTGTTAAATATTTGGATGATAAGAAGAGTCCTTTGAATTTCATGTTTCTATTAAATTAAAATTTTATTTCTTAATTCTTAAAAAAAATAATCAATAGTGACCTTTTATATCGCTAAAATAGTTTGTTGATGATTCAACTTCTGTATTGAGATATTTGGATTTATAAGTGAAACCTAAAAATTTACTATGTTTAAAATCATGCACTAATAATACTAAATCAAAATTTCGATTAGATCTGAGTTAATATTGATTTAAAATATTTATTTTGTAAGATTTAGATAACTATTTTATATATATTTTATATTATTTCCTATAAGAAGATAATTAATCATATTAGTTTATCATAAGCAGAACAAACATTTTCATTATTCTACTACTCTTAAGTCTTTAGTATGTACTTTTATTTGTCCTAGAGATTACAAGTGTAACTAGGGTTTGATTTTATTTTAATAAGGTAGAAACTAGGTTATCATTTGCTTTGAAGACCAGGAAGCTTTTGGTAAGAGCCCTTGTTGTTTATTTTCATGTAAATCTTAGTTTACAACACGCAGTGTATATATATTTTAAATATTTTCAGGAGTTTTTGTTTTTAGAATTCATTTAAAAAATAGCTACATATTTTAAATATGTATTCATATTTCTCTTACATTTCAAGAGTGATAAAGAAAAAAAAAATGCTGACGAAACAGCACCTGATTGGTCATTTAGAAACACACGGATTGCCACATAGAGAAACATGAAGCGTAGATTAAATCGAATCCAATGGTGGATACGTGCGTGAAAACCGTATCCTTGTAATGAAAACTTGAGCGTGGAAAACTATATCTATAACATGGTGTCAACTCTCCTTCTTCTCTCATCACACCCAATTCCTTCACCATCCCTTAACCTTTCTAATTCCTCACTCCCTCTCTTCTTTTTCAAGCGCAGCTAATTTCTAGGGTTCCGACATGGACGCCGGTGGAAAGATTAAGAAGGGCGCCGGAGGAAGAAAGGGCGGTGGGCCAAAGAAGAAGCCGGTCACAAGGTCCGTCAGGGCCGGTCTCCAGTTCCCTGTCGGAAGAATTGGGCGTTACTTGAAGAAAGGAAGGTACGCGCAGCGCGTGGGAACCGGTGCTCCCGTTTATTTGGCTGCTGTGCTTGAATACCTAGCTGCTGAGGTAACCTAGCATTGATTGCAGCAATAAGTGATTGTTGATTGAGGTTAATTTTGTTGATCGTGTTTTGGTGTGGATTGGATTGTGTAGGTGCTTGAATTGGCTGGAAATGCTGCTCGTGACAACAAGAAGAACAGGATTATTCCTAGACACGTGCTTTTGGCTGTGAGGAACGATGAGGAATTGGGGAAATTGCTTGCTGGTGTGACCATTGCCCATGGTGGTGTTCTTCCCAACATTAACCCTGTTCTGTTGCCTAAGAAGTCCGAGAAGATCTCCAAGGAGCCCAAGTCTCCATCCAAGGCCACAAAGTCTCCCAAGAAGGCTTAGATTATATTCTAATTTAGTTCTGTATATCAGTGTTTAGGTGCTTTGGTTTTAACAGGAAGGGAATTTGATGTTTGAAACACTGTCATTTTCGTCTAAATGTGTTGCGTGAAGGAGTTTGTTCATTAATGGAAACCTCTTGTTTTCACCCAATTTTATCCCTATGTTAACTGTTTATTTATTTTTGGTATGCTTTACCTCTTTCCTAGGATTCTAAGTTGGTAAATGATTTAAGATTACACAATGCTGTGTGCCCATTTCCATGGCGCATTTAATGGGTTAATCTGATTCTTAATGGGCTCTGTTTTTGCTTTGAGTCAAGTCCTTGTCGGTTCAAGTTTTAAGTATTCTTCGATTTTGCATTCTGATAAATATATCGGATCACTGTATTGCTTTGAAAGATCGAGGATTCATAAAAGATTTTTTAGATGGTTCTTGGCCACTTGTTATGTTGAGACTTGACCATGACTTGGTCATCGTTGACTGTCTGTGGAACTCCGAATTTGTTGTCAGGTCGTGGAAAAGAGGTAGGAAATGTTTGATGTAGATGGTTAGCTGATGGAAGTAGAAAATGTTGGAACAGACACATGTTCTGGAACCTGCTGCAAATAGATGCATTATGTGTAAATTGTGTCTAATGGGTGGCGCATATTTTGCAACGTTGCAAGATTGATTTTTAATTTTAATGCGATAAATTTTGCTGTGAACTATATTGTGCATCATAGTAGGCACGAAGCAACACAATCTGAAACATCTTATTTGCTTTAAACCCTTAAGCCAAAAAGATCAAATGTGGGCTAGTGGAACTACAAAGTAACAATCAGAAAATACTCTATGGTACATATTGTGATGAAAAGTACTGTTTACCAACCCATTAAGGTTCTTCTAACCGTATTTACAATCTTATTTCTAGCAGCAACACCTGTTAATTGAAACTCACAGTTCTCATCCAAGAGAAATCTGTATACCTCCCATTCACGCTCTGAAGTTGAATGCCTTCCTACTTCAGCCTATCACAAAAAACGGGACCAAGTGATTAGATTTTTATTTTTCATAAGCTTAATATTTTACTATCTAACGGAAAAAGCAGATAAGATTAATGATAGCTCTACAAGCCCCAAGCATGCAAAACATCTGAACTCTTGGCCTAAAAAATCAAGCAGTTTTTATTTTATGCATTGGGATATAAAAAAAAAAAATTACTGTCAACCAATAAAAAAATCATGGTAGCTATATAATATGGTTATTGTGAAGAAAACAAAATATCATATATGATGATTTTTTATTGGATGATCATATAAAAGCCTTTTACATTGTCAGTGAATGAGTTGTTTACTCAAAATCAAAGTATCCTTACATTGGAACTGCCAAAAATGACCCTCACTTCTTTTTAACAAGGGGAAGGAATAATGAACCCATTTGTTTTAAATTTGGAGAGAATTGATTTTGATAGAGTTTAGGATAAACTGTTGAATGTAAATCACTAAACTGGGATGTGTATCCAAATTAATCTCAGTTAAAGATTCATAGTGAATTTTGCATTTTTTTCGAAAGTGAGAGAATTGTTCTTTGAATGCCAAAACATTGCTAAATTTTCTTACCGAGAAAACACAAATTCCAAGTGTTTTGAGAGCCCACGTGACATCATAAAAAACTCGAGGTCTTCCTTTTCCAGATAGCTCAACAGGATTAGCGACCAACAGTTCGGTATCCGGTCCTCGGTTGGCAATGATTACTCGCAATGGATGAAGCATTTCCAGTTTCAAACGAGAGCATAGTGTACTCTGCTTATCCAGATCCAAAATCTTTTTTCCTTCTTTCTGCTGAATAAATATATCTAACTCACGATATCCCATGGAATTCGGTGAAAATCGCCCGTATAAAATCTAAGAAGAAAAATTTAGAGTGTCAGAAACTGCTAAAATGCTTTAGTTGACAGCAAAAACAGAAATTCAAGACATTTTTAATTTTCATACAAAGAAATTTTCAATTTTGAATGATTAATCTCATTTTTATTCGACCTGAGAAGCTATCAAGGATGCGGTGCCACAAATAATCTAGGTAAAGAAAATTATACCTTTATATTCATGTCCTTCAATGTTCTCATAATGTCATAAAGAAGACCCTTGTGATCAGCACATCGTATTTGAACCAGCGTGTGAGCTGGGCTTAAGGAATTGTCTAGTGTTACGTTGGTTTTCTTCAACTTTGCCATATCAGGGCTAAGAGCTTGAGAACGAACTTCATTATCTGATAACTCACATCGAAATAACTCCTCAGCTAAAGCAGGAGACAGAGAAGAGATACCGTGATTATACTCATACTCTGGACCCGCCAATTGAAGTTCACAGCTGATACACGAGTCTCTCAGAACAGCATTCAGTCTTTTACATGTCTCATCTTGTCGATTTCTCGTGTGTAACAGTTCCCTAAAAGACAATTGAAGCAAATGCTGATTACTTATAAGCAACAGGATTCACTTGAAATATAATTAGCAGTTGATATGCAGCACTAAGATGTTATAACCAAAATATTGGTAATAACTTGATCAGCCACATAAGAAAAACCTTAATTCAGTACAACCTTTTTCGAGTTTTCAGATTTAGCATGTCTTACTAAGAGTCTTTTATAAACTTCTTTATAAGTATTTTTAGACAATACAAAAACTTCACATTCTTGATTTTACGAATCAAATTCATCACTCACTCACCTGTTATCTGTCACAAAAAAGAGGTCCAACACTCTACCATCCGGGGTTGTGGTCACTTTCACCTTTTGAATGGTAAGTTCAAGCTCCGAGAGCACTTTTGTTACATCTACAACCAAACATAACCAACGAAAAAGAAAGACAATGAGAACAAACACACACACAAACCACACGAAACATGATTTCAAGCGACAGTATTTCCATTACCGTGTAACAATCCCTTTCGATCAAGGCAACAGAACTTCAACAGATAGACAGGAGAAGATCTGGAAGGCTGCTGGAGGAGATAAAAGGAGGCCAAACAAGGCGGGCAAATTCCCTGAAGTCGTTCTTTGAGGATCAGATAAGATGAATTCATAGGAAGCAACAGGGAGTGTGGAACAACCCATAACACAATGTAACACCACACGCCATCGGTTGAAACATCTGAAGAAAACATTCAAAAGGGGTCCATTAAAGGCACTAAAAATAGAGTGAAGAATTGAATGGGATCAAGAACGTGTTTGAGATGAAACCTCCTTTGAAAATGCAAAGACCGAAATCGAGAATGATACTGCAGATATCGCAAGCGAGGCCGGTCTTGTCGGGGCAATTGACGGTGACGATGAAAGGGTCGCCGGGGTTGTTGGGATGCTGGATTTGAACGACGTCGTCATCGGCGCCCGACACTCCCGTCATGGGAGCCACAGAGCACTGTACAGCTGGCAGGTCAAACGACACGATGGTTGGTTAAGGTTAAAGTTAAGGTTTTGGTAATATTATTATCATGGGAGTATGCTAAATCGAAGACGGGAATCTATGTGTGTATAATGATGACATTAAGAAGTTTTTTTTTTTTTTTTTTTTTGTGGGGTGGTTTTTTTTTTTTTTTTTTACCCATTTGACGCTCCCGGCGAAGGGGAATGTTTAAATTTCGGGGGTTGCCGTTTCATTAAAAAAAAAAA
>Ga0123340_1007302_pt1 | contig 10552 bp, 4 predicted proteins | sample SirMexnodulemix_FD_89961 | JGI IMG/M metagenome (GOLD analysis project Ga0123340, IMG submission 89961) | Root nodule microbial communities of legume samples collected from Mexico - Siratro Mexico nodule mix | ecosystem: Host-associated > Plants > Roots > Nodule | place: Mexico: Nepantla...
GTTAATATATATATATATATATATATATATATATATAAAAGAATATTTTTATGAATTTCTTTGGTGGTTATGGCCATCTGCAAAATGTACAAGCAACTTCGTTTATTGGTGAACTGTTATTATACAGAATTTTTTATATGAAATATTTTTAATATAAAGTGTAATTTAAAAGAATTGAAATAAATATTGTAATTACAGCGAATTATTAAAAGTAATTCGTTAAAACTAATTGAATAATTCATTAAAACCTTTTAAGTTTCTAAAGTTAAATTATTTTAATATCTTTTATAGAGACATAATACGACGGTGCGAAGAGTCTCAAGTGGCTTATGATCAACCACAACTAATCATAAAGTTAATTTTATCCCTAGGTAACAATGTCGCACACAGTACACCAGATTCATACATGCTTATGCATCGGATAAAAAAAAAAGAACATTTTGACCAACACTTCCACGGCCACATTTATGTTGGAGTTTAAGGGTGTGTAAAAATTGTATATTGTATAAAAATAGTAAATTAAACTCACTACAACTTTATCATCTAATATCATTCTAATTTAATTCAATCACATACAGCATGAAGATTGAATATACTTTCATAACATAATTTGTGCAGTTACACAACACAAACACACATAAAGCACAAAAGTAAACCTATTATAGAAGAGATGTAATAATTTCAAGAAATGTTAATTACAATAACAAGAAATTAAAAGTAATTAACAACAAATTATAACAATATATGACCTTATGTTTTTATAACATAAAGCATGTCGCCATACTAACTAGATTCAATTTCATGAAGACTTTTATTTTTGGACAATCAATATAAACTATTTTTTTCATTATAGCATCATATGGTCTATAATATATGGATAATATTATAATATATGGATAACATGTGTGGTTTTTTTTAAAAGGGATACGTGTAAATTGGTTTAGTTGTATAAGGTTTGAGATACCTTACATTTATATAGATTCATTTCCATTAGTTATAGTGAAAAGTCGTAGTACTAAATTAAAAGTCTATATAACATTCTTAATTTATGTATCTACCTTATCACATTAGGCTAGTTAAACCTTAATGCAATGCCAATTAAGCATTGTGTATAAATGCATACGTCATTCACACCTCATACATCAATTAAAAAAAATTCATAAATAATATTATCTTTATTAAGGTTTATATCACATTCCTTTCATTTTCATGTCAATCGTCTATAATATATATAGATTGGAAATGAGAAATGTAAAGTTATACTGATCTAATTAAAGTGTTATTTGTCCTATTTGAAAGTTAAAATAGTGATATGAAATTTCTATTTTACACAAAATTTGATTTGGAATTATATTGACCTAAAATTGAGAACAAAATGTTTCTTTTTTTTTTTTTTAAATTCTGGATGCTTAACCGTAGTGATTAAAATGTCAATATAATGGATCTTATGTTTTTTTGCCAATCTAATAGAATTAGTTAGCTAATATTTACGGCTATGACTTTTATGAAGATCACATTTTCTAATTCAATAATATAAATGATCTATAGGTTTTTTCTCAACAAAATTAGCTTATGTAATAAGAAAGTAGTTGACAAAGGAGTTAATTCTTTTGAAAAGTTTCTAATATAAATGATCTCACTGAGAGGGTTGTTAGCCAACTAGTACAAAACTCTAAAACTGTGATTTTTAGGTTCTTACTGTGAATTCTCACAATTCACTCAAAACTCTTTCAAATACTTTATACAAGTCTAAATCAACACAAACTAACAACCAATTGAATAAATAAAACTAAAAATAGTGATTCCCAAAATCATAAACAATAATGATTTTCCTTATTAGTTTTGAGACTCCTTGTTAACTACTAAGAGAACTCTTTTTCCTAGTTTGGTTTTACATCCAACTAAAAAAGTTATATACCAACATCATAATAGTTCCAATAAGATTTTGATATTCTTCTCAAGATTTCGCAACAAATCCATTTCATAACTTTTAGAAAAGGGAAAAAGCATGGCATAAAGGATCAAGGAAGAAAGAGAATGAACTCATTATCTTAAGAACAACCCTAGTAACTATAAAAAAGAAGGAAAACAAGATATATTCGAGTGTGCAATAATCTGGTTTGATGGGAGAGAAGGAGTTTAGAAAGGGAAAGAAAAAAAAAAGGAAAATAGAAGAGAGATTCTTATTATAAAGCTCTTAGAAAACAAAGGTGAGAGGAAAGGTAACCTCTAAAAAAAGAGATTTAAATAAAATTAAAATGTTGTATTGAAGATTTCCACAAATAATCCCATTAGACACTTGAAAGGAGTTCTCTATAGATTCTACAAAAAACAATTTAAAAAAAATTGTAAAACGTTTTAACAAGCAACTAAGAGCATATTGTGCAAGTGATAGAAAAAGACACTGAACACCTTAGATTTTATACTGTTTTTGTCCCTAGCATGAGCGACATCTAGTTCTTCAATACAAACAGTAAAGGGTTCCACTAAGTAATCAAATGTTTACAAGTATTGATAAGAGAAAAATTCAACACCCTATATTTTTTATTAAATGTTAAAAGTAGTTAAGTATAAAACATAGTCATACTCGGCCCAAAAAATGGTAACGTCATGAAAACAACAGATCATGTAAGATGCAAGTGTTTTGTCTAACAAACAATACAATATTTGGTTGCATTTTATCACATTTGATAATGTGCATAAAACATCAAATGACACATACATAGACTAAGTTAATCTCGTACTTCAACGAATATCTATATGCTTAGTTTGTATTGAAGGGAACGTTCATTTGCCAAAGAGACTCGTTAAAAGCATAAGCTAAAGTCAAGATCGTAAGATCTCTTAAAATTTGAGCTAAATCTAATTCTTCTTTGTTATTCCCAAACATTGTTAACATCTTTGGAAAGGATATTTACCCAATACAACTACGAACAAATAGGCAAAATCAAGCCAAGACACACTGTTCAAAGAAAGATAACCTGGTCCAATTATTAGAAAGATTATGTAAAGAAGAAGAAAACATTTAATGCATCCTAATCAAGCAAGTTCATTAGATGAAAGAAGTACATACAAAAGAATTAAAGCTGAATCAACAAACAAAAATTGATTCACAATGGTCATCTTCCTTCGAACCTATATAAAGCACATTAAGGAGAACAAAACAAAAAGACACCATGTATAATGTTGAAATGTTGTTCAAATATTTTGTACCAACTAAAGCTTCATAAAAGAATATTATTGGTGTTCAATAAGCTAACTGAGAGAGTGTTCAAATTCTACATATGTCTTAAGAAAATTATTCTCTCTAACAAGCTTCAACGTGATCAGTTGATCACCTTGTGTACAATCTGTTCATATTAGCTAGGAGTGGTTGTTTGGTAAAGAATACTTAGTTAAGCCAAGAGTAGCTATGAGCCTAAAGAATTTTTAGTTAAGCCAGGACCGGCTTATGTAAAGAATACTTAAAGTTAGCCAAGAGTAGTTACGAGTCAAAAGAATACTCAGTTGAGTTATGAGTAACTGGTGTCAAGAATACTCAAAGGGGTTATCCAGAAGTGACTATGTGCTCAAATAATACTTGAGTGTACTTTGCAAAAATAGTTTGTTTGGTGGAACTCAATCAGCTGATTGTGCATTGGACATAGTCTGTTTGGTCAAACAAACCAATATAAATGTTACAGTTGGTATTCTCTCTTTCTCTACCCTTTTAATTTGCATATTATTGGTATTTGCACTAATAAAGAAGTTGACTCATTACAATATCACATAAACTCATAATGTTTTGTATAAGCAAATTTGTTAAGTTAAGAAATCATTTTCTAATACACTCATCAGTGATAACTACCATTAACTGATTAGATAATTTACAAATCTATCACCTGAGTATTCACTATCAGACAATATCTGAGAAAAATGCATAGAAGTTTTGAAAATGACAATTCAACCTTCCATTCTCATGTTCTTCTTATTTTCATAAGTGTTCTTTTATTATAACTTTTTTCTTACACAAGTAAACAACTCTTCAACCTATCCATTAACCTTAAGTTTAGTAACAAGCACACAATATCTCAAGGCCAAGTACACAAAGTCTCTATAAAAATAAAGTTATTTTTACTGGATTTCATACTCAATTAAATGAATATGAAATATAATCACTATTTGTCTAAAATCTACCTTCACAAAAATGTGAACAATATTCTTGAAAACATACTCTGTTACAAGTCATTTAATAGAAAATGTTTTTTGGTCACTAAAAACTTTAAAGAGTGAAATAATGAGGGCTTATACATGTAATGAATTTTGCATGAATGTTTAAAAAAGTATTTATATGCATGGCAAACTTATATTTTTAGACATCACAAAAATACCTATTATGATAGAGTCATTTATGAGTTGGCCTTGGTGTAAGGTCTTTTCAAAATGTTGTTTAAATTTTGGCTAATACTTCACTATTATAATTTTTTTAGTGGGTCAAAGGACATGTTTATTTAAGCAAAATGAGCATACATAGCTATAGAATAGGTTATTCTTGTGTCAGAATCTCTTTTGAAGTTTGTGAGTGTGTTCCTTTAAAACTCGTAGATCTTTTAGAACGTCCAATATGCTATTAAAGGTGTTTGTCAATATCTTAATCATTTAATTATTCAACCTTATGATTTTGGGTGATTTGTCTAATATTTTTTTTATGATGTCCTTGTTGGAGCATTAAATGGTCTAGTACACCCTAGACGATCTAGTACACACTAGACGATCTAGTGATGTTAGACATTCTAAGATCTCATTAGAGGATCTTATAAACATAAGCATGTATACATTTTTATGATAAAAAACATTCCAAAAAATTATTTGGTACATAACGAAACTGTTTTATACATAGTGTTTTTGCATATTTAAAACATTAGACAACTTTCCAGCTCAAACGTGTTAGATGGTCAAAGTTAAGTGTTAAATGGTCAAAGTTAAGCTCTAGATTGTTAAAGATAAGTTGTAGATAGTCAAAGTTAAGCGTTACACAACCAAAACTAAACATTAGACAGTCAATTTGAAGCATTAGACTGTCAAAGCAAAGTATTAAATTATCAAAATTAAAATTAAGCATTAGAGGGTCTAGTTTGACTCAAGGGGTTAGATGGTTTAGTCTTCCTCTACAAGTTAAACACTCTAGTTTGATTCAGACAATTTAGTCCTTTCTCCAGGAGTTACTCTCCAACAACTTGAAAAGATGGTTTGTTTACAGTTATTTTTACTGCATTTATTTTCTTGATTGAATATTCTTTATATCTTAATCCAAATGTTCAGACGCTTGATTAATACCAAATTTATGAATTAAAAGGTCTTTGAATATCGACGTCAACAAAATTACGAAAGTATAAGGTTTTCCAATTTAATCTGAAAAATATTCTCTTTCATATAGGTGAATTATATTCACTCAAATGCTTTCAATAAATAATACTTTTTATTTATAATTTGTCCTAAACATTTAGACTATTTATTATATATAATAATAAATTTCTTGAGAGAATAAATTATAAATAATATATTTATTGTTGTTTATTATATAAAGAAAAGATTGTTTGTAATCATTTATTTTAAGACATGAGAGTAGTTTTTATCTAATTACTAAGTTCACCAAACCTTTTGGCATTTTACCTAGGCTAGTGTGAAAGCCTCCTTCCCCTGCGTTTTCTGTTTTAAAAACGGACAGAGTAGCAGCAATTGCTCGTGAAGGAAGACAGACAGTTTCACCAATTATACCCTAGAAGAGTTATTAATGGAGATTTCTCAGCACACAGATGCATTTATGAGAATTTTCAAAATTAACAGAAGCTTTCAAAACAATTTACTCAATCCCTTTTATTTATTATTTTATCATTTATTTACTACTCCTATTATTATTAATATAACATTTGTGTCTGTACACATTCTTATTAAAATGATATAATTTAAAAATATAAAAAATAAATAATTTATAAAGAAACTTGAGGAGTTAAACAATTATTTTTGAGTTAATACTGCTAAAGAGTATGCAATTATGCTTTTTATTGTATAATAAAATTATTTTAAATTGATAAAGGGTAAGATAGTCTTAATGAAAAAAACAGTTACAAAAAGTTGTATCAAGGTATGAATTACTTAGGTCATTTCCATTTTAAAAAGTGTTATATCATCTCTTAATTTAAATTTTATGTCCCATTGTTTCTAAGTTATAATTTTTATTTCAATACAATGGTATTATAAAGTTCATATTTTAATTAAATATGTTTTCAAGATAGAAAGCTTTTATTTTATTTTAATGACTAACATTAAAGTTTTAGTGTCTTAAATTTTATATAATGTTATCATATTTTAATAAAAAAAATTCTTAACCAATCAAATAGTAATAGCTATGTGCATGATTCTTAATCAGAATCTGGTTAGACGACTACTTTATTGTCATTAAAAAATTAATCAAAGTTAATTGTGTTTATAAAGTTAAAAATGGTAAAAGAAGTTCTAGTTTATTTTTAGTTATATTCTAAAATTTAATATTTTAAATCTCAAAACTATTAATATGATTCCTAAACAACATAAAAGAAAAATAGTAGTAATAAAGTACTAATCCACTTAACATATACATAGACATTATTATTCCATAATATAATTTTCCTCTTTTCATGAAACTCTTCAATTTATATTGTTTTTCAACATCATTTTCATTCAAAATATAAATTATGCATCAAATAAAAAAAATAACATGTATTTTTAATTAAACATATTAAATTAAAATTAATATAAATACTAAATTGAGAATCATTAAAGTAAATAAGATAGTATAAAAAAGTATGAGTTCAAACTTGTTAAGCATGTATTTATTCTAGTAATTAATAAGAGGAATAGATTTTATACTTCCTCTATTATTAAAATCTTGATTTTTAACCTCTCAAATTTATTCCACATCTTGATAAGTCCTCAAGTCTCATCATTCTTTTTTTCCAAAATATACTCTTACTTAAATATAGTACTTATGATTATTCTCATAGGTGGTAACACGGGTTACTTCCTTTATTTTTATTTTTTTCAAGTATAGTCGAAGTTATTTTTGGAAAAACTAAGAAAATTTAGTTTCTTAACTCTAGTAAAGTATTCATAAGATCTTCTATTTTATTTTTTTTTATTTCTACTGTATAATGCATTCACATGTATAAACTAATTAAAAATTATATAAAAAATAAGAATATAAATAAAAAAGTAACTAATATTATCTTAAACTTTAAAAATAACAATTAAATAGAAAATTAAAAATATAACACTTAAAAATGGATGAAGAGAGTAATAATTTTAAAACTCTAAATACTAAATAAAAAATATTCTAGACCAAGTATTTTCTAAAACATTGTACAGTTTTAAACATGTAACTTTCCAATAAGGTTACTAAAATCATGTTACTGTTTTAACAAATATATTATATTCGTTGAGATAAAGGGTAATTCATTTCTGGGAACAAATCAATATTATATTTAAAAACAAGAGTGTCCCAAATGATAAGATTATAAAATGGATACTGTAACTAGAAATTAAACTGTTAGTTGAAAAAGCGTAGGGAGTATTGAAAAGGGTATTTGCGGCAAAGCATAACTTAAAACCGCTATGTCCCACATTGATTTCGTAGATTTTCCAGCAACGAAAGCTACAAAACCACACGGCTTCTGCTACAAAACAGCTTTTAGTAGCTTCAAATGTGGGCCCCCTAGCAAATTGCACTGTTTTAAAGCGTTTCAGAAACCGCTTATACCCTCTGCAGTTTTTGGTCCCAACGCTTTTAAAAGCGTTAGTTAAAGCTATGGCTGACCCTATTGCTTGTTTGTGCCTATAAATTGAGTGCCACCCCCCTTCACTTTTCCTTCACTCATCCACTCCACATTGTCTCTCACACTTCGATTCAAGCTTCTCTATCAAAGTAATTGCCAATTTGCATTGCGTCATGTCAAGTTTTTGGTGCACATTTCTGGCTAAATGTTGCATGCATTTTGTTTGAAGCATTGCTAGAATGAAATGAAATGACTAATTGTTTTGTTTTGGATTTGTTCAGGAAAATGGCTCAATTTGGTTTGCTGATCTCGGTGGGGCTCCTTCTCACAATGTTCTCCTCTGCCTATGGCTATGGCTATGGTGGAGGCTGGGTTAATGCACACGCTACCTTCTATGGAGGGAGTGATGCATCTGGGACAATGGGTATGTAGAAAGTTAAAGCATTGTAAAAAAGATCCAATTTTTTTATGTGGGGGTGGATGGAATTTGAAACCCTTTTGACTGATCTGTTTGGTAATGAAATTGTTGTAGGTGGGGCTTGTGGGTATGGGAACCTCTACAGCCAGGGGTATGGAACAAACACTGCTGCTTTAAGCACTGCTTTGTTCAACAATGGTCTGAGCTGTGGTTCATGCTATAAGATAAGGTGTGTGAGTGACCACAGGTGGTGCCTTCCTGGCTCCATTTTGGTCACTGCAACCAATTTCTGCCCTCCAAACAATGCCTTACCCAACAATGCAGGAGGGTGGTGCAACCCTCCTCTGCACCATTTTGACCTCTCTCAACCTGTCTTCCTGCGCATTGCACAATACAAAGCTGGAATTGTGCCTGTATCCTACAGAAGGTAAGCAAGTGTCTCCATTTCTTGTTCTTCAGAGTTTTAGCAAAATGAACTACCTTCAGTTTTTCTTGAACCTTTTTTTTTATAACTCAAGTTCTTGGAAGTTTCCCTGCTTTCTCTCTCCAAATGGTAAATGACCAAACCACTTTGTTATTAAAGTTGGCAACTGTACAGTGAAATTACTGTTTTCCACCTAATGGGTTAATGTAAGAAATCTGATTTCTATGTACTATATAGAAATAATACAAATTATGGTATTGGGTACATTTTTTTATGTTAGGCAGCAAGTAGTAAGTAGGATGTTTAATTTTTGTTTGTGTGGATTTTGTGTAGGGTGCCCTGCAGAAGAAGGGGGGGCATAAGGTTCACAATCAATGGACACTCCTACTTCAACCTGGTCCTGATAACAAACGTAGGAGGTGCTGGGGATGTGCATGGTGTGGCCATCAAAGGGTCAAGAACTGGATGGATGCCAATGTCCAGGAACTGGGGTCAGAACTGGCAGAGCAACAACTATCTTAATGGCCAAAGCCTCTCCTTTAAGGTCACAACCAGTGATGGCCACACAGTGGTGTCCTACAATGTTGCCCCAGCTGGGTGGTCCTTTGGCCAAACATACACTGGTGCTCAATTCCGCTAGGGACCATAATCACTCACAAGACCACTATATATAAGAGTATATGTTTCTATAATTTCTCAATTTAAGTGTTAGTAATAGTATGACTCAATGGTATACTAGGGTATTAAATAGCATGCTACTTGGAGGGGGGGTGGGTGGGGCAATTCGTATTCTTGGGATCAGAAAATGGTTAAGGCTAATTTTAAGCTGGCTCTTAATCATAAGGGGTTCCCCATTCTTATGGTCTTTTTTACTATTGGGGTATTTTTTTTTTCCATTTTTGGAAGCTTTTTAAACGTTTCTGCTGCTGAAAGCTAGCAGAGATGGAGTTTTTATATTTTATGTTACCTACTAAATTGGAGGAGGTGGACTATGTTGTACCACCCGCCATTAGTATTGAAATTTTTATTTTTAATTTTGTTCACCATTGTGATTTTTAGAAACATTGTTTGCTTGCTCATAATGTTGTAAGCAACCTTGGTTTCAAGTATATGTATTTGGTTGTATCCAACTTTCATAGTGTTTTACTATGTCTTTGGTTGCGTTGAACTTCAAAGTGTAAATTTCCCTATTTCTAGATTTATCGAAAGTTGCTGTAATTTACTAGTACTATATCTTGCTTGTCTTTAGTTTATTCTGCCAATTATTTTGTTCTGTACATGGAAATGCATATAATATATATAAGGGATTTGAAGTTATTTTATTAATTAAGAAAAATATGTAAATTGTAATGTAAAAAAGTAAGCAATTGAAGCTTAACTTTTGAAATTTTATGGATGATATTATTAATTTATTAACTCATTTTAGAATATTTCATTTCAAAACTTCCTTCAAAGAAAATTATATGAACACTTAAATAAGAAGAGACATGTTAAATAAATTATACCTATTCGAGACCTAAGTTTTTCTCTGATAAAATACGCACAAATTACAGCAATCTTTTTATTTCTAATTGCATATAATTAATGTCAGTGGATGTGTCAGATATCTTGGTTTACATCGTTTTAAAAATTAAATATTATCTAACTTTTAAAAGCACAAAAGCATAAGGTCGCAAATGATGCAAATGTTTTGTATGGAATCTCAAACACCTTGAAGGTGTGAATGGTTAAAGTAGCCAGCAAGTTAGCTAATATTTAATGTTTGTAAAGACTAATTGTAATACATTTTTTTTTTAATTTTAGTAGTGGTTTTAAATAATAATATTGAAGCCACAAAATCTCGAAGGTCATTGAATTATGAAAATACTGTCTACTTTAAACTCGTCCAAAGTTTAAAAGAACAAACAATATATATATATA
>Ga0123340_1007307_pt1 | contig 10548 bp, 4 predicted proteins | sample SirMexnodulemix_FD_89961 | JGI IMG/M metagenome (GOLD analysis project Ga0123340, IMG submission 89961) | Root nodule microbial communities of legume samples collected from Mexico - Siratro Mexico nodule mix | ecosystem: Host-associated > Plants > Roots > Nodule | place: Mexico: Nepantla...
AAAAAAAAAAAAAAAAAAAAAAAAAAAAAAAAAAAAAAAAAAAAAAAAAAAAAAAAAAAAAAAAAAAAAAAAAAAAAAAAAAAAAAAAAAAAAAAAAAAAAAAAAAAAAAAACTTTTCAAAATGTGCTGAAGTGGGATGAGGTGGAGAACACAATTATCTATTAGAAAGTAATAAATGAAGGAATTGGCGACATGACATGGCACAACCAACTACCTAAGAAGATTGCTGAGTGTTGGGAAAAGAAATGAACATAGTTAAAGGTCAGACAAAGGTCTAAAAGGCACCACATATCAGCTCATATTTAATCCAAATACATAGAAAAAATTATTTCTTTTTAAAACACTAAATCATGCACACTTGGTCAAGCAGAAAGATATGCTAAATAACAAAAAAAATTAAAATGCAGCCATTACAAACCCGTTCATTCATTTAAAAAAAAAAAGGTTGTAACAAAAGCAGAACACCTCCTCAAGTATGGTTGCCTTTCAAATATATAACCTTTTAACTTCCAAAATATAGAAAAATAAAAGACCCTTCATTTCTATTGCCGCAAACCGAAAGCATACAATTATACAAATCCAATGTTTAAAGGAGTAATATCCAAAAACAACATTAATAGACGTTAAGGAAAGGGGCTAACCTCCCAAACAAGCATAGCATCTTGGTTGATCCCTTTTCTTCCTTGCTTACAAAACACGGATGCAACCTCGCTAGACCCATTGGAGAACATCCTCCCAGGCACCTTGAAATCAAAGGATGAGGAACCCCTCAACCTCCTCCTCTTCCCATCCGTATTGGAATCAGAAAGAAGAGGAGGAGAACTCCCACCAGCCCCAACCTCCGAGATGCACGATCCCATTCCCAGCGCCCTCACAATGCTCAGAAAACACTCGAACCCCGCCAAACACTCCGAATCAGAACCCCTCGGCTCCCCCACCATATCCGTCCCATACCTATTCAGCACCTCCACCGCCTGCCACCACCACAAAATCACAAATCACAGCACCACATGTTCAGATTCAGAAACTAACACAATCAAACGAAACAAAAACAAAGCAATTCGAAATGGAACCTGAGTCATGATTGCAATGAAATCCGATTCGATCGACCCAAACCTATGCGACAGTAACCTTGTGGAAAAGCGCGTGAATCAGAAGCGAAAACGCGTATGTCAAATATAGTAAAATCAAAGCGTGAACAGAAAAAGTGAATCGAGATTCTCGATCCAACGCTCTTTCCCTTTCTCCTGAGAATGAATCGCGAAAACCGAGAACCGAATCCACGAATGCAACAGAAATTGGTAGAAGACGAAACGAAGGAGGCGTTGTCGTTGGTGTTGGTGGTGTTTGAGGAAAACGTGGAGGGCGCTACCGTCACGAGCGGGTGCGTCACCGGCAGGTGGTGATTGCTTTGGACCAATGGGTGTTGTTTTGTTTCTCCGCCACGCAAAATGAGGAATATATTTGTTGAGGCAAAATACGAGAGTGGATCAGAACGACAACGTGTAATAGCAGACTCAGAGATTAAATAAAAAACAAAAGGAGAAACAAAACAAAGGTTGTCATAAATAAAACCGACACGTGGCGTGGACGGTGCGGATGATTCCATTGCTCTGACGTGGATGGATAGGATCATAGAATCAGAAAACCATATAATAATATTATATTATGTAACTACCCCACACTCGTTAACCCAAAAATGTAATAATAAAAACAAATTAACCTTTTTTCTCCCCACTTTAAGAGGGTTTCGACCACTAAGCCTTCACCCAATGATTTAATGATGTTTAACCAAATTAAAGAAAAAATTTGAAAAGGGTTGACTCGTTGATTGAATTTGGATTTTTTTAATTTAATTATAGTCGAATTGGTTTAATTTAAATGGGAGGATCTAAATATGAGCTAAATTTTTTTCTTCAAATATTTAATGAAAATTATTTTCGTATCCGTGCTTTGAAATATATTTTTTTTAAATGAAATGAGACAAGTTCAAAAACTCAGTTGAAAAAGTAATAATGCAGATGCCTAATCAAAAGTTTCAATTATTTAAAGATTTTGGAACAATTTCACATTAATTGTATCATAAAAATTATGTAGATATAAAGGATGAAGATGGTCTAGTTGTCTAGGTATCGGTTCAAAGAGAGTGTTCAATTTCGTAAATGGCTAAAGTACGTAACAACCACTTCAATTGACTAAGTTCAATGTTGTTTTATCATTACTTAAGACATTTTTTCTTTGCTGCTACACTCCAAAACGATCAAATATGTTACAGTACATTGATTTCATGTACTATAAAAAAAAAAAAAAAAAACTTTGATTTTATCCTTAAAACAACAATTTGGGTACGAGTTTACTTCCTAATTGTTTGTACATCATTTTATGGAAAAGGTTTGATCATTTCAAAAGAGATTAAAGTCATGTTTAATCCAATTTTTTATTTTATTTTTAAAGCTTTTATGTTTAATTGTAAGTTTGAAGCGACATTTAAATCATAATAAGCTTGTTCTTACACAGTAATCCCTTAAATATATTAATTAGGAGAAGTTATATTTTTTGTGATTTATTTAGCTTAAAACATGGTCCCTTAAATACCTTAATTGGGTTCAATTATTGACTATGTAGAGGACAGAGACTTTACTACAAAAATTGTGCAGTACCATCTTCAAGTTTTATTTTTTTGCCTGAAAGATTGGTCTTTTTCGTTCTACCATAAATTAATGCTCAATTCATACACGTATGAGAAGGGATCGTGATTGATTCGAATTAAAAATAAGTTAGAAATAAAATTTTGTTTGATAATAAGAAATGAAAAATTATATCTATTATTAGTATTATTTTTATTAATAATATTTATTATTGTTATTATTATTTCTTGCTTCATCATTAATATACATAAAAGTTACATAATTGATTATAGGTTTCATACCACTTTTAGTTCTTATAATAAAGAACAAAAATCAATTTCCTCCATCAGTTTTTAAAGTTTTTAATTTATTCAGAGTGGTCCTAATTATGTTTAAAATAACTCATCCCTTATATTAGATGTGGACGATAACATAGCATACACAAAGTTAAGTAATAAAATTAATGTCATTTATAGAAAAATTATGAACACATGGAATAAATTAAAAATTGAGAAACAAGATTGATTTCTGACCCTTACTATAAGGACGAAAAATGATACTACACGTATATAAGATTCAAAATCAACGTTACAAATTCGTAAACAATTTTACAATTTAATTCTTATTTTTATTTTCTTTTTAATCAAAAAAAACTTTTGTTCTTACTGTGTTTTTCATTTATTTATTTTTTTCTTTAATCCATTTTCACTTTTTTGCTTAAGTTTACAACATTGAAGATTGATCTATTTTTTATTCATAAATGGTGCTCGTGATTTGTTTCCTTCAGGTTCATTTTCACAACTTTATTAAAAAAACTCAAGAACGTGAGCATGTTGGTGACTCAGTCAACAAAGTCCACGATTTAAATGCCCTAACTTCATTATTTGAATGCAATATTGTTTATAATAATAACTGCATTTTTAAATAATTGAATAAACATTTACATATGAAGAAAAATATTTAAAAAAAATCGATATTACATCTATATTTCCACAAAAGAAAATATTTATATTTAAATCACTCATATTTTTAAATATAATTATTAATTTATAAAAATTGCTTAAAATAGTATGAAACAGATTTTGTTATAAGAGATTAGACAACGTCTTTAAGTTTTCAAAAGTGTATACACGTGGTTTGATTTTTTAAGAGGTAATCATTCAAGTTGTAAATTTCTTCTTCATTAACAAAGTTCATTAATTATTCTGACAATGATTTAACTCGATTAAAGTTGTTTTTCTCAAAGCTTTTCCTAATTTAACTCGAATGATTCCAACTCAATTTGGATAAGAATAATATTATTGAGTAAATATAATTTTATATTTATAAACTAATTTTTAACTCATAGTGGATTTTTTTTTCTAATTTCTTGATTTGAAATTAATCTTATTTAGATTACATGTAAAATTATAAACGGAAATATTTTTCCTTACATGTTATTTTAATGGATAACTATAGACTTTACATAATTCCATAATAATATATATTAATTATACCATAATAAAATGTTGAACTCAAATTTATGGAATTCTAACAATTTTTCATTCGCTCAGTTTCAAACAACTTTTTTTTCTATATTCATACATTTTCTTCGAATAATCCTGATGACTCACTTATACAATTATTTACCACAATAAAATCTAAAATTTTTATCAGACTTTTGATATAAAAATTTCTTAAATTTAAAATTTGTCACTCACTTACATGTTCCTTATTCATATTATCAGTTATTTATCATTGGATCCAACATTAAAGATTGATTCATTGGATTAAATTTTTTACGGGAAAAAAAAAATTAAAGAAGAAAGAGTATGTATGGTGATGAACCTTGTATTGTATCTCCCAAACTCGGAATTATTTGACTGTAAATCTGGCAAAAAAGTTTGTCCCGACAACATTTTTTAAGGAAGTTTCACGTGGGACTTTGAAAAAGTCCACAGATGATATCATGGCAGAAAGATAATACATAAAACACTCATTTTCCATGTTTCTTATAATTCACCTATCTTTATCAACCTCTTCAATCAAATGCAAATCCTAATAATTGAACTGCAAAATTTACAACCAATTAATAAAAAAATCATAAAAATATGAAAAAATATTTATGTATGAATTTCATTCTGCTCTATCTTTATCAATACCTAATACACATTAAGAAACTTCTTATTCATGCATGATCAAATCTTAAGTTATGGAGAATTTCATTCTAAGAATTTTTTATAATAAAAAATAGTTGTTAAGGGTTTTGAAAAATCAAAATCACTGGATTCAGTGTTTTCTCTTATTTTATATTCAAAACTGGGTTAGTTGTTACTTCTACAATTATATGGTATGGCTTATCAACATCTTGTAACAGACAACACACAAACTTACTTGTATTCCCTTTTTACCATACTCGATACGAGAAAAGTGTCACTAAAACTAAGTTTGTGTTTTGGGAGGAAAATTTATAATTTTAAGAAAATTGAAACATCTTAAAATAAATTGTTTTTATTTAGATTATTGTATCTTTAAATGTTTTCATTTCTATAATTTAAATTTATTAGATTTTTTTAGACATAGTATTTTAATTATCACTAAACACAATACATTCTTTAATATAAGATTATATTTAATAATTTAAAAATGTTACCCTTGTTATTGGGTGAGCTTACTATTATGCTAAAATTCAATTGTTTGTTAAGTTGCGGAAAGTGAAGAATTGATTTATATTGATTTGGAGAGCAGATGTTGAGATCTGACGTAATCGGGTTTTGGGCATCAAAAGCTTTATGGGTAGGTTTGCCAACTGCACCACCTTTTCCTCCATTCTGCTTCCAATGCTCGCTCTCAACGTCCTCGCCACACCATAAAAATTTATTGTATTCAATTATATTCTTCTATAATAGAAGTTCAATCAAGTTCTTCAGTAAAACAAAAATAAAACCTTAAAACCAAGTCTCTCAACTTAAAAAATACAATAATATAACAATTTCCTTGCAAGTTGTCATTACTTTCGGTTGTAAGTTACATTACACATAAGATTAAACTGTTAATATTTATTAATTAATGGTTTTCCTGCTAATTGGATGAAACATTATCACATTATTTCACTTTCAAAAATTAAGAACCATATAAAATAAAATAAATGAATAATAAAATTAAAGAAAGTAATTAAGCCTAATTCAATTGCACACTAATAGATTTCCTCCATCTTACGGATGCACAACACTGATATTTACTTGTAATTTTAAATACATGGCTAGAATAATCCATATCTTTAGTCACTAATGAAGACCAAGGTGACTCCGAATAAATAGTATTTGTTTGAAATGAAAATACTCAAATTTACATTGCAACCAAGGAATGTTTATGTAATAATGATAATGACAAAATGCCCCACAACGTATATATATACCAGATACAAATTTTTCACGACGTATGATATTACAAATAACTTAACTTCTACACAACAACGAAGAAAAAAGCTAAATGAATTCGCACACTGCCATAGAGTTCAAATTATTGCATACCAATAATTTCAAGAACCCTTATTAACTTACACTTTGAAAGGGATTGGCACAACAATATCATCACATGCTAATAAATGTAATCTAAGTTGATGAGGCAGCTTTGGAAGATGGATTGAAAGGAACCTGCTCAGCGCATGTAAGGAATTCATGGGGCCCAGCCTGTTCTCTACCAACACCAAGAAGATCAAGATAGTACAGGTAATGGGAAACAATATTGTTCATGGTGTCCACATCACCTTGACCACAAACAGCATCCCCGTAGAGAATGTTCATTGTAGTGCCAAAACCAGGAACGCGGTTCTCCATAGTGTCATTTTTGGTAGGCTTCCAGTTGCCAACGAAGGCATCATGAGCAGAGGGCTGATACTTCTTTATTGGTGTCATCCATCTCCAAATTGCAGCCTGGAAAGCAAGGGTTGCATTCTGCTCTATATATTCCGGATGGCTTAGAAGATCAATTTTCAAAGCTTCTCCAACAGCACCATAGTTGTAGTTCCTGGATTGATGAGTATGCCATTAAGTATAACTTCCAGATTCAACAAGCACAACGATGGTGATAAAACCTAATGAATCGTTTTCTTATTGACTGTCTATATGTTTCAACTTTCAAATAAAAAATGCTCCAATAAAAAAATGACCAGAGCCGCCTTTCATGACAATATGCATAAAATACAAGTAGTCTTAGATGATGCTACTTAATTTGATAAGATGGCCATTATGCTATTATGGCCAAATATTTACCCATTCAGACCAAACAGAACCAGTATATCAGAACAATACAAGGTACGGAATCAGGTTTAAGATTTGATTGGTCTTACAGAAAATCTGCACATGCATATAATTCTTCATTGGTATCACTGATAATTTACAAAATCATCTGCAAAAAACCCAGAAATACAGCTCTGTATTTCCCAATAACTGATAAATTATTGTTTTTTCTTTCTATTGACTCTTATCCTACTTTATCTCCTGTTGCGACAGGTTCTTTCTTATTACAATAGTCTTCAAACTTTGTAATGTAATGCCCATTTAACTCCTATCTTTACTTTATTATGATTTGAAGGAACTATAATTGCCACAATGGGCAGCTAAATGATATTTTGAAGGTCTAAACCTTATAGTAGCTATCTGTCTATGAAATGTGTCATTTAGATTGCTAAAATAATTAGTTTATTTGCTAAAGCGAGTTTGATGATTGTGATCATTGATGTACTTTGGATTCATTTAATTGGTGATAAGACCAGAACCTAACTGCTATCCATGAACTCCACTTTTTCAGACAAGAGAGGAAGCTACGAATTAAGAATAAATAACCTTGTGGTGTGTGTTAACCCTTCGACAAGTGTGATTAATTTGATAAAGATTGCTCAGGGATATTATAGAAACCTTGGAAAAAAAACTGGTTACATTTGAGAAGAATGGCAATTTTCAAGAACGAGAAAGAAACTACGACTAGCTTAGCTACCTTTTGTTATCTCTCATGAATTAAAAAGCAATTTAGTCAACAATGAAAAATAAACGGGAATTCCAAAACCAGGAAACTATGCTTCTATTATCCGTACAGCCAAACAAACATACGCTTACCAGAAAATGGGAATAGCTCCACGTCCATAGTACTCAGCACCGGGAGTACAGGGGTATGTGAGTTTGAAATACTCATCACAGTATGACTGCATAGGACTCATTTCATGATTGTAACAAAGACCCCAAGCAAGAGGTCCTCCAGTAGCCACTCCATAACCACCTGGTACCAGCATTATAAGATCAATCAACACCACACAGTTGTCCAATTAAAACACTAAATCAATCACCTTACCATATGCAACTCTCAAAACACAAACATAGAAATCCAAATCAGATGTCTCCAACTAATTATCCTCTCACCAAACATCCCTCATACCTCAATATGTAGTTCAAGATAGCAGACACCATATGTCAATCACAAATCAAGTCATTCAAGACAATTCATGTGAAACCAACTAAAGATCCAAATTCACTTCCCCGTATTCAATTTTTCCACATTCAACAACTCAATATTCAGACAGATTACATGTTTTAATTCAATAAGCCAGATTCAAAGTACACATTAAAAATCTGATTGGTCCATTCTTTATCCAAGAATTACAAATGTGATAACTGTGTGAATGCATGAAAAAATTGACAGCACCGAGTCCAGTTCCAAACAAATCTAGGTTACAGCATACTGATAAAAATCAGACCCAATAAAAAATCCAAATCATTGAAAGCTTCAAACACCACATACATCGCACTATTTCAAAATTGCTCGCTCGACCAAATTATTTTCATCCAACACTCGCACATTCAACAACTCAACCGTCAAAGAAAAATCAGACAGACAACATCAGATCATTCATGTTTATTTCGACAAATCAAACTTAAAAAACACATTCAAAATCAGAGAACGCGTGAAAAATTGACTGCATTGACTCCGTACCAAACAAATCAAGCTTAACAGCATAGCAACCAAAGCAGACCACACAGCAACAAATCCAAATCATCCACAATATCTACTCAAGCACCACAGCACACACAGATCTCATAATCTCCAAACAGCAAGCTCAACCTAAAAAGTTTTTCACACTCCAAACAAACACGCACACAATCCGTAAACAAAATTCACAAAATGTGAATGGCAGAGAACTCACAAGTGGTCTTGCTGCCGACGTGTCCGAGGAACGCGGCGATCTCCAACATCTGCATGGTCTTGTTGCCGGTGGTTCCGAAACCTAGCGGCTCGTAGAGCGAGGCGGCGGCAATGAAGGAGTGGTAGTCCCAAAATCCGACGGCGTGCGCCACCGGAGAGTTCCGCTTGGAGAACAAATTCTCGAACTGGTAGGTCTGGAAATAGTCCACTATAGTGAGGTTACAACAGTAAATTGACCACCCCTTGCATTTCCACCCTTGGTCGCAGTACTTCTTCCCGTGCTTGTACTTCACCAGCGTCTTCACGTCTGTGTCCTCCTGCGCCTCCACACGCGCCGCCGCCACCGCCAGCACCACCAACGCGATTGCCGCAACAGCGTTTCGCTTCATCTCTCTCTTCACACACAGAGAAGAGCGAGAATCGATCGAATAATAATAACTCTACGCTTCTTCTGGTAGAAGGTCCTTCTCCAATGGCGTTATGCGTGTGACATTATAGATCGAACACTTTATGGAAATCGACGGTGGATATTGTGTTGATGGGACACAAACTGTTCGATGTTTAAGTGATAACAGACTGGCTCTGAGGCAAAGAACCACATTACTCCACCGACACCCAAGGAGGACACGTGAAATGTCCTTATTGCCCTTCGTTGCAGCATTACTTGGTTAGTTGGTAGGTCTTTTTTCCAGCTCGTTCTCGCGGGTCTTCTCTAAGCATAAATTAAAATTCTCTTAATTTTAATTATAATAAGGTTGATTTTGTATTAACATGTAATTGTTCATTCAAACGACACTGATTATGAATTCGTTAATATAAATCCCGAATTTATGACTGAAGTAAACATAATTAACAATCACAAAAAGTGAAGTGATCATAATATTTTATGAAAAATTGCAAAAAATATTAACATCTCAGCGCGTAACCCCCATACACACCATTAAACTCGTTAATTATTGATGATAAAATTAGAAAGATTTACATTAATTTATTTTATTAACACTTTTTTGTGAAAAAAATATCCATTTAGAAATCAACTTCACAACATAATTTAAAATTAAATCTTACATAATTTGAAAATGGAAGGTTTTAAGCGTGGAAATAATAGAGTACAGAAAGGTGTCGGCGATTGTAAAGAGAGAAGGACATAACATAACCAACGACAACCGACACCAACTTAAAAACAAATTATCTTAAAATAACTATAGTTAATAGTAGACACCAAACCATAAAAATATAAAGCTTATGGTATTTTTGAAAAATAACTAAATTACTATATGTTTATGTTTAATTTATAAATATGTAAAATTATAATTTTTGAGAAAAGAATGTGTCAGTGGATTGAATTTGGACAATATGTTACAATTAATCTAAAAATTATATTTTATTATATTAATATACAATTCTCTGTTTGCATCAAATTATTGGTTTACATTATATAACTTTTTTAATTCGTTGTATATGATACTGTTTAAGGGTGATTGTATCACTCATAATTATTTCAAGAATACTAGATTTTTAATTATTTTCATCACAGTCTTTTCAGTTTCTTTTATGATTATACAAATTTTTGTATAATTTTATTATATTAAAGTTTTTTTAGTATAAACTGTTTTCATATAATTAGATTTTATTGGACTCTTATATGAGGCTGTGTTAGTTTTTTTTTTTTTTTTTTATTAACGCAGTTTATACTTTTTAAAAAATACACTTTTTTTTTTTTTTTTTTTATTTTTTAAAAACG
>Ga0123340_1007311_pt1 | contig 10545 bp, 7 predicted proteins | sample SirMexnodulemix_FD_89961 | JGI IMG/M metagenome (GOLD analysis project Ga0123340, IMG submission 89961) | Root nodule microbial communities of legume samples collected from Mexico - Siratro Mexico nodule mix | ecosystem: Host-associated > Plants > Roots > Nodule | place: Mexico: Nepantla...
GAATTTAAGTTATGAGTATACAATTGTATTAAATATTAAATAAAATTACTATGTTATTCATAATAGACCAAGATTATATTTAAAATAAATTCTTAGTTTAAATTTTGCAATTATAATATTTGATAATTAATAAAAATAGTAACTAATTTACTAATGTTTCGGTGATTTTCATTATGCAGTACTAACATAAATACATGCGTTCTTTAATTAAATATTATCCACTATCGCAATTATTTAGATTTTAAACGCAGTTAACTAAAACCTTGAAAGAAAGAGCAGATTTATTTAATTTTGATTTTTAAGTTATATATTGGACACAAAATGAAGTTGAAATTCATTACACTTTAATAGGTAGGTTTTTCTTCTAAATTTTAAATATTAATACGAAATATATTGAGAATATTTAGATAAAATTTTGAGACTGTAGAAAAAAATTCAAAGATTCAGAGTAATTTTAGTATACAGAAAGGATATATTAATTTTGTCAATGGTTTAATAAAGGATATTTGAATTCAAATCTTCGTTAGATTTATCTTCCTCTTGTTAGCTTAGGTCACAATATCAGATCCAACATTAAACATAATCAAACAACTTTTTTTGGGCAACTTTAAGAGAAAAAAAAAAATGCCAAAAATTGATTGAAAACAGAATTCACAGCATAAATAATTAACACTATAAATAATTAATCAACTGACTCATTAAAAAATGGAAATGACCCAATAAATTAGTCCCTAAGACTTTTGAGTCTTAAGAAATATTTTTAAATTTTAATATACATAATTAAATTATTTTTTAAATTGTAGAGAATGAAAATCTAGATAAAAGAAAAAACAATGAAAATGTTGATACTCACATAACTTTGGAGGATTTTCGGAGATTCTCCTAATTAATTAATTAAATAGTAATGCTAATAGCGAGGAATAAATTAATTAATTAATTAGATAGTAGTGCTAATAACGTGGAACAACGTAGTATTTACTAAAAGAATTAAAAAGCATCGGTGAAATGTTTTAAAATGACAACGTCATTTTGGTAAATCGTACGAGGTGGGACGAAAGGATAATGAAGAAGATTCTCGTTGCCGCATAATCTCATCATCTTCCTTTGTCTTTCTCTGTAAATTCAGTAACACTCTGATTCTCACTCTTTCTCAGAGAAAGTGTTAGTAGCAGCTACCCAGCATGGCTTCTAAAAGGGTTCTTCTCCTTTGCGGGGACTTCATGGAAGACTACGAAGTAACGTTTCTTCATTCACTGTGAAGTGTGAATTAATCTTCTCTCACACTCTTTTCAATCCATTCGTATCAATAATTCATTTCGTGTTCTTGCAGGCCATGGTTCCCTTTCAGGCGTTGCAAGCCTTCGGTGTTGCCGTCGACGCCGTCTGTCCCGGAAAGAAGGCCAACGATGTCTGCCGCACCGCCGTCCATGTACTTTCCGGTGCTCAGGTCTCTGTCATCTTCTTCTCTGCCTTACATAGTATTACCAAATTCCGATTATTCAATTGTGTAATTTAATTTAGGCTTAATCAAGTTTTTATTAATATATTTTCGGTTAAAATATTTTTTTATTTTCCTCTAATTATTTCTGCGGTTTGAATTTTCACTGTTGTTTTTGTTATCCTAATTTCAATCAGTGTCATCTCTCGTTTTTTTTCTTCAATCTTCTCCCATTTTTTTATCTTCCTCACGGGGAGGTGAAGAACGAATTGACTGGGAAATCGGAGGAGATTGAAGAAAGGATGAACAAATTGATTTATTGTTTTATAAGTTAAATGATCACTCTTGCTGACAGCAAAAATCAATTGAGAGGTAATTAAAAAAAATAAAAAATATTTTAACACTTAATTGAAGGAAAGCTTTTAATAAAGACACATTTGAAAAAATTGCAAATTCATGTGTCGTAAAACTTAACTAAGTCTTGAATTTATTTGACAAAATAAGGTTTGAATTGATTTGTAAAATGTAAGGCTTGACTTGATTTGTAATTCTTTTATGGATGAATAGAGCTTTAACCTTTTGGTATGGTGAGAAATAAAAAATATAAATGAGTCATGTATAACTGGACATGGATGGTCAAGAATACTAAATATAAACTTTTTTTATTTAACCTGAATTGTTTAAACATGATTTATAATTATCTATATTTGTAGTTTTCATTTCTCATAATAAAACAAAGTATGGTCTTATGTCTTCTCTTCAACTTAAAGTCAAATCTAATATGATTGTATAGGTTTAGAGAAAAAAGACTTTTTGGACAGTTTAGTATGTGGATTTCATTTTCTATTTTCACTTTTAATTACAAAGAAAATGAAATGGAGAAAAAAAAGTTGTTTTTCTCTCGGACAGAGTTTTGAAAATAGGAAACAGAAAAATAGGTTGTCATTTTTTGTATTTAATATTTAAAAGTGAAAACAACAAATGTTTCCTTAAGCTAAACGACTCCCAATTAATCAATTCCCAGAATTTTAGTTCTAAAAATAGTACTTTTAGTAAACTTTGGGGAAGTTTTAATTTTGGTTGATGCCTTTTGGTTGCTTTCAGACCTATACTGAGACAGTTGGTCACAATTTTGCACTGAATGCAACGTTTGATGAAGTTAATGCTGCAAGCTATGATGGTTTGTTTTTGCCGGGTGGGAGGGCTCCAGAGTATCTTGCTCATATTCCTAGTGTTGTAGAGCTGGTGACCAAGTTTGCCAGTCTGGGAAAACAAATTGCTAGCATTTGTCATGGACAATTGATTCTGGCTGCTGCTGCTGGAGTGGTTAAAGGTCGCAAGTGCACAGCTTTTCCTCCTGTTAAACCAGTACTGGTTGCTGCTGGTGCTCATTGGGTTGAACCTGACACCATGGCAGCAACAGTGGTGGATGGTAATCTCATTACTACACCTAGTTATGAAGGCCACCCTGAACTTATTCGCCATTTTGTGAAGGCATTAGGAGGCACAATAAGCGGTTCTGATAGAAAAATCCTCTTTATTTGTGGGGTATGTTCAAATTTTTCTCATGTTGCTTAAGCTGATAATCATGGGCTTGCCTTACTTCTCTTGGCATGACGAGTTGTAGGAGTAGAATTTTCAGGCATAGAGCTGAGACTATCTACTTTTTGTTTGAGAGATCCTTAGCCACACATGGTGTAAGAGTATCATTTTACACTATTGTGTAATTCCACCTAAATTCTGTAGGCCATTTGCCTCAGTTATTGCACCCAGTGTACTCAATAATTTTTTTTTTTTTTTCATCTTTCTTTCTTTCTTTCACTTTTATTGCAATGATAATAGATGTTTGCAGGATTACATGGAAGATTATGAGGTCAAGGTTCCTTTTCAGTCCCTTCAGGCTTTAGGATGCCATGTTGATGCAGTTTGCCCCTCAAAGAAGGCTGGTGACACTTGCCCAACTGCTGTTCATGATTTTGAAGGAGATCAAACTTACAGTGAGAAGCCAGGACATGCATTTACTTTAACAGCAACCTTTGATGATGTGGATCCTTCGAGCTATGACGCTCTTGTCATCCCTGGAGGTCGAGCACCTGAGTATTTGGCTTTGAATGAGTCAGTCATTGCCATAGTGAAGCATTTCTTTGAAAACAAGAAGCCAGTGGCATCTATCTGTCATGGCCAACAGATTTTATCTGCAGCTGGTGTTCTCAAGGTATTATTACTTATATCAAAATCAATCTGTTATGTTCACTCATAAACGAAAATAGAGCATGGATTGCATATCTTGAGGTAATCTTGAAGTTCAGGCATTTTACTACTGTTTTTATGCTCTGGTCATTCTATACTTGTTTCTAGTTATCTTTCTAATCTTGAAGTTGAGGCATTTTGTGACTTTAGTTATTTGTTCTAACAGTATCAAAACAATTCTTTTGAATTGTTGGATTACTGAGGTGTAACTAGTAAGACCTAGCTAGTAAGAAGTTATTACTTATGATAATTTATTGGATTATGTTCATTTCCTTAAATAAGTCATGCAGGCTTTCTTTGAATTTTGTTATCACAGTTTTTGTCCCTGTCTTCATTCCGGAGTTGCTTGATAGCAACATACATCATGCATGAATTGAGAATCACAGCATCTGCTTTGCAGACTTATAGATAATGAAATTCATGCAATCAGCTTCTGTGTGACTTCATCTCCTGGTGTATTTTGTGTCCATGAAGTGCTAGCATTACTTTTGTTACTCAAATTTATTCCTATCTTACTTCTATCTCACTTGGCCAGTCGTCTAGCTCTTGTATACCCTTTTTTCTTGCTTGCTTGGATAATTGGATTGTAATCCTAAGTTATGTTCATCCGATATTTCTCTTTCTTTGCCCCTATCTCCCATCAAGGAGCAGAAGGAATGGTAATATATAGAATTAATCTTAGAGAAATTAAATACACGTGGAACTGGACAGATGTTAACCAAGACTCTGTAAATTGCTTCTTTTGTTGATTGTTTCCAATTGTCCTTCTATTATGAATTGATTAAATCTTTGGTCATGTGAGCATCCTCATTTTCTAGAATTATAACTTATAATACTGTCTGGTGTGATTAATTCTGCTGCTCTTGAAATGCCTGATGAATTGATGAATTCTATTATTACTGTCTTGATGCTATGATTAGTTATGAGATCTTGTATATTCAATGATGTCTTGTTTTGTTACTTTTATTTTTCTTAATTTCCTACACATAATCTTTTGGTGAAAGTAGGCAGTAAAACACATACTGATAATCATTTAATATTATGGATAAAAAATCTAGGATATTTTTGTCATTCCTATATTTCATTTTATCATCTATTGCCACGGGACTTCAAAATCTAGCACTACTATTTTTTGCCATTGCTTTTTGGATAAGTGAGTGATGTGAAATGGATGGTAGTATGAATTCTTAGTTCTATGCTGACATACATTTTTACTGTTACAGGGAAGGAAATGCACTGCTTATCCGGCTGTGAAGCTTAATGTGGTTCTGTCAGGAGCAACATGGCTGGAGCCTGACCCTATACATCGCTGCTTCACTGATGGAAATCTGGTTACTGGAGCTGCATGGCCAGGGCACCCTGAGTTCATTTCTCAGTTAATCGCGCTCCTTGGTATTCAAGTATCTTTCTAGCTGCACTTTGTGATGTATTTAATTACCAGTGAAAAATGATTAGCAGTTTCTGTGAGCATTTTGTATCAAATATTATAAATATGTGGATGCGTTTTCCTGTACTGTATTTGAAGGACCTATAATGTGCAAGTGCATCATGCACTTGTTACTTTGAACATTTGTAGTATGAGTTTCTGTTCCTCTATAATAAAACTATTATGCAGTATTTAGACCTGGAAATCATTATTCGTTCATAAAGTAAATAATGATGCATTTTACTACACTAAATTTAACATTTTGCTGCATTTGGTGTAGTAAAGTAAATTTCAAAAAAGAGAATTACTACGGAATGATTTTATTAGAGAGGAGCCAAGTTCAGCTAGTTAGCTAGTTTGCAATTTTTTGTGAAATTATTATTTTTCAAAATTATCACTAGTTGGTCTCTTTAATGTACATACCTCAAAACAAAATACATACTCTAATTACTCTTGACATGATCATAAACAAATAATTATTTGTTACAGTAAATTTACCTTTTATCTAGTTTGTAATAATGTTTTAAAATTTTAAACTTGGCTGATAGTTTATCTTTATCTTTTACATTAGTATGAGCCAATAATGATTTACTGGTCCAAAATCTTAAGTATATATATGATAGTTATATTGATCGCACTCCTTGGTATTCAAGTATCTTTCTAGCTGCACTTTGTGATGTAATTAATTACCAGTGAAACATGATTAGCCGTTTCTATGAGCATTTTGTATCAAATATTATAAATACGTGGACGCGTTTTATTGTACTGTATTTGAAGGATCTATAACGTGGAAGTACATCATGCACTTGTTACTTTGAGCATTTGGTGGTGGTGGTGACTAGTATGAGTTTCCGTTCCTCTATAATAAAACTATTATGCTTTAGGCCAGGAAATCATTATTCGTTCATAAAAGTAAATAATTATGCATTTTACTACACTAAATTTAACATTTTACTGCATTTGGTGTAGTATAGTAAATTTCAAAATAGAGGATTACATGTGAATATCTGTACATGTACAGAATGATTTTATTAGAGGAGCCAAGTTCAGCTAGTTTGCAATTTTTTTTCTGAAATTATTATTTTTCTCAATTATCACTAGGTGGACTCTTCGATGATACGTAGTCTTGATATATCTTAATTCATATAAAATGCTTTCATAAATCATTTCTAATATTAATTCACGATGAACATTATTCCTCTATAATACATACCACAAAAAACAAAATACATACTCTAATCAATCACTCTTGACATGATGATACACAAATAATTAATTGTTACAGTATAATAGTTTTACCTTTTATCTAGTTTGTAATGATGCTTTAAAATTTTAAACTTGGTTGATAGTTTATCTTTATCTGTTACATTAATATGAGTCAACAATGATTTACTGGTCCAAAATCTTAAGTATATATATGATAGTTACATTATCACATGTATGTGACATGTTATAATTTTATTGTTCAAAACTACACATGATATGATGGTTTCAGACAGTCCAAGAATTTCTCCACAATTTGACAAAAGCATTCTTAATTTTTATTCTCAATTTTATACTCCACTTATAAATCAACAGTAGTTCCTAATTAACATCATAATTTCTACCTTGGGCTATTGATAAACAACTGGAATGAAAGCAATCTTTGTCTACTTTATTATTGGTTCAGTTCGTCAAGATCCTTCATTTCATTGGTCCCATAGTCAACGTGCTGATAGAACAGAAATGGAGGCAGTGGCATTAGATGAAGAGCCACTGGTTGAGCTAGACTTGCTTTCCCGAGTCTTCATATTCGTTTCAACAAACACAGGCATAGTTGGTCGCAGGTTGTCCACTAAACTCTTGCTCTTGAGTAGCACTACTACTTCAGACATTGTTGGTCTCGATGCAGCTGATGCCTGAGTGCATAACAGTGCTATTTCTATGATTTTCCTAACATCTTCTGTATCATACTCATTAGGCTCCATGGCCTTGTCCACCAGCTCTAAGTGCATGCCTCTCTCATGCAATTTCCATGCCTAACAAGTGAAAATCAATGGTCAACCATCCTATATGAAAAAGCTAACAAATCCACTACATATGAGAAATCACTTACTCGTTGAAGTAGGTATTCACGACTATCCTCGTCACCCTTCACATCGGTACTCTTTTGACCACTAATGATTTCTAGGACAACAATACCATAACTGTAGGTATCAGCCTTCTCTGATAATTGACCATGAATTGCATACTCAGGTGCTGTGTATCCCCTGACAAGTGTATCATATATAGTAAAACATGATTCAGAAATATATCTTGTTTGATTTTCCCACATCAGGTTTTAATTGTCCCTTTTGCTAGGACTTGATGTTGTTCAAGTTTAAATGGATGCAATTGTTTTGACTTACAATGTTCCTGCAAATCTTGTGCTAAGATGGGAACGATCCTCTGGCAGAAGCCTTGCCAATCCAAAATCAGCAATTTTGGGTTGGAAATCATCATCCAAAAGGATATTAGAAGTCTTGATATCTCTATGTATGATGGACACGTGGAATTCCTCATGTAGATATGCGAGTCCCCTTGCTGTGCCTAAAATTATATCATAGCGTTGTTTCCAACTGAGGGAAGCTTTTCTATTACCTGTTTATTTGCCAAGTAAGATTGTTGCCAGATAGGAAAGAAAATGAATAAATATGTATAAAGAAAATGAATTTTTCCTTAGTGTTTGGCATGAATTATGTACCGAATAAGAATTTGTCAAGACTGCTATTTGCCATGTACTCATAAACCAAGATTCTCTCTTGGCCTTTGCTGCAACAACCAAGAAGTCTAACGAGATTCCGATGATGAACATTACTTATAAGCTTTACTTCACCTTCAAAATCATCCTCCATCTTGCTTGATTTCCCTAAAACTAGTTTTTTTACGGCAACAACTTTTCCATTTTTCAGAGTACCCTGTTAAAAGTAAGGGAAAGTGTTTTCTCTTCCGGTTTTAGATATATCTCAGATAGGATATATATTTTTCTATTGAAAAATACAAGATAAATTTACCTTGTATACATCACCAAAACCTCCTTCTCCAAGTTTGTTTTCAGCACTGAAGTTTTTGGTTGCAGCTTTCAAATCATTATACTTGTAGTTAACTGGACCTTTCAACTCAGTTGCTCCCAATATGTCACCTGCTACGGAACAACCGTGTTTAGATTTTACAATAAATATTCAAATCCAATCATGAAAGAATTAGGAAACAGAATAAGGAAGTTCCAATTACAGATATATTGCATAGGAAAATAAAGATGTTATGAACAAATAAGTTTCTGTCGTACTATTGTAAATACATCTTCTCTTTAAAACAGCATTAAAAATACAAACTAGGAAGTAATTAATCTCAAGCATTACATTGAAGACTTTTCCACATGTACGTACCTCTAGGAACCCTCTTTGGTTTTGTAAACCATCGCCATGCAAAAAACACACAGAGGAGAACAACAACACCTCCAACACTGCCACCAATTATAGCCCACTTCTTGCCTGAATCTCCTGCAATACAGTAAAAATTTGATATCAGCTCCAAAATTGTAGTCGGGGTATTCACACAAAAATCAAATATGTTTTTTATTAGGCACTTCATTTTTATTTTCAAAATTCATATTGAAAATGGTTAAAACAATTAAAAGCAGTAAGCTGTTTTTTTGTTTAGGTTTAATGTATTTATTAGTTCTAGCAACACGAAACTTTAATTTTAACCTTCTAAAGATTTTCTTGCCTTCATTTTTATAAAATTATTTATTTTTTAAACAGGCTTGATTACTCTATATTAATAACAAGATGACAGAAACACTTCATTTTTAAACTGATACTTAATGTATGTGGATGTATACTACATAGTAAACTGAAGATTGAGATATTTCTAAAAAGTAAATTTGTGAAAATGAAACTAAAGACTATAAAACGAAAATCTGCATTATTTACAGTGAATAAAAGTAAGTTTAAACTATAGAAAAGGTTTTAATAAACCATATAACCCAACCATTTTGATCCAAATATACATAAAACATTGTACAACTTTACCTTGTTTTAAATAGGGTGCAATATCAATGGTTTGATTATCAGCAAAGAAGGGTGTGGTGGAGTATCTCATGAAACAGCCAGCATCATATGCTCTACCCTCTGTGTTGGGAAGACAACTTTCTAAGTTGTTGAATCCAATTTGCATGCAACTGAGACATTTATCCTCGGTTGCAGTTTCAACACACTGTGCAACAGCATAAATTGCAGTACCATTAGCCACCTGTGTCTTAGTAGCTGCATAAAACCCTTTGATTTTTGGTGTTGCTGTTTGGATATCCGTGAGAACTTGTTGTCCAACTGATCTAAAATCACTGGCATTTGAAGTGATGTTTCCACATGATACACCATTGCCAACTTCATTGGTCTGATCGTAGAACCTCTCGCTCTCATACCTACCTCATCACATTTTGATAATATATATCCAACATTAAAAGTAATGATCAAATCCTCAACATGGTCTCACACTAATGTCTTAAACTAAACACTTTCAGAGTCAACTTTCATACTTTCATCTAATTACAAACTCTTACACTAGTTAACTTATCATTTTTTAAAAAAAATTAATCAATTATAATTTTCCATTGGTAGATAGAGTGATTTTTTTTTTTTTTATTCTGACTCCAGCATTAATACAAAACAATTCACAAATATATGAACTGAATCACGGGAAAAATGATTTTTTTTTTCTCAAATAGTCTTTATTATAAGTTTGACTATTGGGTTGCCTGGCCTAAAAAAAAATAATGTTCGATTATTATTTTGTGTTATAAGGTTTAATGCGATTTTGATAGATGTGGATGGAAAAATTTTGTTAGAAGAGATAAAACTGATTAACTGTTAATGGTTGTCTACATATATGGATTTCATTTATTTATTCGATATAAGAAAGTTTAAATTCAAATTAAAATATTTTTCATCTATTTTATTTTTTTACTGTATTTTATATCTTCCTTTATTATTTTCAATAAATGAAGATCAGAAATGCAGATTTCTTTCTTCTATATGACTAACTCGGGGCGAGGCGGAAGGTAGAATAGAAAAACTCTATTATTATGGAAAAAGTCAATTATATATACGTCAACCAATTAATCAAGTTATTAGAATAATAATTTTTAACATAAATATTATAAAAATTAACATTTTTTTATATATTAGTTTATGATTAGATAATAATATAAATTTTATGGCACAAGTACATTTATATTAAATTCTATCATTATTATATTTCTTCAACATTTTAATTATACTATACTTTTTTTTTTCTTCATCAAATTATTATCTTATTTCACATGCTCTCCGTATAATTCATATCTTTCTTACAAAGAAAGTGTTTTGTTCAAATTGAGATGAACTTGTATCATTCAATATATATATATATA
>Ga0123340_1007319_pt1 | contig 10535 bp, 9 predicted proteins | sample SirMexnodulemix_FD_89961 | JGI IMG/M metagenome (GOLD analysis project Ga0123340, IMG submission 89961) | Root nodule microbial communities of legume samples collected from Mexico - Siratro Mexico nodule mix | ecosystem: Host-associated > Plants > Roots > Nodule | place: Mexico: Nepantla...
ATATAAAACCTGCAATATTTTAGAAATCACAATTTTTATATAAAATAATTAAATAATTAATTATAAAATATTTTATTAAAGCTGTTAGTTTATTTGTATATTATATGACTTTAATGCAAATATAAATAAAATAAAATAAACTAAAATAAAAGCATAGAAGTGTTTGTTTGTTAGGAAGTTAATGAGTATTTTTAAACTAGAGAAATATATTGTTATGAATTACAAGATTTATTTATTTATTACAAATTCCTACATGTGAAATATATTACAGAATATTGCAGTTATAATTAAAATTTATTTAAAATAAAAAATAAAAGAGTTTTCTTAATAATATTTTTTCATTAACACGCCTAAGTGAGTATATGTCTGTTAGTAATTAAATATATAACTGTATAGTTTTAGTACAGATTTTAGTACAGACAGCTTGAGTAGTTTTTAGTTAGATGTATTGACGCAGAAATATGAATGTAGACCTTAGCTGATATTTGCTTCAATGTTATCCTTCACAATAAATGCAGAATAAATTTCAAAAACAATTTTTTTAAAATAAAAAAAAAACCTAAAAAGTTAAGATCAAAATTAGGGAAACTAAATGTATATGTGAGCCTGTTCTGTATAAAGGATATTGATGGAATATGATTTTTTTTACAACTGGTATAAGAATTAGTTTAAAACAAAGAAAGAAAAGGAAGTTGTTTTTAATAGATAGAACTTATAAATAGAAAAAACCCAATTTCATCCTAAGTAACGGCTACTTATCTCACCCTTCCAACGGCTACTTTTTTTCAGAAATTTAAAATGGTCTCAGTCTTCTCCAAAGCACATCCTCCACTTCCTTTCCTTCGCTCCTCTCTTCCCTTTGGCAGTAGCTTCTCTTTACTCTTTCAAAGCACCGTCCGTTTGTTCTTCTCTTCCAGGAGGAGCATCGGATCCACACAGTTTCTAAAGTTCTGTTATCATTTCTCCCGTCACAATGCAAGACATGTGGAATGTTCCTCCGGGTTTCAGACCCTCCAAATCTGCACCTTCTTCTCCTGCGAAGCCTCTTGGAGTAGTTCCCAGAACGCGTTCTGAGTCTTTCCACATCGCTCACAAGGTCCCAGTTGGTGACACTCCTTATGTTAGAGCAAAAAACGTTCAGGTAACATTTTTTGTGATTTGTTTGTTTGCTGCAATGTACAAGTTCCTTGCATGTCCTTTTGAGTTTTTTTGTTTTGTTAAAGTGTTGAATGGTATTGTTGTTTGGTGTGTTGTTCAGTTGGTGGATAAGGATCCGGAGAAAGCAATTCCGCTGTTTTGGGCAGCCATTAATGCCGGAGATAGAGTGGACAGTGCTTTGAAAGATATGGCTATTGTCATGAAGCAGCAAAACCGGGCTGGAGAAGCCATTGAAGCCATTAAATCTCTTCGAAATAGATGTTCAGATCAAGCACAAGAATCTCTTGATAACATCCTTTTGGATCTCTACAAGGTAGGTCACCTTCACTGAACAATTTTTATGTTGTAAAAGCTTTTAATTGGTTAGTCATTAGTATCTGTGTTGTTTGATCTAAATTGTCTATAGAAAACCAATACATATATGACTAGCAATACTTGCATGTATCAATGTAAAAACTAAGTACTTATATGACTATCAATACTGAAAAAAAAAATATTCAAACTTGTCTTAACAGAGGTGTGGAAGACTTGATGACCAAATAGCCCTGTTGAAGCACAAGTTGTTCTTAATTCAACAAGGGTTGGCATTCAATGGTAAGCGCACAAAAACTGCAAGATCTCAAGGGAAGAAGTTTCAAGTCTCTGTGGAGCAAGAAGCTACAAGATTGCTGGTAAGAATAGAATAACACATGAAAGTTAATTTTAACTCACTTTCACAGTTTTCACTCTCTTCTTATGGAACCGAATTGGATTTGTTTTGATGTAGGGAAACTTGGGATGGGCACTGATGCAGCAGAACAACTACATTGAAGCAGAAGAGGCATATCGCCGTGCACTATCTATAGCTCCTGACAACAATAAGATGTGCAATCTAGGTATTTGTTTGATGAAGCAAGGAAGAATTGGTGAGGCCAAAGAGACACTGTACCGGGTAAAGCCTGCAGTTATGGATGGCCCTAGAGGCTCAGATTCTCATTTGAAAGCCTATGAAAGGGCACAGCAGATGCTGAAAGACCTTGAATCTGAGATGATGAATAAGGGAGTTGATAGGATTGAACAAAGCAGGCTCTTTGAGGCCTTTTTGGGTTCTTCATCAATATGGCAACCTCAGCCTTGCAAGGACCACCACCCAACTTTGCCAGCAGCAACAAATTCAGCCAGAATTCATGAAGATTTTGCTGATGAGAACATCAATTCCAACATAATAACCAAAAGTCATACAACATTGCCCCCACCTAAAGCTACCTCTACTACTACTACCAACAAACAAAGTGTTGCCTTGTTGGGGAACTCACTCAATGTTGCAGCTCCTCCCCTCTATACATCAAAATCTGTGTTAAGAGAACCACTTGAGAACCAGTTCTCTGAGACCCTTAAGAGAACAAGGTCTGGAAATGCTGCAGGGTCCATGAGAGTAGTTAGTGATGTGAAGGAGAACAGCAACAAGTTGCAAGTGGAATTAGGAGTGGCAGTGCCAGAGAACAAAACAAGAAGGCTCTCATCAGAGGATGGTGAGAAGAACAAGTTAACAGATTTGTTACCTGATGATGATGACTTTGAAGAGGCCATTCTTGCTGCAATTTTGGGACCCTCCAATGATAATAAAGTCAATGAGACCAGCAAAATTTTGCAGAGGAATAATGATAAGAGGCTTAAGGTTTTTAAGGATATCACACTATCTCTGAGTCCAAGAGCCTGAAGTGAACCCTTTTTAATCTAATGAATAATGAATCAACATAGTGTTTTAGGTTGGAGATGATCTTGCTCTCCACTTGTTGTTTAACTGCATCATCCATCTTCTGTAGAGGGAAGCAGTATGCTACTTAGGGATAGGAATAGATTCATGACTTTGGGCATGGCATTATTTGTTACTATCTGTTTATTTGTTAGCCTTGTAAACAAGGCACATCATTGACTTAATAATAATTTTCAGTTTTCCATTCTTAAAGGTAATTTTGTATAGTTTATTTGGGCCCTCAACTATCCACTGATTCTAAAAATAAAGTATTGAGAATAGTTAATAAAGTAACACCTAATCAATTAATTAAAAATAAATTATTCTGAACATGTAATTAATTAAAAACATCAGTAATGAGAGACAAAAAATTCCCTTCTTAACAAAAGAAAAATAGTACAAGAACAACTTGAAAGAAAAAAAAAAAGAGTGATATACTCTTATGAGAAAAAAAAAATGGACAAAGTCTCTCACAAAGAGAGGATTGTTTGTCACCACATTTGACATTCGTAAGAAAGAAAGAAAATACAAAATATAACCTCCCATCAACTAATAAAACCTAAATTTGAAGAGGCTTAACACAATTATTTTCTTATGGGGAGAAATGTGAGAAAATTTAAGATTTACAAGTTTTTTTAGATGCTTTCTGCCAACGAGTTCTCAAGTTTTAAGGAACGATTTGGGAGTTCTCAAGTTTTAAGGAACGATTTGGGAGTTCTCAAACATACTACTTATTAAAGAAGAATCACATTGAAGTCAAATTCTTTTATAATTTTTAGTTTTAGGAATCTTAATACCATAAACAAGAATTTTGCGTGCAGTTTACTGATTTTGATAAAACCTTATTTTGTTTCCTTCTTCACACTTTTGGCTTGGTTTTGTCCGTTAACTTGACATGGGATTTTGTATATACTCATATTCTCCAAATCATTTATTTGAAAGAAGTGAATTTTATTTCAGACAGAAGATAATAAACAAGCTTCTGCGGATGTGTTGTTTCATTATTCAAGATTTGCTGTCTTGTATTGGATGCAGGATTCGACCATCCAATCTGAGACTTAATTTGATGAAGGTAGAAAAACATATTTTTGCTATTTTCTCATTTAGACTACATGTTTTGTGGTATTTTGATGATTCTTTTTGACAGCATGTAGATCAAGACTTATTTGTATTAATTCTGTTCGATCCAATATAACCTTCCACTAATAGCGATTGTCAGGATAATTCTAGAAGTACTATCAACATTGGTCTTGATCCATCTACGAGCATGATATCAACTTATTTAACTCTAATATCTTGGAAAGTTCTAGTTTGAACATTAAAAAATCTCAATATAAGTGGGACTTTTTATTTGCCATTTAACATATTATTTCTCTATATTGTTTTCATCTTAATAATATAACACTTCCATATTCAACTATCATTTGCAAACTTCTCATTATAAAAACGATAATATTCTCAGCAATCTAACAAAAAAACAAAACAATCAACACCTTTTAACTGCAATAAAAACATATACTAATTGAGTTCCATCTTTTTGAAATTCGACCCCCTTACTGTTTGTAATCTATAAGCACCTTTTCTAACAAATTCAATTTACTGTTTGTAATCTATAAGCACCTTTTCTAACAAATTCAATTCCATGTTCCTGCTTCATAAGTAGCTACTAATTTGGTATATAGTAAGTTTGCGAGCGTTAACATTAATATTTTAAAGTAACAAAAGTATATTTACAACGGCTCTTGCTCACTAAGAATTTGTTTTCAGAAACCCTTCACTCCCATCAAAGCTTGAGAGTACCAATTCGGGCTTGTGATCGTGCATCAGAACCCAAACTAGTCCTTTCCTGTATAATGCTTTAGCCTCAATCAATAGTAGAGAAGAATGGCTTGAGATGCTGTTAACACTATGAATTACAGTAAGATTGCAAGCTGAACAACCACATATATTACACGTCGCATCCCTACCAATCTTCTATGTCATCATCGGAAATGTCCCTAGATTGTTCATCTAAATCCATTTTGTCGAAATCAAAGTCTTCCATTTCCAAGTTCCGTATAGATTCCTGACTCGGTCCATCAAATCCACCACATGCTCTATCTCCGAGCAATTTAAGCATGGGCATGTACTCAGTGGTCATAATTGACATATGATAAGAACTAAACTGTTTACAGGCAGGGATTCTGAGCCTGTCCACCTCATTCTGCAATTTAAGACCATGAACAGATGTCAAATTTCAATAGTGCCGAGACACAAAAATCTAGAAGATGAAACAATTGAATCTTCTAGTGAGAAAACAACATCAAATAATGTAGACAATAGTAAACAGCACAAAAATAACGTTTATAAAAAAATACTTTAAGTACTATATTCCATTGATGCTCTCCGGAGTCTTTTTTCTTTCTCATGGTAACTAAAATATAAATGTAATAAATTTCAAATCCAAATTACCAACATCAAATAGATAATTGAAAATATAACATAAAGAGGAGTCATAATGCATTTACCTTGTATAATGATGCTTTCTCAACTTGCCAGAGCTTTGGTCGCCGAACTGCATGCCACCTGTACAAGTGAACAGGTTTAAATATAACAGAAACATAAAGTTTTGTCACACAGAAGACTGAATGTAAACAACCGATAACCTGGAGGATACTGGATTAGAATTTCCAAATAACACCCCACGAACAGCTATGGATGCAGCAGCTGACTGTAAAATACCCTCTGCCTCGTTATAACTACATAGCATTCCACGGAGTTTAGCAAGAAGAATGTCAGCATCACCTAGATATGAAGACAGAGTCCATGCATCATCTATTGCCTCATCATCCAAGAAATCCAGAACTGCAAGAAATTAGCATGAATTAGAAAGCTACTAGACTTGGTTTAGAACATTAAAGAAAGATGTCACCTTCATTTTAGAAATATGTTTTCAATTCTTACGAAGAATGTCAACACTAGCATATAGGAAGAAAGTACCATTTTCATGCAGAAAATCAGCAACTGAACCAGGTTGCACATGGGCTTGACCAAGAATCTTCTCAGGGACATCCATTTTTAATGGTAATCTTGAAAGTCTTTCTCGAATAACAAATCCATCTTGATCTACCACAAGAAAATCGACTGGTTAAAAGATGTAACATATAGCTATCACGTATATTGCTACTTATATTTCTGCTTCCTCAAGTACAACGGAGAGAAAATATGGAATTCAAATTTTGCTGAATCACACACCATATTCTGTTCCAACTCCAGTCTCCCTTTTATTATGCAAAAATTTCCCCAAAGCGTGAAATAGAGATAATGCTTCATCTCTGCCAAAGTGCAATGAGTATCCATAATCTGATCTAACAGGTTTATTACTTTCCTCTTTCAATGGACCACGAGAGCAAGTAGATGAGGCCAGAGAATGCACTAGATTTGGTTTCAGGCAGAAAAACTGTAAAGAAGTGATTGCATGTCTGATGTCACCTCCACTTGTTTTTGCTATTAGATCAACATACTCAGCAGGCACATCGCACTGCTCCATTTGGCATATTCTAAAAAGAATCTTCTTCATAGAATTCACCGTAATTGGATTGAAAGCAACCTGAAAGTTTCCCAAACTAAGTTTAACATATATATTCTCTTATAACATGGCATTAAAAGCCAGAAGATAATTTTTCTAGGATGTAACCTTACAAGCCCCAGAACTCTCTAGAGATAGCTTCAGTTCTTCCAGGGAACGAGCATTATAATCTACTGAGTCAGCATTTCCATAGTCAGTTAACAATATTGCTGTGGGTATCTGAGTTGATTTCACCAAAAGTTGCAAGCAATTTTTAAGTCTTCCAAAAGCAGATTTCCCATTAGTCATGGGAAGATCGTCTATCAAAAGTATGGTGGAATGCTTTGACTCCCCAGTATTGGAAGTTAGCAATAATCCATATTTTCGCACTCTCTCAACGAAACTTTCAAATTCGTCTAACTTGGATGTGTATTGAGTCCCTGCAGTGAATCAGAAAATTAAAAAGGAAAAGAAAAAAAAAAAAAGTCACAAAAAAAGGTCACAAGCAGTAAGTCACAAATTTCAATCATTAGAATCCCACCAATCCCAAATAGCCTGTATTCTCCAATTGGAATGTAAACTCAATGCACATTGTAATTTAACAATAGATCCTCAAGGACACTAATCATTTCACTGAAAAAATAGATGTTTAACAAGAGAGGCCAAAGTGAATTAAAATCATGATTTTCTCGTACTAGCTCATCAAAACATAGTTGCCGAACCCACCTGCGCGAGAATTATAGAGATGCTCCTGCCAAATTACAGGTGTAGGTGTGTTCCACCCATAAACTATTGCTCCCAGATGAGATGCAATTACATGAATAGCAGCCTACATAATGAAAAGAAGAAACGCTTTAGAAATCTACGTGGTATTTCTATCAAAGTACATTAAAATAAGGTTATTCATATCAATGTAAAGTGAAGTTCTATTTAATAATAGATAAAAGAGAAGATTATGACACCAAGCCATAGAAGCCTGAAGATCCAAAAATTAACATTTCGAAATTGTCCTGAGTGGCTGAGCCAGTATGCAAAAGAGGCTAAATGAGGATGGTAGAGCTACGTACAGATTTTCCAGCTCCAGCCTGACCACTGATGAGGAGAACATTATTATTGTAGACACCCTGTAAATTTGCCATAAAGAAAACAAAGAAAAAGGAACTCACAATATGAATAGAATAAAATCATCAAAATGCATATATAAAGTTTCAGAGAGGACAATTTATAGTAACTTGGAGTATAACCTAGTACATGAGACGAAAGTTTCACAGAAATATAAAATCTGGATCAATGAGGAAGAATTCAGAAGACTCAAAACAACCAACAACCAAAAGATGATGAGGTTCTATTTTTTTATACCAGGTCAAACTTTCAAACACTTTTAAAACATTCAACATTTATCATTACCACATTCTAAAAAGTTGTTTTGCACATTTACAAGAATAACAATCTCTATGAAGCTATACATTCTAGTGCGTGAAAAACAAGAGAACGGCCATAAGTCAACAAAATTAATTATAATCTTACAGCTCTACTCCTAGATTTACCTTCGAAGGTTTCAACCTCTCTTCAAACCACGTCTTAACATCTTCAACCTGCAAATGCCAAAAAAATGGAGAAAATGGGATGATATTCACATCACTACCAAAATCAAGACCTTAGGAATCAAATTCTTGACCTTTTTCTTGTGAACAGCAAGCTCTTCCAGTGAATTGGGCTTGTATTTATCAACCCATAACTCCTCTGCAAAGCTCCTTTGAGTACCTGTTGTATCCATGTAGCACTTGCAACATATTAGAGCAGAAAAGAAAAAGATCCAGAATGCTCACCAATTGGGAGAAAAGGTAAAAATTGAAGATTTCAATTTTGTTCTGTGTATGTGAAGTTGATAACTCAGGCAGTCTGTTTAATAAATCATCACCATTTTAACAAAGTCAATCTATTAGTATCAATATTGAAAAGGAACCACTATGATACTACAACTTGCATCCTTCAAAACGAGCAGCACACTTTAGAGAATAAGGTGAAGTTTTAACTGTCAGTTAGAAAATTAACTGGTTGATATTGTGATAAAATGCAAATAGATATGTAAACAAATTAAAGAGCTGTTCAACTATTGCTTTCCATCCAAGGATCATAAATGCACTTTATTCTCCTCACTTTAAAGGAAGTATGCATATTGCATAGTAATCTCATCACATTTAGCTGATCCGAAGTGAGCAAGCGTATAATTAGTAATCTCAGCAGTTGACTAGAAGAATAATAGTAATATTCTTACACATTCTTATGTATTGACTAAGTTAGTTTACTTAACTTTCTAAATCGAACGGCTCACTCTAGAGGAGCCTATTCCATTAGCATCATGTTGAAGCAAACAAATAACAAATTTACAATAAAAAAGATTAAAAACAAAGTTGTAAACACAGCAACAGCATACCAGCAGATACCTTTGACCCAGTAAACACTTCATTGAAGTCATCTCCAAATAAGTCTATCTGCAAAAAACAATCATCAAATAACACATTAAAAAAATTCAAACTCGCTCAGGCTTCACATTGATTAGTAAATTTAAGTAACAAATGTAAATAATAAACACACAAAGTGAAAAACTGATACCTCGTGCAGTTTGGAGAGGTTAGAGCGAGAATGCGAAGCACGTGCCTTCTTCCTTCCCCGGGAGGATGTTGAGGTGGACCTCGACTTTGACTTCGTATAGCTGCGACTCGAACTCAACAAACGAACGTTAGGAGTAGCGTCTTCATCTTCCGATGACAGAATAACGACGCAGTTTCTCTTTGCCATCAGAAAACCCTATTTTCCCTTTTTTATTTTACGGATTTTTTGCAACAAGGGATAAATTGCTGGCTCAGTTCTCAGTGAGATTCCTTAAATGAAAAGCACAGAAACCAGGAGTGGCCGTGAATCGAAATCGAAAACCCCAACATGCTAATGGAGGGTTTTATTTTGGAGCGCAAAATACGAAAGTGGAAGCAAGGAACTACGCGCGTTTCTTTCTCTCAGTATTTGGCGTTCAAGGGAAGGAACCAAACCAATGGGGGAAGATTTTAAAATTTAAATTTACCATTAAATACTTTATAAGTTTATAAGAATGAAGTAGTTTTGATTTTGGGTTTTATAAAAAGAAAATTTGTAAAATTTGAAATTATTATTTTAGGTTTTGAAAATGTCTAAATTTTTGTCTTAGTTCTTGTAAAAAAATATTGTTTTTTTTAAGTAATATTTCTATAATATTTATTTTGAGAAATATAAATAACATTTATTTTTATATAATTTTAGAACTTTTTAGGTGACACGTGCTTGCATTATAATATTATTATGGATTACGTGGAAAGAACATTTAAGATTTTGTTCAACGCATAAATTTTTATAAGTTTAAAGCGAAAAAAGTTAAGATTAAATGGAGAATAAAAATTTTATTATTTAAACAGTTATTAAAGGTTATATGTATAATATAATATAAACCAAATTATTTTTTATTTATCTAACATATTTAATTTTTCTAGAACATAATTTTTTTTACTCTAGATGGGCACGCAAAACTAATTTAATTTTCTTTATTTAAAAAATTGAAAATTTAATTAGACTATATGAATAAAAATTGTAAAGGTAATAAATATAGATGTATTGTTTTACTACTGATTATTTTTACGATATTTCTTTTTATTTACTTTATTATGTTTCTCGTTCTTATATTTCTCATAAAAATGATAAAAGCAGATACATGTATATTTTACCACATGAATATAGAGGACTTCTTCATACATAGAATAATTCTTCATTATAATACAAACTACATTTCTTAGTCTGTAATGCAATGTCAATACTTATAATAACACCATAATCTTTTAGATGACTTTGATCATTACTTATAATACTTGCCGATTATTTACTTACAATATCTCTAGCAAGTCTCATTATCCTTATAACATTATGTTAACTCGTTGTACATTAAGTCACTGGATTAACTTTTTCTTATAATATATAACAGAGTTATAATCTTAGTAGCAAGCAAACTATGCAAGTGCATACGTATACTAATATATAATTCTAGATAGAAATATATATATATATATA
>Ga0123340_1007321_pt1 | contig 10535 bp, 7 predicted proteins | sample SirMexnodulemix_FD_89961 | JGI IMG/M metagenome (GOLD analysis project Ga0123340, IMG submission 89961) | Root nodule microbial communities of legume samples collected from Mexico - Siratro Mexico nodule mix | ecosystem: Host-associated > Plants > Roots > Nodule | place: Mexico: Nepantla...
AAGTATTAGTATCTATGTTGTAACATAAATTCCTTTGTTTTACTAACGATATAATGATATAATTCACTTAAATTAAGATATCAGGTAGTGACAAATTAAAAAATTCTTACATACCATAACATATAAATATACTATTTGAATTATATTAAACTTACCATGATCTATTATTTTTAGGAACACTTATTAATTTAAGTTTTAGACTACATCATATATAAGTCTCTAATAAATCATATTAAAGTTCGAGTTAAATATCCTTTATCTATATATCAATGTATAGTTTATATAGTTGCTGGTGATATTATCATAATAGTAACATAAAGCTTTGATTTTTACTTTTTAAAAGATTCATTTTTATATTTTAGAGTTTCACATGTATATGATAAAAAAAATTACAAGTGTGAGACAAACTCGTTAATCATGATCTCACACATCAAAGAATTATTTGGTGGAGCAGTAATTTTGTTAAGAATTATCATATTTTACCGCTATAGATTTTTTGAATTTTTATTTTCATCATGGGTTTTGATTTAGGTATTGCTGATATTTTTTTCTTAATAAAGTTAGGTATATCCTGAAAATGATAGAAGAATGTTAACCTGGTAGAGATGTTTCATCCTATTGTGATGTCTTTGCATATTTTTTTTTTCTTAAATATTATCCAGTTCTAGATTCACCACTAATATATAAATAACTAACACGCTTTTAATTATATAATCAATTATAAATGTTTATCAAATTATCAAGTGTTCTATCTATTATATTCAGATTTTTTTAAATTATATTTTTATAATTTTTAATATATACACTTTACCTTAATAACTTTTATATCTAAGTATCTTTATAGATAAATTATTTTCTATTATAAATATGTTTTTAGATTTATATATTTTTATAATCTAGATTAAATCTATAATATATAGTTTAAAATATTATACTTTTTAATTTAATTTTACCAGGTGGTAAATAGTAGCAATAACAATGCCAATAAACAGATAATGTCTTGATTACTGTGTGTGTGAAAAGTTTTTACAAGAATTCGAACTAAACTCTTGCATTTATCGTTCTGAGTTGGAGATTTGTTATGAAGTTGATAAAAATTGATATTAAAATAGAAAAACACAAGAAGAAAATTTTAATAACCACTTTTTCCTATACAGAGTCTTACTTTGTAAATAACTTTTTCCAGGTGAGATGTCTTTTATTATTAGAATAATGAAAGTGTCCTTCTGTAATGACCAAGGACTATATTGTATTGTATAAATAATAAAGAAAGTGAAAATGGAATCAAAATTAAAAAGAGTTACTTTACTATCTTTTATGATCCTTGCTGGAATAAACTTACTGAACTTAATAGAATGTTTACCTTCTAGCAACAACCAATGAAAAAAAATCAATGTCAGCAACTTTCCATAAATACAAAATTCCTTGTACTTGTTCCCACTTTAAATATTACATTTCTTTTTTATATAAATTTTATTTCAAGTATATCTTGGTTTGTTAATTTTTTTTTCTGAAATAAACATATTTAGAAATCATATATGGAAGTAGAGGATTTGATGGTAGATTGGTAGATCATTAATTGATCGTTAATCTTTATATATGTTTTCTCATATAGGATTATCAACTATTCTGAGTTTTTTTTTATAAGAGTAATTTATATACCTTTTAAGTTATCCAATTGTATATGGACAACTATATAATTTTAATGTAAAAGTTATATTTTATGTCTAGGTTTGTAATTTACCTTTCTTTTCTTCATCTTGATTTGGTATAATCGTTAGTTATGGTATTCAATTTTATTATTATTTTTTAATTTAATTCGACATATAGTGCGCAATAAATTAATATTAAAGTTAATATTGTCTCTTTTCTTATTTAATTAATAATAATTAAGAAGCAATGTGAACCACTCTTAGGGAGTCCATCAAACATAAAGAAACATATTTTGGAGATGCAAGAAGAAAAATATTTTTTCTTTATGATTTTTCTTTCTTTATTATATGAGGTTCTTTTATAAGATTATTAAGGATAATATTTTATCATGAATGTGGTTAAAGTTATAAGAGTTCATGTTGAAACTCGTCTACTTTAAATTTCAAAATATTTTAATACAAATCTAGTTAGATTTGATCTTTTTATGAGTAAATAAAAAATAAAATTCCTATATCATCAAATTTATTTGACTTACTAATTGAGTTAATAAGTTATAAACTTGTCGTTCTAAATTCAAATCTAAGTACAAATAATATATTAATATTCAATTCATTATGTTTTTGAATTTTAAGTCCACTAAACCCGTCCACCATAGGTAAGCGAGAATAATTTAAGAAAAACAGTAAAAATCAGTCGGAGTATAATTAAAGAAAATTTAATTTTGACATTCCAAGAACTCATACACAATTTATAATTTTCCGAATCTTATTATTTAATAAATTTTGAAAACAAAATATATTCCCCTTTGCCATATTCTTAAACCATCGATTCTCTCCCAATATCTTATTCCTTTCCATGACTTCCACTCTCTAATTACACTCACTATTATTTAAGTGTATAGTGATATTAATGAAAAAAAAACGAATTTTCATTTTAAAATATAAAACCTTTTTAACGAATAACTGAAATATATTTTATTCTACTCAAATTAAACCAGTTAAATGTTTTAATACAAAATATGTAGACATTGACCGTAAAAAGAATGAAAAAAAAAAATGACTTGCTTTGAAATAAAAGTTATACATGTTGAATTTGTAGTTGGTCTTCACTCATTCAATGTTTTTGAATTTATTCTACATCAATCTTTTTTTGCATTAGAAAAATTAAAAGAGAAAAGAAAAAAAGAAATAAACTAGTTAAACCCTGAACCAATTGACCCTTGGTTGGTGATGTGGTATAATTAATACACTGATAAATACTACAAACCAAACCTTTGATTCCATTAGCCATTGATTTTGCTTTAATTAATAAAATAATGTGCTTGCTCACAAAGTATGCATCTCTTTTCCCTCACCTACCAACCTTTTGCCCAATTACCAACAATTTCTTTGTGCCTAATTACCAATTTTTTCTTTTCTTTGGAATTTAATATTTGAATTTTCTGAATAAAAAAATAGTTTTATCAACATTTTTTTACAAAAATTAGTTCTTCACAGAAGTAAATATGTCACACTTGGAAGATACTAATCAAGAAAGTACAATTAGAATGTAAACTTGGTTGGTTGAGATTTGTATGAATGTTTTACTGTGAAGATTTTCTGAATCTGCTCAAAAACTGCAAAGGTTGTTTCATTCATTACAACCTTAGATTCATTGGTCAAATGAATCCTTAAAATAATAGATCCTTAAATTGCCTCAACAACCACATTTATCAAATTCTTCACCTAAAATGAAACTCCCACAAATTAAAGCAAGTGTCTACCTGAATCAAAAATCTCACTTCAGATTGTGATTGTTCTTTAAGCATCAAAAGTGCCATCTCCTTTCACACCATTCACCACCATCATCTCAAGCAAAAACATGGCTCCAAAATTCCACAACCCCAAACTACCCTTTTGCTTCTTTTTGTCTTGTAACACACAAAGGATAAGCCTCCTGATTCTGTGAGAGGATCTGCCACAAACTACTCATCAGAATCTTACAATTTTCAAACCTCACAAAAATAAAAAAAGGAAAACAAAACATCTTTTTTTTTTCCTTCTCCAAATAACACCCTTAAATGTCTTCCATTGAAACTCAATCTTCCCAGCTTCAACGCCTTCCATCCATTCCTTTCTTCCACAGTTTGTGGTGTTTTCTTCTGACACAGTGATAACCTTCAATCTGTCATTTTCCTTCATAGGTGGACTCTCACTCACCAACCACCTACCATTTCCACCATATTTTATCACCCCCACAAAAATTTCATCCTTTTTTTACCCATTCATTTCGATAAAATCAAAGCTTTCCTAACAAAATCTCATTTTTTTAACGTTTAAAACATTTTCAATTAAGAGTCAAAAACCAATCTTTTCATGATAAAAGACATATTTAAAGAACCCAATTTTCTTAATAAATCCTTTTCATGTACACCAACCCAAAGATTAAATTCTAAATCAAGTAATTAAGAGACATAATTATATTACCATCGTTTTATATTTTATATATATACAAGTAGAACACACGTTCATATTTTATATAATTAGCATCACTTTACACCCCATCCTCACTTACAAACTCCAATGGAATCATAACGAGAAAAACAAAACACCCTCAGAACTCTGAAACCTCATACTCCAACTCAAAACGCTGTTCTTTCTCTCTCTCTCTGTCCTGTCTCTCTGTAGCAGAACTCATGGAACGTGCTCGCAGGCTTGCGAACCGCGCCATTCTGAAGCGTCTGGTTTCAGAGGCAAAGCAACACCAGAAGAATGAATCCGTGCTTCACTCTTCCACCACCCCTATGTTGTTGTACTCTTCCTCTAGGTGCATGTCCTCTGTTTCCTCCTCTGTTCTCCGAAACAGAGGATCCAAACCAGATACCCTTCTGGGAAGGAGCACGAACATCGCCACCATGTCTCGCGGCGTTGTTGGTGGCTTCCTTGGTGTCGGTTCAACCCGATCCATCTCCGTTGAAGCGCTTAAACCGAGTGACACTTTCCCCAGGCGCCACAACTCTGCCACCCCAGAGGAACAGAGCAAGATGGCAGAGTCATGCGGCTTTGAGAGCCTCGATTCTCTGGTGGATGCCACTGTGCCTAAGTCGATCCGCCTGAAGGAGATGAAGTTCGGGAAATTCGATGCAGGGTTGACAGAGAGCCAGATGATTGAGCACATGAAGGAGTTGGCCTCAAAGAACAAGGTTTTCAAGTCCTACATTGGGATGGGGTACTACAACACTCATGTTCCACCAGTGATCTTGAGGAACATAATGGAGAACCCTGCTTGGTACACTCAATACACTCCTTACCAGGCTGAGATATCTCAGGGGAGGCTTGAGTCACTGCTGAATTACCAGACCATGATCACTGACCTCACTGGCTTGCCCATGTCCAATGCCTCGTTGCTTGATGAGGGCACTGCTGCAGCCGAGGCAATGTCCATGTGCAATCACATCCAGAAAGGGAAGAAGAAGACTTTCATCATTGCAAGCAACTGCCACCCTCAGACCATTGATATTTGCAAGACAAGGGCTGCTGGATTTGATCTCGAGGTTGTGACGGCAGATCTTAAGGATATTGATTACAAATCTGGGGATGTGTGTGGTGTGCTTGTGCAGTACCCTGGCACTGAGGGTGAGGTGTTGGACTATGGGGAGTTCGTGAAAAAGGCTCATGCTCATGAGGTGAAGGTTGTTATGGCAAGTGATCTGTTGGCACTGACAGTGTTGAAGCCTCCTGGGGAGTTCGGGGCAGATATTGTTGTTGGATCCGCTCAGAGGTTTGGAGTTCCAATGGGCTATGGAGGACCTCATGCAGCTTTCTTGGCCACATCACAAGAGTACAAGAGGATGATGCCAGGGAGAATCATTGGTGTTAGTGTTGATTCTTCGGGAAAGACTGCTTTGAGGATGGCCATGCAAACTAGGGAGCAGCATATCAGAAGGGACAAGGCTACCAGCAACATTTGCACTGCCCAGGTAACTCGCTTATTTTGGTTGGTTCAATAATTTTTTGTTTGCAAAAGCTATTGATAGTTTTAATGTTTCTAATTTATGTTTACAAATCCATTAGAAGGTACTGACTGTGTAAATGATTTTAATGCTGTCATTTGATTATGGATTACCATATGATAAAATTGTAATCATGATGCACCAACTATGTAAAGGATTTTCACACTATCAACAATCATGGTTTGTAATGTATGATAACATGGGTGACTTTTGAAATAACTGGTTTAAAAGTCATATTCAGAGTGATTTATGATTAGTTTATAGTGTTTAAATTTGTGTGCTGACATACGTTACTATCAAAATCAAACTATTTTCTTAAATATATATATTCATGTTTTGAATCCTACTTTTTGGAAGGGAGCTTTCTGTTGGGGATTATTATGAAGCCTTGTGTTAGTGTATTCCTGGAGCTATTTTGTGATTTCGTTTGAGTTTGTTGAGGGTTTTATTAAATACTGGTTGGATTTGTTCAGGCACTTCTGGCAAACATGGCTGCTATGTATGCCGTGTATCATGGACCTGAAGGCCTTAAGAACATTGCAAACCGCGTTCATGGTCTTGCTGGGGCATTTGCTCTTGGATTAAAGAAACTTGGAACTGTGGAAGTTCAAGAGCTTCCCTTCTTTGACACTGTTAAGGTTAAGACTTCCAATGCACATGCAATTGCTGAGGCTGCTATCAAAAATGGAATAAATTTGCGAGTTGTAGATGGAAACACTGTGAGTGTTGCTTTTTGTTGCACCAAAATTGGTTTATTTGTGTTTGAATGCCTTTGGATGATGGAGCTTTTTGGCTTTTCAGATCACTGTTGCTTTTGATGAAACAACCACATTAGAGGATGTTGATAAGCTTTTCAATGTCTTTGCTGGTGGAAAACCAGTAAGTATGATTACACATTATATTCATTTCACAATTAACAGCTGTGTCATCACTCATGATTTTGATGTTAATTTATATACAGGTCTCCTTCACAGCTGCATCTCTTGCACCAGAAGTTCAAAGTGCAATTCCTTCTGGATTAACTAGGAATAGCCCTTATCTGACACACCCTATCTTTAACACGTATGTCCCTTATCATGAACTTTGAATTCATGCAATCATATTATGGAAGCTTTTCATGCAATCATACTATGGAAGCTTTTCATGCAATTATATTATGGAAGCTTACATCAATTTTATTTTCTCTTCACAGGTACCAAACTGAGCATGAGTTGCTTAGATACATGTATAGGCTACAATCAAAAGATCTCTCACTATGTCACAGTATGATTCCATTGGGATCTTGTACAATGAAGCTGAATGCCACGACTGAAATGATGCCTGTGACATGGCCTAGCTTTACTGATATTCACCCTTTTGCACCAGTTGACCAGGCTCAAGGTTATCAGGTAATTCGATGTTTAAATAATCTTACAACAATAATCACTCAAAGAAGTTCATATACATACTTTTTAGTCCCTGAAAATATTAGATATATATCGTTTTTTTGGGTCTAAACAAGCAAATTTGGTATCAGGAAATGTTCGACAATTTGGGTGACTTGTTGTGTACCATCACTGGGTTTGACTCCTTCTCTTTGCAACCAAATGCTGGTGCTGCTGGAGAATATGCTGGACTTATGGTTATCCGTGCATATCATCTGGTAAGGACCATACTTGGATCAATATAAGTGTTTCTGTGATTAGTATTGAATTTAACATCGTATTTTCATTTCGGCTGATTGTGCATATTCTTAGTTATGTCATTATTGCTAAGTATCTACAAGAGATGCATTGATTTTCCTGAATCATCATCTCCAATAAATGTTCTTAAATATCTGTGATGGTTCTTACTTCTTTTGGCCATTGGAAAATGTAGGCAAGAGGTGACGATCACCGCAATGTTTGCATTATACCTGTCTCAGCACATGGTACAAATCCTGCCAGCGCTGCTATGTGTGGAATGAAAATTGTCTCAGTTGGAACTGATGCCAAGGGAAACATTAATATAGAAGAGTTGAGGAAGGCTGCTGAAAAACACAAGGACAACTTATCTGCACTTATGGTACAACTTGCGTCTGTAGAATGTTACTCAATATTGACCTTATGTATTGTCAAACTTAAGCATTGTTTACATTAGTTTGGTTTTGATTTAATTGCAGGTAACATATCCTTCAACCCATGGTGTCTATGAGGAAGGTATTGATGAGATCTGCAAGATTATTCATGATAATGGGGGTCAAGTGTACATGGATGGTGCCAACATGAATGCACAGGTTTTTTTTTCTATATGTATCTTTACATACATGTAAAGTGTTGGACCAAGTGTGTGTCAGGATGATATTCACTAAGAGTTCATTTTTTAGTCTTCTTCAAAATGTGAATAGATCCAAAATCCTTAGTAAAGTCTTTTAAAACTCTCTACAACAAATTGTTCTGTTGCCAGATTCTTCTTATCGTAGTTATCCAGAATTTATCAGTTTGTGCTTAATTTTCCAAAGATATGTGTTCAATTATCAAATTATATTTGGTCACTTTTACAGGTGGGACTCACAAGCCCTGGTTGGATAGGAGCAGATGTTTGTCATCTCAATCTTCACAAGACATTCTGCATTCCTCATGGAGGAGGTGGCCCTGGCATGGGTCCTATCGGTGTAAAGAAACACTTGGCACCATTTTTACCCTCCCACCCTGTGGTAAGGGCTTCTTTCATTGTTATGGATGGTATTGTGTTTAGTATGGATTTATGTTTTTTATTACATTCATTAGAAAGTGCATTGTTTTCACAGAGAAAAGCAATTTACTTTAATTTTCTAGATTGGATAGCATTTTTCCTTTTTATTTCATAGGTAGAACTTAAACTTCTGTGAAGATAAATCCTTTGTGTGACTTTGTTCTTGCTGTTTATTTTCTCTTTGTAATCTTTTTTTCTATCTGTTCTCAAAATGAAGATATCTACTGGTGGAATTCCTGCCCCTGACAAATCTCAACCACTTGGTACCATCTCTGCTGCACCATGGGGCTCAGCACTCATCTTGCCAATCTCTTACACTTACATAGCCATGATGGGTTCTCAAGGACTCACTGATGCATCAAAGATAGCCATTTTGAATGCAAACTACATGGCCAAACGATTGGAGGTTTGTCCCTTTTCATAGATTATATGCATTTGTTTCCTTTTTCTAGTTAGTTTCATATTAGTGTGCATCTGTATATATCCTTGGTTTTACTTATACTTTGATTCCTGCAGAACTACTACCCAGTTCTTTTTCGTGGAGTCAATGGAACAGTTGCTCATGAGTTCATTATTGACTTGAGAGGCTTTAAGGTAAGTCCATTCCATGATTGCAGCTGTTTTTCAATTCTTTAGAAGTATTCTTGCTCTGATCACTTGTAATCTATTTCCATTGTAGAATACTGCTGGAATTGAGCCTGAAGATGTTGCAAAACGCCTCATGGACTATGGTTTTCATGCACCAACAATGTCATGGCCTGTGCCTGGCACACTCATGATTGAGCCTACAGAGAGTGAAAGCAAGGTATCACCTTGGAAAATGAGCCCTTTGAACCCTTTTTTAATTCTACCTTTTTGGTAATCTCTTCTCTAATTCAACTAATCATCATTGCAGGTCGAGTTGGACAGGTTCTGTGATACTCTCATTTCAATTAGACAAGAAATTGCTGAGATAGAGAAAGGAAATGCTGACATCAACAACAATGTGCTTAAGGTAAAAGATTTGTTCTTCATTGATATGAAGAATACTTGTTTCAGTTTTGATTATTTATACTACACAAGAAATTCTAGCTCTCCTCAATAGCATGCACCATTGGCTGTACATTTCATTCACAATTTCAACGTACTTCATGCACTTTTGACTGATTATCTCAAATGTTCTGCAGGGAGCTCCTCATCCACCATCACTGCTCATGGCTGATGCATGGACAAAACCATACTCAAGGGAATATGCAGCCTTTCCTGCTCCATGGCTCCGTGCTTCAAAGTTCTGGCCTACCACAGGTAATCATGTAGTTGTTTGTTTATATAACTATGTGTTCGAGTCACTCACTATCGGCTGTTATCGAACCTCCTTTACATATAATTTCACGTTCGAGTTGAGAAGTTTCACGTGAGGGGGTATGTTGAAGATCTCACATGACTACAGATGAGGCCTTTCAATAGTTTATAAATGGGTGCAAACCTCACCTTACAAACAGATTTTGTAAGGTTGAGTTAGGTTTAAAATTCATTGTTCTTATGACATGCTTCTCATAATTAACCTTACCCCATTATCATCCCTTGTTTGATATTTTGTGCTATGTTGTATTATATATAGTAGCTGCATAATTTGGTTTCACTGAATGCAAATGCATAGACTAATAAGTGTAACATGTGTATCAGGACGTGTTGATAATGTGTATGGTGACCGCAACCTCATTTGCACCCTTCTGCCAGCATCACAGGCAGTTGAAGAAGAAGCTGCAGCCACAGCCTAGTGCTCCATTCACAACTATTTCCATTTCATGTTGTACATAAAACTCTTCCTATTCATACAGTGCTTGCATTGCACCTGTTGAATGTTGCTTCATCATATGTGATAATGATGATAATCCTCTCCTCTTAAGTTTCATCAAATCACAACAATCAAAGCTCCTTCCTCTGGAAAAAAAAAAATAAAATCATTCATATAACTGCTGCTGCTATTAGTTTTAGAAATGTATTTTAGGCCTATTTATCACAGTAATATGAAAAATAAATTTCATTCATATAACAGAAGTGTAAAAGAAAAGAAAAAAAAAAACAGTATTAGTTCCTTTTAATAAAAAATGCACTTTCTATAATCTGATCATAATGGCTTTATGATGTTGTGTTATTTGATTTGCCTTTCATCACCGTATATATATATATATATATA
>Ga0123340_1007324_pt1 | contig 10532 bp, 8 predicted proteins | sample SirMexnodulemix_FD_89961 | JGI IMG/M metagenome (GOLD analysis project Ga0123340, IMG submission 89961) | Root nodule microbial communities of legume samples collected from Mexico - Siratro Mexico nodule mix | ecosystem: Host-associated > Plants > Roots > Nodule | place: Mexico: Nepantla...
AACGGGGCCCACTTTTGCAAGGTTAGTGAAACCCCTGGGCAGTCTCCCTTTCAAAAAAGGGGTTTATTGCTGGGGGTGTTTATTTATGGATTTTAAACATTTTTTATTTTTTTTTTTTTTTTGGGGTGTGGGGAGAGAGAGGAGGGGGACGGGGGTGTAAACAACTTCCTCCGGCCTATTTAGGAATGACGTTTATAACGCTTTAGGTTTCTATTTCAGGGAATTAACAGAGGAAATCCAGGAGGAACAGCTGATACTTCTAGTTTTGCCCCACGAAATGAGAACCCTGGAAAGTGAGTTTAGGAAGTAATTTTTGAAGTGACAGTATATTTTATCTAAGTCGATAGGTGTTTCCAACATGTATAAAAGCAGGTGTTGTAGCAAATATCTTATACTGGTGTTTGTGTTATTTTGCAGGAATGGACACCCATTACAGAATCCAAATAACTTAACAATCGAGATCACCGTCCCTCATATGTATTTAACCCACGTTTATGGGGAGAACAATGGCAACCTTACTCAGATTCGACAGGTCTGTTTATATCTGATTAGTAATTCATTTCTTACTGTTTGCTGAACTGTTTGTCTTATAGTAGTTTATTGTCCATTGGGTTTTCCTCAGACGTCTGGTGCAAACGTGGCTATTCATGATCCAAAACCTGGAGCCACTGAGGGTCTGGTGATTGTCTCTGGAGCGCCAGATCAAACTCACGCTGCTCAATGCCTAATTCAAGCTTTTATTTTATGTGGGCAGACCGTAGCTTGACATTGCAGGAACAAGAGGCAATCTAAAAGCGGTGTCTACACACAGCAAGACTTGTAATAGATATGCCCATCATGGTGGATTAAGGATTTTCTATCAAGGTGGTTGTACCATTTTTGGGAATTCACTTGTTCAGTTAGTGTAATTTATTTGTTCTTCACAGCTCCTGGAAACAAGCTACCCCATGTGGAAGAACTTAAAGGTGAAATGAAAATCACTCGATCTAATTCAAAAAGAAACATTTTTTTTATATATAAACTTAATACAACACCAGGAAGTGCATTGAAGCAGTTCAGCATTCCCGAAATAAATAAAAATCCCTGGAAAGAACTATCTGTCATGGGCAATAATGACCTTCTGCATATATTTAAAACAAAATACAGAACGCTCATTTAAACATTTTTCATTCACTAAAAACAGAGTAGAATAAGCCACCTTCTACGATTTTTTATCTAGTGGTCAAGCATTCTCCCATCACTCTTATTTCATGGAATACCTCCCCATTCTGACCAAAATAAAGTTCATCACGACGAATCATCAGCTTCTCCTGCAACTCTATGGACTATCTGGTTGGCCTCTATACTTTTATTCTGTAAATATTCAATTGAAGGAAAAATTAAGGTCACAGAGATGACCCAAGTTTTTAAGTTGATAAGAAATACGGCATGAAATTTAGTGAATGCATGGTATCCGACCTCATTCTTCATTGGTCCAGATATGGGTGCCGCCCTTGATAGGTCCCTCAGGGTACCCTGCGGTTCAGAACATTATTAGCACATATCAACAAACTAAATTAATTTACGACATAAATAATTTTCTGAAATGTACATAATATTACTTTAAATAAAATAAGAAACTCGTCCCTGTATTAGGAGAACGAGTGCAATATATATAGTAGTGTAAGAATCCAACTGAATTTAAATCGATTTGAAATATGTTTCAAATGAAACATTTTCCTCATCTCCACATAGTAAATCGGTCAGATATTTTAGATAAAGTTACTGCTTGTGTTGCAATTTCTTTAACTGCATTTTTTGGTGAGTGCCATTGAAGAAAACAATTGTAAATTATAATATTTTATACTTTCCTCAAAACCTAATAAAAGGCTAGAGCTTGAACTGGCAAATCGTGGTCCATACCCCACAAAGATATATAGAATCTTTTATCTATACTGGTCTCTCTCCAGGTTACTCTCAAAATCAGTGCCAAACCATTCATTAGAAAGCTATCATGTATTATCTTTGTTTTCTTCTCAAAACACTTTCATATTTCCGATTTCATGCAGAGTTACATTCACAGATTCCCAAATTCACGTTATTAAATAATAAATACACATGATATTGAGCTAAGTTAATGCCAATAAAACATCATAACATCTTGTTTTAATCCAATTGTAAGGTCTGTGGGAGCAAGTGTTGGCCTGTGGGGTTTATAAGGTATTGGCCTCTTCAACAACAATGCCTAGTTTTTGCCTTTGATGCTCATATACAATAAGACCATCCCATATAATTATTATAAAAATATTAAGGCCAATACGTGCAAGATACATATTTCAAATTGTATAAAAATTCATAAATAAATCATTGAAATTATGAAAATCCAGATCAAAAACATTTTTTAGACATTTCTAAAATAAATAAAAAAATTATAAACCGTTGTCATCATAAATTACTACCTAGGAGTAACACAATCTCATTTCTTTCTTGAAACAGTTTATAAAGTGAACAACTTTGAACTCCTCTTTCAAATACATTCATATTGACACTACATAGTATACACTCATACCATAATAGTTAAGTGTTAGGATGTCAATAATAAATTGGACAGAAATAAACCACCACAATGTACCTTAATTTGGTGATGTTCAGAGACAATAATTTAATTTATAGCGCAACATGGAATATAGAAAACGATAGCAATGGACATGAAGAGTAAACATAACTCTCATTTACCTTATTTGCCCACATAAGACCGCAAGCATTGCAGAGGGTTCTTGGCCCTTCAGGCCCACGTCGCATCATTGGTGTGCACTTTTCACTGATGCCACAATGCCTACAACTGACATAAATTGACAGAAAATACCATTTGTTAAATTATATACAAGTCAGAATCTCCCTCTAGTCATAGAATGAACCAGTAAACTTACACAATATCTTGCTGCTGGGAACCGTTATTCTCTGCTGACCAGTTTTCACTCGGCCCCCAATTTGTTGCAGGTGATGCAGATTCATCATTATTGGACTTTGAAGATGTAAACTGACCTTTGTTCCTTTGCATTCTACAGAAGTCACTTGTATTTGTTAGCAAGTGGTGCAGATATATTAAGGTAACATTGCCAGTCAGGATGTGGATTTAGAAATATATTTACACAATAAAAAAGAATAAAAAAAAAGTGTATACGAGTAAATATATGTTTTGTTTTGCACCCTTCTACTGTTATCAACAACACAACATTACAAACATAAATGGACTACAGTAAAGTCAAAACTTTTACCCAAAGAAGTGAACAAGTATACGAGTAAGCTTAATCTAAAAAATAATGATAGGAAACATCATACCTTAATGCTACTTCTTTCCGAACAGTATACCGAATTTTTTTGTCAAAATTTCGTTCCTTCCGCTTTTCACGAAACCTAATCAATGAAGCTAATCTCTGAGGGACACTGAACTTTTGCGGAGTACCAATAAATCCCTAATAAAATACTTCATGAGCCATTTATTTGACTAAAAAAAGAGCTTCAATAGCATTCCGATCAAATAATGTAGTAATACCCGGTTATTATGGTGAGGAGACACTGGAATGGTAGGCATGGTTGGAGGTATTTCACGGCCTCCCAGTAACAGTAGTACAGCTTGAACCTGAGAAAAATGTCCCAGGATTTTCATCAATGAATCAATGTTGGGAGTAGTTCCTAATTTGGTCAATAATGGATCAAATTATTGATTTTAATTGTTAAAGCCATCTTTACAATCACAATATAAAACGTAACAAAGGATCTTGTTAAACTGAAAATTATGATAAATTTAACAAGGAAGGCATTGAAAGTTGACACAATTAACATTACACTCGGTTACATACAACATTGCTGCTCTTGTGGCTGTCAAACAAACTTTCTAAGCTTGAGTGATACCCTTTTGTCATATACATCAACCAAAATGACAAATACTCCCAAAGAAGAAGAGATGGGAAATCAAACATGCATAAAACATATATTAATATGAATAAAAAAACTAACATATCCCAATGCCAAAAGGCTCCTAAGGGTGGGAGAGGGTCATAGTTTCATCAATGCATTCTACTATTTATAACTCAAGCATCATGATTTTTATGATCTGATGCATATTCAAGCGTAGAGCAGATACTCCCATGCACAACAATCATTAAATTGAACATACTTAAATAGCCACTTGAAATCAATATTTCGAAAAAAGGCTTGAGAAGTCATATCATGTCAATGCAAAAGTAGAAAAAAGCATAAGTTGATGCACCTTTTCTGGTGACACGGAGTCAAAGACATAAACTTGGCCCTGAAAAGACAACGTAAGCTGATCCCCAGCATCACCCCCTTGATCCATTATTACAGCGTGATTGTCAGGGAGGTTTCCATGGCTGGAGGGGATATCACCTTCCACACTCTCACTTCCACCACAGTTAGTATCACCACCATCATTCTGATCCTCATCAATCCCATTCCCATTGCTCATATGATGCAGTCCGTGATGCTCATGTTCTTGCACATATGGCACATGTATAGGATGCTGTCCATCACTGATGTGTATCCGAGAATCATCCCCGTGAATACCATCCATAGTACAGGAAGAGCCAAAACACCTAGGAAACGGCAGAAAGATTGTTAAAGACAACCAAACAAAACTAACAGTAAAAACAACAGCAAATAGATAGTAAAAATGACAGATTGCAAACAAAAATTATCAACTCTGAACAAAGGAGAACATAATTTTCTTCTAGCAAACCAAACTACACATAAAATCAGGAAAGTGCAATGATAGTAAAGGATAGAGTGCAGCATTTCGTTCTATTCAAAACACAATTCTAGGAATTGAAACTTGATAACGAGCTAAGCAGAAAATGCAAAACTATCCCATTTACAGTAAGGAGAGCCTCACTTAGAAACGGATAAGACAAAAAAGAGATTGGGAAACAGGGCAAACATTCGAGTGATATGATGATAGAGTTTTATGAATCCCTTGAGGTAAAGCAACGGTTTTGCATACATACAAAACACCCAAGAGTAAAAGGATGAGAATGAAATAAAAAGGGCACAAAAAGATATTGTTGAAAATATTAAATGGGAATAAGGGATAAGAAAGAAAGAAAACATTTTTAGAGAGAAGGAACAGACCAACAACAATTTAAGATTGTGGGTTGATCTGCACAACACCCCAGAGGCACCTCCGCAACAGAAAAGCGATTGGGATAAGGTCACGATAACTGGGAAAATAGTGAAGAAGAAGAAGAAGAAATTGAAAATGGAGAGAGAAAGAGAGAGAGTAATGGGAAAATGTAGGAAAGAAAGAGAGTTAAAATGGGTCGGTAAGAAAGGCGATGGAGAATGAGATCAGGGTCAGGGAGACACAAAACAGTGCCTTGTTTTGTTCCAAAGGCTCACAGACCCAAAAATATTTCATCATTGGGCGCAATGTGAATGTGGCCCCAAAAAATTTTAAATTTTTTTTTCAGCTTCACATATAACTAAAAACATCCTATTATTCGAATTAAAGTGGTTCACTGTTCATGCCACCATTTTTACTGTTCCAGTGTTCAATATGCATTTGTTTATGGTGATACCCAAAAACATACTATTTCTATGTGGCTCTTTAACCCTAAAAGGAATCGTCAAGAGACCCTTTCTTTCTGCACTTCTATTTGGTTTCTATATACCGACTACACTGCACCACCCATAGCACACCATGCAAAACTCAATATCATTATAGTATACATGCTATTATCCAACATAAAATTTACATAACTAAAAATATTTCAAATATATATATATATATGCACAGTCATAAAAAAAATTATGAAGTCTATTAACTTCATTTTTTAAGTTCAATTTTTGATTTGTAATCTTATCTACTTATATAAATAGTATGATCATAGTAAATTTTCAAATAACTAATAGAAGGGTAATTCCAGATAATCATATATAAATAAGTCTTATAAATACAGAATCACAATCTTATATCTAATTTAGTTCTTTAGTTACAGATAAATCTAAATATTAAATGATATAAAATAAGAAATATCAACTAATATCTTTATAAATATTTATATTAAGTAAGTCCTAATATATATATTAATACCTAATTAGTTTAATTTACTTTGATCTATAAATAAAATAGGGTAGATTTAAACTTAATATATGAACATGTATCTTTCATGTATATAATAAATTATTTATTAATTTCTCATCATTTATGGTATTGATTTACATTATCTAGATATTCAATAAAGTTAACATATTTTGTTTTAAACATGTATTATTTACTTAATATATACTAATTGATACAATAATTTATATATCATGTCATATATATAATTTTAACTAAAGTCATATCATCCATACAATAGAAACTCTTCGTAATCTTTCAATTACAATATCAAATAATATAACTTTACTCTCATTTATATAATCACATAATTTTATATTTTAAAAGACGTCTCTTAAGTGAAGCTATGTCACTACAATCTCTTCACTTAAGTTGCATGACTACGCTTAAATGAGAGGTTGTGTTATTTGAGCATCAGTATGACACTAGAGCAGTCTAATCCTTATAGAAAAAGAAAAATTGTCTCACTCAAACAACAAGGAGGTCACTTCAGCAGCAAGGGCAACACTCAAGTGATGTTACCTTTATAACAAATAAAAACATACATGAGTTCCTTAGGTTTTATTGCTTGAACAATGAGTTTCATCCAAGGCTAGATTGCTTGTGACCTCTCTCTCACTCAAGTTTTAGCCCACTCAAACATTAAAATAAGAAACTAAGACTCTTGTGAAAATTCACAAAATAAGCTAAAATTCATATTAAGGGATGATCTAGTTGAGACGACTTTTTTCAACTAACAAAACTAGTAAAAATATCAGTCGTCCATATAATAAGTTATAAGAAAACAAAGTATCTTTGAATATGTTACAATATACTCAAATCTATTATAAATAAAAATTTTAGAAATAAGTTAAAAGACTTTGGTGTTTTAAAAGCTTGTGTATAGGTGTATGTTTATTAATTTAGATGCTCAAAAGAGACGTGTTACTCTTTGTTCTTTGTACTCTCTATATAGCTTGCAAGTTTAAAATATTGATCATCTATTTTCTAATTGTCCTACTATTTCCTTTATTTTGATTTGGCTTAAAAATATTTTTCATAATATAATCTTATTACTTATCTTCTGCTGACTTTATTACTTTTACTAAAGTTCCTGTAATCCTTTCATTTGTCTGGTTAAGCTTTCTAGTATTATATTTTCCTTATGGGTGATTTGGAGGATGATAAATTTTTTCAGATTTCAACAGGCTATTAACATAGATATTATTTTGCATCTTATTAAGGATTGTATTTGGATCTCACGTAACACTTCAAAAAAAGTATATGTCTAACCATATTTCTAATTTTTCAATTGTGAAACAGTTTGGTATTAGTACTAGACTTGGTAAGTTCCTATCTCTTTTGTAAGTTTTTTGACATTTTCCTAAGGTTGGTTAGATTAAAGTTAACATTGACGTTCTGTTTGTTCTTGTGATATTATTGTTCACCACGAAAGAAAATTGAGTGTCACATGTATTTAGATCGAGTGGTTTGAGGTTATTTGAAGACGAAGAAATGGGGAGGATGTCGTACCCAACTTCGCACAGTGTTGTGAAGAAAATCTGAATCAATGTAACTTCTAACAATTAATTTCGATCCTCTGAAACATAATGTAACACCTAAAGTTCCTTTTATGTATGTAAGGATTCTCTTAATAACACTCCAACAACTTTTCACTATGATTTGCTACAAATTTCCTTATTGCTCCCATTAAAATTTCCTTATTGCTCCCATTGTCATGAAATTTCTAACTCTATACAAATCATGACATACATATGGCTTCTCATTATTGATGCATATGGTACTCAAGACATTCTCATTCTCTCTACTTCATCAATACTTAAAGATAACTTACATTTGGTAGGGAAGTAGGGCATAAATGTGTTTACAATCTTGCATGTTGAAGCATTGCAAGACTTTTAGTAACTATTTTTTTTAATAAAGTCTAAACTTTCCATCTTTTTCTCTTATAAAATTTGCATCCCTAAAATATTGTTTACTAGTCTCAAGTCCCTCATGCCAAACTCCATAACCAAGTGTGCCTTCAATTTTTGAATTCGAGCTTTGTTGGGATTTACCACCAACATCTCATATACATACACATAACAAGATGCTAAATTTATTTTTCATTTATAACGGGAAGGAACCAAAAGTTTTGTATTAAAACCTAGACGTTTAATTTAAATGGTAAAAATATTTGGTCCACCTAAAAACCAATTGTTCTTGTTCTTTAAAATCTGTTGTTTTTTGCTCATTTTTTTATACAAACTATATCCTTGATGTTAACAACAACCTTGTGGATAGTGGAATCTTGCAAGCAATACCCCTTTACATAACTTTATTTTTTTAAGAGTCCTTTACATAACTTTATTTTTTTAAGAGTTGTACATTATCTACACAAGACAACCATATAATGTAAGGAAAAATAATCAACAAGTTTATCTTTTCATATATCCATTGATGTCTTCAAGCCAATCATTATTAATGATGATCAATTTATCAAATAATAAGCAATTTTAATTACTTTTACTAGAAAAACTTGGTCACTTCCACTCTTTTTAGCACAACTCTTGTTCTATCTATGAGATTTTTGTTCATATACTTTGTCACACCATCCTATTGAGGTGTAGATGGAATAGAAAATTATCTCATAACATCCTTTTGCTTACATGATGTTAAAAGAAACCTCCATTACATATTCTCCTACACTATCTATCCTTAAATGTTTAATTATTTTCCTAATTTCAAGCTCTTCTTGTACTTTGAATTTCTCAAATACTGGAAGCACGTGTGACTTCCTCTTGATAGGGTACATCTAGGATCTCATTGGATAATCATCAATGAGTGATGTTAAATATTTTGCTCCTCCGAGGCATAATATCAGTCATTCCCATATATAATAATGAATCAAGTATAATTTTGTGTTTGCTTCTCAAAGTCAGTCTAACAAACGTTAATATATGTTGCTTGTTTATCACACAATCTCGTTCAGAGGTAAAACAATCTCTTTAAGTCTAGGTAAGAGATTACGTTTAGTAAGGATTTTTAGACCTTGCTATAATATATGACCAAGTCTATGATGTCACACCATTACTACTTCTTCTTGACTTGTTGAAGTAACTGTAACATTTGTTTCTTGCAACATGTCTCCCAAAAACATGTACACAATTTCTATTATCTTCTATACTCTCATTATTACCAAGTTCTCCTTTACCACCTTCAAGATCTTACCTTCAATATGAATATTACACCCAAAGTCATTTGATTGGTCAATTGACAATAGATTTTCCTTTGAGTCTTTCATATATAGTACCTCTTGAATTGTGTGCATAATACTATCATATAAATTTATTTTGACAATACCAACTACCAAAATCTATAAAGCATGATATTTTCTCATGAATACGGATTCATTTGAGATATGTTCATAAGTGTAAAACAAATCTCATTCACCTTATTAAAATATAGTAGTTTAATTTGGTAGGCTTAATCCATCTAAACTTAATTAATTAAATTGACTAATCCAATCCACCCCACCTCTTAGTGAGTCCTAAAAATGTTGATCAGAACTAATCTACCACAAGTTGTTAAGTTAAGTGAGTTAACTTAATTTAAAAATAAATAATTTTTCCTAAAAAATTAATTTCTTTGTAGAAAAATTCTAACAAAATTAAATAACAATTTCTCATTAATTATTAAACTTTCATATGATAATAAAATAATTTTTTATTAGTCTTTAAGTATTTGTTTATCAATGTTACAAATACTAAAAGATAATCGAAAAAATAACTTCAGGAGTTATTTGTCGATAAATAGTAAATAACATTCAAATATTAATTAGATAAATATATGATAACTTTACCACCTTTTAATACTTATAATAAAAAATTAAAAATAAAATTAGCAAGAAAAAATGCTATTTTTCTTTTAAAAATATTAAATAATAGTAATAATCATTTATAATAAATTTTAGATTATATATTTAATAACATTTAATTAGGATGTAAAATCGTTCAGAGTTGTGTAAGTTGATCATTTGTGACTATTTGCATGTTATTTCTTTGTGAGTTTTTGTAGATTTGTGTATTTAAGAAGCTATTTTTATCCTGGTTGAGCCTCCTTACTTTCTTCTATTATTGTAATTTCTTTTTTCTATTATTGTAATTGCTGGATTGATTTTTGTTTTTTGAGAATAAGTCCTGACTTTAGAAAAATCTTTATTGGTTTGTTTGTATTAAGGGTGGAGCACCCGTTATATGCTTCTGTCAAGTTTATTTTTTGTCATTAGAAAAAAATATAACTATATCTATTTAAAAATGTAAAAGTTTATTTACAGTATGAATTATAATTTAACTCGTACATAATTAATGTTTCTTAAAATATTTTATATACGCACAAATCATATATATACAAAATTTTATACAAATGATTTAGTGAC
>Ga0123340_1007325_pt1 | contig 10531 bp, 7 predicted proteins | sample SirMexnodulemix_FD_89961 | JGI IMG/M metagenome (GOLD analysis project Ga0123340, IMG submission 89961) | Root nodule microbial communities of legume samples collected from Mexico - Siratro Mexico nodule mix | ecosystem: Host-associated > Plants > Roots > Nodule | place: Mexico: Nepantla...
TTAGTAAACTTTCAAATTTTTAGTAATATTTTTTAAATTATTACTAAAAACTTCTAAATTTTTTTAGTTTTGAAATCATTTGGGCAAACCACCATAATTAGAATCAGCATACCCTTTCACTTTAAGGCAATTTGATCTTCTATAAGTTAACATGTAATCTTTGGTACCTTGCAGATACCTCAACTCACTTTGTAGTTTGTCAGTGAGTCAGACTAGGATTGCTTAAGTATCGTCCAAACACATTAACAACAAAAATAATATCAGGACATGTACAAACTTGAACATACATAAGGCTGCGAACAGTAGAAGCATAAGGAATTTTTTCCATTCCTACAATTTTACAATCATTTTGAGGACATTGGGACTTCTCACCCTTTTGAATGAGAGTAGTGCAAGACTTACAAAACTTCATGTTGAATCTATCTAAAATCTTCTTGATGTAACTATTCTGAGATAAACCAAGAATGCCAAGATATTTATCACGGTGAATCTCAATGCCTAAAACAAAAGAGACATTTTTAAGATCCTTCATATCAAAATGAGTTGTTAGCATTTGTTTGGTCTCGTGCAAGAAATCAACATCATTACTAGTCAGAAGAATATCATTAACACATAAAACAAGAATGATGAATTTACTCCCACTAAACTTCAAATAGATACATTGATCAATTATATTTTTCTTGAAATTGAGGGAAGTAACAACATTGTCAAACTTTAGATACCACTGTCTTGAAGTCTGTTTCAAGCCATATATCGATTTTCTCAATTTACAGATTATGTGTTTCTTACCACTTTCAATAAACCTTCAGGTTGGTTAATGTACACATCCTTAAAGAGGTCACCATTCAAGAATGCAATCTTCACATCCATTTAAGGAAACTCCATATCAAAATGAGTTATTAGTGCCATTACAATATGACGTAAATCTTTAGTAGAAACAAGAGAAAATATCTCTTTATAGTATATACCTTCCCTTTGATTATATCTTTTTGCAACAAGTCTGGGTTTGTTTCTTTCCACTTCTCCATTGGCATCATGTTTAGTCTTAAGTACCTATTTCTAACCAACAAATTTGCACCCAACATGTAATTCTACCAAATCCCAAACACCATTCTTACTCAAAGAAGCCAATTCATCCTCCATGACAATCATCCATTGTAAATGATTAGAATTAGAAATGGCTTCATAAAAAGAAATAGGATTGGTATCCTCACATAATATACTCATGTTCCTGCAAATACATAATATAATCCTTGAACCTAGTAGATTCAATAGATGTAGAAACTCTTCCTGATCTTCTAGGTACAGACTCAATAACATCAAGATTTGGAACATCCCCTTGAACATTGTCAATTACAGGGTCAAAAACAATATTATAAACCAAATCAAATGGAATAGTCCCTACAATGGCTGCAATAGGAAAAGGAATATCAACATGCTCCTCTCTGAATTCAACTGTATGTGGTTGCATGATTGAATCATCTCCTGAGTTCCTCCCTTCAAGATAGACTGCACAACCAAACTCAATGATTTTGGTAGTGTGATTAGGACAGTAAAATCTACAACCTCTAGATAGGAAAAGGAATATCAACATGCTCCTATCTAAATTCAACTATACGTGGTTGCATTATTGAATCATCTCCAGAGTTCCCTTCAAGATAGATTACACGATCAGACTCAATGATGCTGGTAGTGTGATTAGGACAATAAAATCTACAACCTCTAGACCCAATGTTATATCTAAAAAAAAGCCAAAAATAGTCTTGGAATAGATTCTTAATCTCCGAATTATAAGGTCCAACTTCTATTTTACAACCCAATACACGAAAATGTTTTAGAGTTTTTGAAAAATTTCAACTTCATTGCTACCAAAAACAAATGTAAAACCACATTTGACTGAAACAAAAACAAAAATCAAGTTTCTCCTCATGAGAGGTACATAAACAATATCATTTAAAATCAAATCATATCCACTACTCAATTTCAAATTTGCAATTTCAATGTGCTCCAGTCAAACATTAACATCATTGCCAACTGCAACTGATAACTCTACATCACTTGGCGTTCTCCTTGTTTTTAGTTTCTCTCTTCTTCTTCTCTAGCCAATTTTTGAACTTAAAACAATATGCATGCTTATGTCTAGAAACATCACAAAACTTGCACTTTCCCTGAAATTTAGACTTCACCCCAGATGACTCTCCAACTTTAGAGATAGATGTATACCCACTCTTTTCACCACCTTTCTTCTTGAACGATACCAGAGTGATAAATCTTGGAAATAGAAATAATAAAATTCATCACTATAAGAATAAAATAAAAGTACCATGAAGGGAATCAACCAACCAACTAAAAGGCAATATGCAGTTAAAAATAGAAGAATAAATCAACACTAATAATTAACATGGGAAAATCCTCTCAAAAGAGATAAAAAAAAAACTATGAGACGGTAAATACTCTACTAATACCAAAACAAAGGTACAATGAGTCTTACAAAAACCAATCACAGAGCATACCAATACAACTCTTGCGAATCCTCAAATGGTCACCAACAATGGAAAAAAATATGAACAAGTTAAAATTTAGCAAGGAAGAGTTTGAGAATCTTGTAAAAAAAAAATTGTGTTTATTCACAATTTTTTTGTGAACAAACTAGATCTCTGATTTCAAATCCGACCATCCATAATGAAACATCGTGAGTGGAGAAACTCCAGTAAAACTTTCAACACAACTAAAGAAGATTTCACCATTGGATCTTCGAAATAACCAAAACTACCAGTGACAAGAATTTGCTGCGGACAACAATAGTTCACAAAATTTCTAGTGTTTCTACAGACCTCGAATGAACAATCCCACCGTATAGAAGGAAGAAATATGAGTGAGAAATCTTCAATAAAAAATGTAACTATCAAACAAGATTTGACCGACGGTCTTCAAAACAACCGAGGTTGGTTGTTATAGGTAGTAGTTGTTAATTGTGTTTCCTCTCTCTCTTTTCTTCAAAGCGGTTGCCCACACACTTCTACACTCACTACTGCACACCCTTGGGATTAATATTTATTATTATTATTATTATTATTATTATTATTATTATTATGTACCCTAATCAAAATATGAACACATTATATTGAGTTTGTCAAGTGTTAGGGACACACCAAAAACAATGGGTTTGGGTCTCACAAGAAGAGAACCAATCCAATAAATCTCTCCCTTCTCGACTAGATCGAGGCCCTCACAATCCGGTGATAGATGAACATGTTTCATGATTTTTCCTAGGCAAGGCCTTTGTCATCATATCAACACCATTATCATCAAAATGCACCAAATCAAGTATCCCTGACTTCCTTTAAGGTAGGTGACTCTTGAAAGAAACTTCAGTAGTCTTACCTATCAAGAAATCTTTCTTCTTCTTCTCAGCATTCTGATAAGAGACATATTGAACAATATGATCCTTACCCTTCTTCATAGTCTGTTCTTCATGAGACAGAATAGAAATCAATTCATCCAATTCTTCTTTCTAAGTATTATAAGAAGTCCTCAGCATATCAAACTCAAACGGTAGAGAATCTAATATCTGCCACACAAAAAAAAAGTCTCTCCTAAAACATCCTTCATGGCAATCAAACATATCTTATTGGAATGAGTCCATTTGTCATATTTCATCTTTGGTTCAGCATAACATGTATCAGTAGGTATAAGAGGTCCATCTTCAGTAAGAGCAATATCAACTCATGAGATTGCTAGAAATAATTTAATTGATTCCACCATTCCCAAGGAACCTATGTGCATAGACAAAACTGAAATAGAACATATCAACAATAACATGTATTCTCACAGAGAATGTTGAGCTTTCAACCACAATATTGTATCCTTAAAGCTAATAACTAGAGGATACTGAAAACCTTAAGACTATAACTAACCATAGCTTTCAACCACAATATTATATCCTTAAAGCTAATATCGAGATAATATTGAAAACCTTAAGAACATAACTAATCATAGCTTTCAACCGCAATATTATATCCTTAAAGCTAATACCAAGAGGATACTAAAAACCTTTTACCAAGAATTATGTTAAAAAATAAACAAACCGATGAGTAATTTTATTATTAATATAAATCTTAATGCAACAACAACAACAACAACAATAATAATAATAATAATAATAATAATAATAATATCATACAGTATAATAATGTTCTTAAAATAATCTGTCTCACGAAGGTGAGATTAAATTTAGGTAAGACATCCAAAAATTTTTACAAAATTGATATTTTATCACAATCCATCCCGCGAAGGCGAGCTCTCAACCATGAAAAATATTCAACAATATTATTAAGATACATTGATATCATAATTCCTCAATAATTGCACAATATAATCAACAATAAAAATGCAGGATTAAGACTCTAAAAAAATTAAACTTTCAGAAAACAAAAAAAAGTTAAAAATTAAAAATTTTAATTAAATAATTTTATTTAAAAATTGAACGCATGTGCCCGATGTCATAGGATCTATGCCCGCCACCACTCAACCGAGAGGATCTGCTTGAAATGCGCCCGTCGCAACAAGACCTGCATCTTGCGCAATTGATATGAAACCTTAAATCGATCTAAAACTCTACTAGTTTAGTTTTCCACTACCATAACCAATAGCAGGGGTTGACACCGATTCGAAGCTTGAAGCATCATCACTGACATGCTGTAAGATTAAGTCTTTACACAAAAATGAATATAGGTTTACGCAAAAATGGAAGATTTGGTCTTTACAAAATAATCATTTTCTACATAAATATATGTATACATAAATTGTGTAAGTTAGTGTCACATTTGGCAACATGGTAAGTTGAACCAAGATCATGAACAAGATGACCAAGACTCACCAATACCCGATTGAACATCAAACCCCAGTCCCTATGATACTCAAATTCTTTCACAAATTTGGAGTGGTATTCAGGAGTTACAACAATGATGAAATACTTTGAACATTAATGTGAATAGAGGTTTCTAGAGGGTTCATCAAAGAATTCACTAGTTTCAATAAAGATTTGATGACTTCCAAGACTCTCTCAAATTGATAGTTGTCATGACATGATTGTTGGTTTTTTCCACCTAATTGTAATTTAACATTTTTTTTCCAACATATTGTGTTATACTGGTCATTGCTTAATATTTATTAGGTGTTTAATTCTTATTCCAATTTTTGTTTATTTTATTAAGTTATACAAAATTTACAATTTCGTTAAATTTTTTACAATTATTTTTATTCAAAATTTATTCATTTTATCAAAATTTATTTTCAATAGTTTTGAATGTATCCATGATGTAAGATATTCATATTTTTTTATGTTAAGTTCACATTAAGTAGCAAGAACAAAACACATGTTTCATGTACAAATAACTAATCATATTACAATTTCATGAATAATTCTTTTTTTAACAATCATTCTCATCACATCACTCATAAAATTCATAAACTTTCTCTTCACTTTTCACTCTCTTTCTATTAATGCAAACAATCCCACTTTCCACTCTTTTCCCTCAAATCCGTCATTTTCCTCCTTGAAACAAATACGACCTAAAAGCCAGATATAGCAATAGTAATTAAGTTCTATGTAATTTGAGAGAACACTAACACTTAAAATGGATATTTGAACAAAAAGTTCCCAGATACTTGTGTAACTCGCACTAAGTGCAGGTATGAATTTGAATTTTTTGGTAATTCAACTCAATTCAATTTTTCGTACTTTTATTGATTATCTATTGTTTAATGAATTGAGTATGTTATTTTGAAAATAAATATTAAAATATTTTAATGTATCTTTGTCGGTGTGGGTGACCTGCTTAACTAGTGGATTTTAAAGGACAGGTGAAGTTTGTAGCGATTAAAGTCAATGTAAAATGTAGACTACATTGAAGAGCGTTTTATAGTGCAGATTTATGGAGGTATCCTTATGCATACCTAAGCTCTAGCGAAAACTATGATTAAGCTCTAAAGGCTAGCGTTAAATAATTTTGGGTAAAATATTTTTGGAAGAATATACAATCTAGAAGACACTTGTAGGGGACGAGATTCCATAAGTATAAAAGTAGATGTGAACTTTATGGGAATAAAAAGCACAATCAACAAAATTAAGTTTTTCCATGTTAAAGACTCACTAGGAGACATTTAAAACTGAGAAGTTGTTGATTTACCATAGGTGGAATGTTACTGACTATGCAAAGGTATAAAAGCACAGAAAATTTAAGTATGTTTGGAACCATTTCACCTTACTAATGAAAACTTCACTATGCAGCAAACATACGAACATACATTGATTGGATATCACAAACTTTATGGTGAAGATACAAGGGGTAGCAAGTTCAGGAGGGCAGAAGAACACTCAAACATGTGGGGGTGTGATCTCCTCAGAAGGCTCGGTTGATGTATTCCGTTTTTTGCCTCTTTCACTTCTGCTGTTATCAGCAAATTTCAAGCTTGCATGATGGGACCCTTTCTCCTTCTCCTTTGAGTTCCACTCAGCTAAGTAGTAATCTTCTTCTGTCACCTTCTTAGACGAGGGACCAAAGAACATCCCACCCCATTGTGGAAAATAGATTAAACATATTGGCAGGGTGCATATTATGATCATCACTCCCATCAGAGTTATTCCTCTTTCTTTTGAAAACTTTGATCCTTTGAAGAAAATTAGCTGGGTCACAACTGCACCCACATTGCCTCCTCCTCCAGTCATTCCAGATATTACCCCTAATGACCTGAACATGGATGTATATATTTGCACAACATTAGAATTCATTACAGAGTTATTGGCAGAGTGCTATGCACTTTGTTAACATAACTGTGTCTTTTGTTAACGTAGTTGACCAGCTTTCAAGTTTGTGTTAAGTGTGCCCGTGTCAGTGTCTGTGATTTCACATACTCGTGCTCTTGAAATTTATTGCCGGCTTTGGCATCATTCCTTGGTTAAAAACAGAGCTGTTAAGTGTTATCTAAACAGCTAGTCTCAAGAAGATGCAAGAAACATGTACGATATGTTACATAATCATTTCCATATGATTTAACATGTTAATAGGTTGCTTTGCCTGCTGCTTCTCATGATCCGATGGCTTCTGATAAATTAAATAACTAAATTAACATTTCTTTGTTCTCACTTTTTTTCTCTTCCTTTACGTTTAGTTTGAGTCTGAGTATTAACTACTGACCATTATAATGGAAATGTTGAGTTTGAAGAATTTGCTAAATAATGCTAGACAAGAGTTCCAGAGTTATGGATAATTTGACACCACTCCTGAAAACTCTCTAGTTCATGAAATTCTACACAAAACGGAAGGAAAGAAAAAGCTGTTTGATAAGGTTGTTTTTGATTTCCTTCAAACCTTTTGGCTTTAAAAACTGTTTTTAAGAGAATCTCATACTTCTCAACAGTAAATTCCCATCCAAAATCTAATAACTTTTTGAAAATTCTTTCAACACAAGGGTTTATTAGAAGGGATGTGATTTTGATTGAAACAAGGAGTAGAAAACGCACCTTCTTGAGACAAAGGGAACAATCCCAAAGGTCATTCCACATGCGGCTTGAACAAACACAGAGAATATGATCATAACAAAGACGGATACACTTAAAGATCCCACAAGGCCAAGGATGATGCAGAAGACACCAGCCAAGGTTTGGCATAGCCATAAAGCCCACAACCTCCCTCTCATGCCAAACCTCTTTCCCATCACATCTGACACATAACCCCCACCAGGTCTAGAAAACAAGTTAGCCAAGCCAAAGCTTGCAGCAATGATTCCAGCAGTGTGGAGCTTCAGATTAAACCTGTCATAGAAGTATTCAGCTATGATGTTGTCTATGGTCAACTCCACCCCAAAGCAGTACCCATAAGTCAACGCCAGAATCCACCCTCTGTAGTTAGTGATCCCATGATACACCACTTTGGAAAACTCGTCTTTTGCTTTTTCCCCTGACTTTTTCAGGCGGTGGAAGTTCCCGTCGGGCATGTCCTGGCCGAATATCAGGATTGAAAATGCCGTGAGCATCTGGAACATGGCAGGGACGAAGAATGCAATCCTCCATGCTGTGAATTTGGTAGCACCAATGTCACGGATGAGGGAGAACACAAGGGGCATGATCAGTTGGGTGGCTCCTCCTCCAAGGTTGCCCCAGCCGCCGGCAAACCCGTTTGCGGAACCGACGACCGGAGCAGAGAACATGGAGCTCATCCAGAACTGTGTGGAGACAAAGGTGGCTAAGGAGAAACCGGTGAAGAAACGGACAAGGAGGTAAGAGGTGGCTGAGTTGATGATGGAAGTGAAGTACACAAATGGTGCTGTGAGGAGGATGAGTGATGCAGAGGCCAGGCGCGGTCCAACCAAGTCACAAGCTGTTCCCATTGCAATTCTGGCGAAAACTGCACCGGAAACTGAGGCAACACCGGCATTTCCAATGTCAGTGGCGGTGAGGTTCAGGTTGTCCCGGATTATGGGAAGGAGGGGTGGAGCAGCAAAGCTAGACACAAAGCAGGAGAAGAAAGAGATCCATGATAGGTGAAAAGACCTCATGTGGGGTTTAGCTATGGAAAATAATCTGAATTCAGTGGCCTTGTGTTCAGAATCCACTGGTAGAGCAAACTTTTGTTGTTCAGATTCATTCACAGATGCAGCTGGGAGTTCCACTTCCATGCTTCTCACTGTGAATCAGGACCTCTTTTCTCTCAACTATATTAATCTGTTTTCCCTATAAATAAGCCAAACAGAGTATAAATAGCCATGTTCTCAGCAATTGCATACCTAAATTAGACCAGATATATCAAACAATAAGATATTTATTTATATTTATATTTACGAGAAGTAATTATTCACAGTGACTTGGATTGAACCGGCCTATGCTACAAGAGTCAGTGTTGAACTACCGGTTTGGAAAATAAAGACTTTTATGCATGTGTTGTTATGTTACAAACCACGTTTTCACCACTGTTAAGCGCACCAAGGTAACCAAACCAACCACTTTGTCTGTCTCTTAGTAGAAAAGTGAAAATGAATTGTTCATGTTGATTTAAGGGACTTAAAAGGTGCTAATAGGTTAAGTTTCCTAATCTTCTGGGGTTGTCTGAAGTTAATTTTTATGTCATTGTGTACTAAAAATGTGGCATATTCTTGAGGCATATGAGGAAGAGAAATAGAGGGTACGAAGATAGCTAAGTAAAGGATATAAAAATAGTTGTCGTCTTTATGAGGCTGGCAGTTTTGAAAATTCCACAAAGGACTGGTTCAGAAACTGAGACTTGGAGAAATGTATCTCTATCGAATGACTTTTCATGGTTAAGAGAGGTGTAGTTGGGAGCTGAAACACTCGTCCTGCCGCCGAGTCTCATTTTTTTTTACCTTGTGGTAAGAGTAATGAACCAGGTTGGAAATCAAAGACAATAAAAAAAGGACTTTATGAAGAAGCGAAATTCAAACTTTTTACTTGCAGATGATGATGACCTCATCTAGAATTGCAATGCATTCCAAGCCAAGGAACTGGTTGAAGGAAAGATTCTTGCAAACAAGTTGAGTAACGTGGATTGACTTTGGAGAGCTTTTGAAAATGTGAAGTTGATTGAGGGGATCGTACTGTTGACAATTAATGTGTATAGGAGGTGGTACCTTTGCATAATTAATCTTAACTGAACTCAAAAATTATTCATTTATTAAGGGATGGTAAATAATTAATATTTTTAATTTTATTTTTAATGTTAATTATAATATAATAGTTATGAGTAGAAAAATTATAGGCTCTGCGCTGTCATGGAGCACTAGTATTTTAGATAGCTCCCAGTTTTCCTTGAAAGGGAAATCTTGTAGCAGTCTATAAATTGTGTGTTACATGTGATGATTATAAGATCTAAGTAAGAATAGCAGTTAAATAGCAACACGTGTCAAAAAGTTACCTGGCTGTTGAATAAGTTTAACGACAAAATTGATGGACAAGTTAATAAGGTTTAGTTAAACGACAAAAAATTTGAAGAATGTAAAAGAGAGAAAACAAAATCAGAGAGTGTGAACCAGTGGGTCTTTCGGCTATGCTTGCACACAGAAACCATGAAATTGGAACCAATCTGATATACTAGAGATCCAAATAATTTAGATTGAAATTAAATTCAAATCCATATTTTCTAAGAAAATTAATTTGAATTTTTACAGGTCCAATAAAAAAACCAATTTAGATATTTATAAATTAGTTTGATATATCGATTTTAAAATTGTATTTTTTTTTATTGTAAAACTAAAATAAAATTAAGGATAACAAATATGTTTACAAGATACTAAACTTTATTCAGTGCAATAATAGGTATTATGATGGGATAAAACATTAGAAAGTAAATATACTTTAGTGTAAACGTTTTTGTATGAAACTAGTATGTACAGATAAATAAACATTATCACTATTTGTTTAAATAAATATTAATTAAAAATTATGATTTAACAGAATATATCTTTCATGGGTGATTCATCGGATTCAATTTCATAATTATTAGTAATATAAAAATAA
>Ga0123340_1007326_pt1 | contig 10529 bp, 7 predicted proteins | sample SirMexnodulemix_FD_89961 | JGI IMG/M metagenome (GOLD analysis project Ga0123340, IMG submission 89961) | Root nodule microbial communities of legume samples collected from Mexico - Siratro Mexico nodule mix | ecosystem: Host-associated > Plants > Roots > Nodule | place: Mexico: Nepantla...
ATATATATATATATCACTGTCGTAAGAGTTTCTTAGAACAAATATTTGGTCTAATATGCTAAATCACTTGATCAATCAATTGAGTGCAAGGAGCTTAATTAAGCAATGAAGAAACAAATTTGTTTTACTAACTTTAATTTTGTCATATTGATTTTAATTCAGTATTTATTGAGGTTTTAATTTTATATGTTTTAGATTGAAAATCTTATAATTTGAGGATTACCGTTTTGTTTTGTTTTATTAAAATTAAAAACAATAAGATTTTAATTATTATATATTTAATATATGTAATGAGAAATAATAAGGAAGAATTATTTTTTTTTTTTGTTTTTAAAATGGTATCAGAGCTCTTGATCCTTAGAAGCTTTTGATTGTGTAAAATTGAGTTGCAACCTTCATTGTTGCTAACTCAACATCTGGTTGTGTTCATCATTATATATTATATTAAGTTACTATTTTCTTTTAGATTTAATGTCTCAAATACAACCTTTATCAATCATTAGATTTTAGACTTTGGAGCTACTCATCATTCCTTGAATTCTTTTCCACATATTTTCCATGTCCTAATAATAAAAAATTCTTCACAATTGATGGAAACATGATAAATACAACTAGCCAAGAAGATATCCAAGTAAACTCACTCCTAGAAAACGTCCTACATGTTTCTACGTTGTCCACAAACCTAATATCCATTAAAAAAACTTACTAAAGATCTATCTTGTAATGTGTTTTTTCATAGCAATTCTTGTATATAAGAGAGGATGATTGGACATGCTAGAGAGTGGAATTAACTTTATTGCATTTTTTTAACTCAGCCACTCCTTAATAAGTATTACTTGAAACACACTCACTCCTAGCTAATACAAAGTATTGTTTGGACAACAGGCATTCCTGACTAAGACATTATGTATTTTTTAGAACACCACTACTCCTGGCTAAACATACTAGGTTTGTATAAATATGCAATCAAACAAATCATAAAGATTTTCTCACTAAAGAGTGTTAGCGTCCTATGGCATATACAACTATATGAACTCTCTTTTAGTTAGTTATACAAACACAACAATGTTCTCTACAAAGCTTGTAAGAGTGTAGAAAGATTTTAGCAGTGTTTTGAAACTTAGGAATTGTTTTCTCCTTTGTCTTCTTCTTTGAAGGATAACTTTTATATAGGGCTTAGAAGAAAGAGTTATGGTAAATCCTTTCTTAAGAGCTTCAGATAACTTTATAATCTAGCGTTTTGATGATGAGCTTGGATGTAGAAATGCATTAAATGTGCTCTATATAACATTAAATTTCAATCTCATCTTCAAACAACATCCTGATAATTAGTAATACTTATTAACAATGGGTCAAAGAGCTTTTTTACTCAAAATGAAGTAAAAGCAAAAGATCATACAATGTGTAGATGGTGCAATGCTTCTTTTACTTACATCCAACAGTTTGTTGGATATGTATCTAATAATCTTGCTTATGTGCTCAATGCTTCTTCATAGACTTTGTCTAATCTTAATGTTGTTGCATTTCATGCCTTTTATAGACTTCATCTAGTCTTAATGTGCTTGCATAAATATGTTTTGTAGATTCTCTAGTCTTCATGCACTTGAGTCTAGAATTTTTTTTATAAATTTCATATGCTTTTTATGCGTATGCGTCTAGCGCTTCTTTGTTGGCACCTACTCTTTTACACTTGCATTTGATCTTCCAGTCTTATGTAATTTGTATATGCTAAAATGTTATGTAATTTATATATGCTAAAATGTGGTATTATTTGTTATCATAAAAATCAAGAGTGTCTTTGGCAAGAATCCCAAATTTAGACTTGCGTCTAATCATATGAAATTTTGTTTATGTCTTAATAAGATCCCCTCAAAACATACTCAGAGGCATAAGATGGGGGAAACTTATCCTATTGTTTCCCTTCGAGAGTACTCAATCTTACTTGACCTATATCATCTTATTTGGAAACCTTTTTGTTTTCACCCTTATTGAGCTTAAATAGTAATGTAGGAGAGTTCAACCATAACCACTAAAGGAGCCTCCACAACAACTACATTGTTTGAAGGAGGAGGAGTGACTAAAATCTCAATGAATTTTCCTTCCAAAGAAAAAAATGTATGATCCTTACAGAAAGACTATTTATTAACGCGAGAATCTTTCTATTATCAAGGTGAATACCACACAGACAAAACTAAAAAATGAAAAAGACAAGAACATGATGTAAAGAAACTTACCTCAATTGAAAAAAAAAAGAGAATGATAATAAAAAAACATAAAGAAAAACTTATAAGAAAGCTCCAATATAAGATTTGAAATGAGAATGCATAAGTGGAGATATAATACCTTTAAGTAACACATTAAATGTATTTGATATAAAAGATGCATCATGTATAAGAAGATAGAGCATTTGTTATGCAAGTGTGGTAATGTTACTATTAATTCAAAATGAGTTCATTTTGTTCTTAATTACTTTAAAATACAATGATTAAAAACATTTTTTTAATAATTATTGTTATCATTAATTATACACTTAACAAAATAAAGTTCTTATGTTTAAAACATATTTGGATCACAAAATTATTACAACCACATATAATAAAAATGTGATTATAAAATGTCAGAACATTTATAATTATTGCAAAAACTCAACTCTATACAAAAATACGCTCATTCTCATAATAAGAATAACTAATAGTCTTTATGTTCAAATAATTATTTAATCCACTTCTAAGTTTAGAAATACCTATCCATTTTAAACTTCTTGAAATAGGAATTCTGATTATTACATATATCAAACCAAACTTATAATAAAACTATCTCAATCACTTAATATTAAATAAAGCACAACAACTTAAAAAACTAAAAAGATTTTCACTCTCACATTATTGTTATTACTATTATTTTATTATTGTGTGATATTCCTAATTTAAGTTTGGAAAAATCTTCCAGGAATAAACTTCCATCAATGATTCAACCTTATCATTAAGAATCCACAGCTCCAAATGTTTCTCTTTCAACAATTAGCCGTCAAACTCTTCATATCCCTAAGTGAACGTAATTTCTACGGTGAAAAGAAATCTTATGATTACTTCCAACAAGAAAGAATCTTAACTTAAGTGTCCATTATAACAATTTGACGTTTTTAAAACGAATGGATAAATCACACGGATATACCAAGAGAATATATCATTTCCAAAATTGAATAAATAATTGAAACACACAAAAGGAAATAGCATCTATTTTATTAATAAAAAAGGAACCCCTCTTCATTAGTTACCTTTTTCCTTTATGCTCACGTTTCTTTAGTTTTCTTGTCTTAATCCACTACGTTCCCTACTTTCTTAGGTTCTTTTGACTTTTCCTTCCTCAAGTTTTGCCACCCCTATATATATATACCCCACTCAATAAAAGTAGTTTGCTCATGTAACATGTTTTCATCAATTTCTCTTTTTATTTCTCATGTACTCGTCTATCCACACTCACAAATGATAGAAGAAACCATAGCAACACTTACTTTTAACATGTATTTTCAAATGAATATTTTATTAATAAGAAAAATAAAAGGATTTATTGAATTGAATGTGAAAGTGTTACAAAATTAAAATTGTCAATAAATTGTAATGAGTACTACAATGTTTAATTATACATTTTAATTTTGATATGTAATTACTTTACTAATTTTATCCCTTAAACTTTTTTCCTATATGGTTTATTATTCTTTTTTAATTTTCACATATTGTATTTGTGTAAAAAAGTGTTGATGTGTCTTTATAACATAACCATCATTTTACGTCTAACGTTTGCAGAATAATATATTTTTGCTATTAATATGATAATAAAATATGAAAAAGTTTAAAAAGATGAGAAAACACTTTAAGTGATGAAATTTATAAAAATTTAAAAAAATTTACAGTAAAATATGAAAAAATAATAATTAAATTCATGAAATAAATGATAGTTAAGTTTCGAAATGTAAAACTAAACTTAATAAAATGTAGAGAATTTACTAATAGTGTTTTTTAATTACGATAATAACCGACCCATTTAACAATAAAAAACTAGAGATATATAGAAAAGAAGAAATATGAAAAAGTGAAAATATGTAATAAATGATGTGATAAAGGAAAGAGAAATATAAAAAAGAAACACATAAAATCAATTGAAAAAAAAAATAATAAGTACGTGCTTAATATTTTAGAATTTGATTAGTTGAAAAGAAGATGTTTGATGTTAACAAAAATTATTTTACAATAAATGATATGTAACGTGGCGATTAGAGAATTCATAACTAAAGTCTTACGAATTGTTAAAGGCTTTATAGATAGTCATCGAAATTGAAAAACATAACATCTACTAAACCTAATAACTGCCGACCAAAAAAAAAAAAACCTAAACCTAATAACATATGAATGTAACACGTGCCTCACGTGATGATAATTTCGCCGACTCGTCGCAAAAAGGATGATTCGCTGGGATGGCGTAGAAGTTTCCCTAAAGTTCTCACAACAAATTATATTTTTAGTTTCAATCAAATCAAAGTTGGAGTGAAAATCTTTCCCATAAACATGAAATTTGATTACTTAAAAAATATATTTATTTTAAAGAAAAAATAGGAAGTTATACATAATAAATAGTAAATCATGTAACTATTTCAATATTAATCGTAAGGATAAAAAAATATTTGATTTTTGACAGCAAATATAAGAAAATTAGCCATGAATTCTGAGTCTTTTCTTACAAAACATGGTAACTTAATTAACAATTATGAAGTAGGTTTGAGAACAGTTTTATGGAGCAGTTACACTTTTACATTCACACATGGTGTCACTGTCATGGGTGCCATGGAGGACCTTCTACATTAAAATCTTAAAAAAATAAAAAAACTTTCAGGAAATTAAAATTTGTTTATTAAATTGTTTAGTTCCAATTATTATTTTTAATTCTGAATTAGGTTAAATAACCATTTTGCCCGTAATATTTCTTAATTGTCTCAAATTAATTTTTTTAAAAAATAAAATTCTTCGGAGAAATTTATAGTAATTTATTATTATGCGTATCACTTACTATTTTTATTTATTGGTGATGTATTATTTGTTGTTTATATCATATTTATGTCAGGTGCCATTTATTGTAATTAAAAATAAAAAATAAAAAATTGAACCTTTACTTCATGAAAAAATCGCTTCTATTTCTTATATATTTTTTTTAGAAATTTCTAGTTTGTGGTTCAGATAAATCTATATAAAGTAACTTGAAATGTGAAAGTTTCTTTAGGGACCAAAATATTAGTCTCAATCATACCTTAAATCCATGCCTACCATGTGCCATTAACTCAAGTGGTCCGAAATAAATAGAAAATAATATTGTAAAAATATGTCAATTATTGGTGAGACAAAGACGTAAATAGACACTGAAACACGGAGCAATATAACAGCCACGAGTCCCCGCTTTCCATTCCTAAGATTTAAGCACAATTTTCTATACCTGTGTAGTAACAACTACTCCTTCAATTATTGAAGTTAATTTTGCAAGCATGGTTTGCCAAGTCTAAAGTGATAACAAATTATTCTTGTAAGATCTTTAGCTTAATTATCAAACAAATTAACAGATTTATCATGTGAAAATTTCTCTTCAAGTTTGACATTTTTTTATGTTTGGAAAGTTAAAAGATAATCATACATGCGAACCACAGCAACAATAATAACCTTATCTATGGAGGGTCCACTAGTTTTACTTTGTCAATCTTGCATAATACATGTCATAGTTTAAACGGAACTGAGCAATAGTTTGAATTGCTTTTTTCCATTTAAAGGGTGGGTGGAAAACTTGGTTCCAATCCAAAACATCTTTTCATAAGGGTGTCAACACCAGATATTGAGCAGTTTCTGTGCCTCAACTATTTGGTGTGTTGTTCCAATGAGTGAGGAATCTAGTCCGCTTAAAGAAAGCACATCAATGAATGAGACCATGGTGGAAGAGGTTGAAGAAAGAGATCCAGAAAGCAATCCACTGAATGAGCCACTGCTCAAGAGGAACAGGACATTGTCTTCCAATCCACTTGCTCTTGTTGGAGCAAAAGTGTCCTACATAGAAAGCTTGGACTATGAGTAAGAAACCAGAATATTAGAGACACCATGATGCTCAATTATCATGTATAAATGTCACTTTGTGAATTCCCACCAAAAAGGTAACTCATTTTGAAGAGGGTGTCTCTATGCAGGATCAATGAGAATGACCTGTTCAAACAAGATTGGAGGAGCAGATCAAGAACTCAAGTGTTGCAGTACATATTCTGGAAATGGACTCTTGCATTCCTTGTTGGACTTCTCACTGGTATCATAGCCACTTTGATCAATCTTGCTATTGAGAACATTTCAGGGTACAAGCTTCTTGCTGTTGTCGACTTTATCCAAAAGGAAAGGTCAGATCAATCATGCCTCACCTTCTATTCTCTCTAGTAATAAAAAAATTTCTTTCTTTTTCCTTGAAGAGAAAAAAAGTTTGCAATATATCCAGTTTTCAAGTGTCGATAAAATTGCTCTTTGATCCTGAAGTTTATTGTGACAATTTTCTTAACAAAGGTTTGCATTAAAGAATTGTGTGTGAGATTTTTGTTATATGAATTGTGTGAAAACTGTGATGAATGTATGGTGCAGGTACTTGACGGGCTTCCTATATTTCACTGGAGTTAATTTCATTTTGACATTTGTTGCTTCTATTCTGTGTGTGTGTTTTGCACCCACAGCTGCTGGACCTGGTATACCAGAAATCAAAGCTTATCTTAATGGGGTTGATACTCCCAACATGTATGGGGCCACAACATTGTTTGTTAAGGTAAAGTTTGCTTATGTTAAATGATTACCATTCTGTTACTGTAGTGTGATCTATAAAGGTGCTACAATTGTTTTAAGGAATTGGGACAAAAGAATTACACTGACACATCACATGTTTTGGAATTGAACATAATACTCCCATTTTTGCTACATCTACAACACCTTTGTGGGGATACATGTTGTAACATTTTCCAAATAATGAAGGAGGTCTCTGTAATTTACAATAAGTCAGTGTAATGTTATAAAACAAGTAAGGAATTTTGTACACGTCCCAAAGATGAGGAGTATCTAGTGAAATCTGAAAAACAAAGAGTTGAGTACAATTTAATTTTTCCTTAATGGCACCACCACTGAATTCTGGAATCCACGGTATTTTATAACTAAATAATTATCTTTAATAAATTCACTAATTCTTTCTTTTCTGATAGTTGGAAAAAGCAAAATGTTTCTTTTGTTCTTTTTTCAACAATTTCTGATCTCTAGTAGACCTATGAGTAACCTTTCTTATAATAGCAATGCTATGGATTTCAAACCATAACACTTGGAATTGTCTAAGATGAATGAATGTAATAATCATGTTGGGTCAATAATAGGATTCTCTTTACAACTTATAGATATCACAAGTCTAGTTAGTATGTCTTATCTAACAAAAGAATGTAGCATTATTGATAGAAGAACATGGCATCACGTGATCTCAATTACACTGCTAAATGCAGAGGTGCAAATAATCTAGATCGTTTCACATAAAAATTATCATTGAATAACCAATATATTTGGTGGTGTAGATAATTGGAAGCATTGGAGCTGTATCTGCAGGCCTAGATTTAGGAAAAGAAGGGCCATTGGTACACATTGGTAGCTGCATTGCTTCCTTGGCCAAGGTGGCCCTGACAATTACAGGATCAAGTGGCGCTGGCTGAGGTATTTCAATAATGATCGTGACCGTCGTGATCTCATCACCTGTGGTGCTTCTTCAGGGGTCTGTGCAGCTTTCAGGGCTCCTGTTGGTGGAGTTCTCTTTGCTCTTGAGGAGGTGGCAACTTGGTGGAGAAGTGCTCTCCTCTGGAGAACCTTTTTCAGCACAGCTGTGGTTGTGGTAGTGCTAAGGGCCACCATTGAACTTTGCCACAAAGGAAAATGTGGTCTTTTTGGTGAAGGGGGGCTCATCATGTTTGATGTGAGTGATGTCCCTGTGACCTACAATGTAATGGATGTCATCCCTGTTGTTATCATTGGAGTCCTTGGGGGGGTCTTGGGAAGCCTTTACAACTACCTTCTGCATAAAGTCCTCCGTCTCTACAATCTCATCAACCAGTAAGCAACCTTGTCTAATCTCAATCTGTCCTCTTGTTTCCATCAAATAGTACAACACTATATAACTTAGAAGTAGTTTGATGGTTCGAGTTACAAGGACATGTCTTTTTAGTGAGATAAAGTGTTAAGAAAACTTGGAAAGTTAAGTAATCTACCAATTCTTGATGAGAAATGCTAACAACACAATATTTGACAATATTTTTAACAGTGGTTAAAATTTATTGAAAATCATAAAACCATGAATGGCCTTTCTTTTATGATATCCAATAAAGTTTAATCAATAATAGATATCATGATTAAAGAAAATGTTAGAAATGTGTTGGTAGCATCTCATAATTCACTAGTCTGATTTGAAAGCACCTCCTTTATAAACAAAAACAAATAATTGCTCAATTGATCAGGCTTAAACAAAAGGAATAAAGAAAAGGCAAAGTGATAAAGGCATATCTTTGTTTACTGCATATTGGAACTGGTTTTAAGATGAAACTTGCTATTAGCAGAATGCAAATTTGCTATTTCAGATTGTTTGGCTGTTAAATAGTAGTGAATCAAGTACTTATTTTTGCAGGAAAGGAAAAATGTACAAGCTCCTCCTCAGTCTTTCAGTTGCACTATTCACATCAATATGCCAATATTGTCTGCCATACCTAGCAAAATGCACCCCTTGTAATTCTTCCGTTTCAGAAGTGTGCCCCACCAACGGGCGTTCTGGAAACTTCAAACAGTTCAACTGCCCAGATGGCTACTACAATGATCTTGCAACTCTGCTTCTGACCACCAATGATGATGCTGTTAGAAACATATTCTCAACCAACACTCCTCTTGAGTACCAACCCTCCTCCATCCTAATCTTCTTTGCTCTCTATTGCATACTAGGACTAATCACCTTTGGAATTTCTGTGCCATCAGGGCTCTTCCTACCAATCATTCTCATGGGATCCGGTTATGGCCGGCTTCTTGGCATGCTCATGAGACCTTACACAAACATCGATCAAGGGCTGTTTGCAGTCCTTGGTGCAGCCTCACTCATGGCTGGATCCATGAGAATGACTGTGTCCCTTTGTGTGATCTTCCTTGAACTAACCAACAACCTTCTCCTACTACCAATAACCATGATTGTTCTCCTCATAGCTAAAACTGTTGGAGACAGCTTCAACCCCAGCATCTATGAGATCATACTGCACTTGAAAGGCCTCCCTTTCATGGATGCAAACCCTGAGCCATGGATGAGAAACCTCACTGTGGGAGAGCTTGTTGATGTGAAGCCAGCAGTGATCAGCTTCAAAGGAGTAGAAAAGGTAGCAAATATAGTCAATGCCTTGAGAAACACTACACACAATGGTTTTCCTGTCATGGATTGTGGAGTGGTGCCAGCCACAGGAGTGGCCAGTGAGGCTACAGAACTGCATGGAATCATTCTAAGAGCACACCTTATTCAAGTGCTCAAGAAGAAGTGGTTCTTGACTGAGAAAAGGAGAACTGAGGAATGGGAAGTGAGAGAGAAATTTACATGGGTGGAGCTTGCTGAGAGAGAAGGGAACATTGAAGATGTGGCTGTGACCAAAGAAGAAATGGAGATGTTTGTTGATCTACACCCTCTCACCAATACAACTCCCTTTACAGTGCTAGAGAGTATGTCAGTAGCAAAAGCCATGGTTCTCTTCAGACAAGTAGGACTTCGCCATATGCTTGTTGTGCCAAAGTATCAAGCATCTGGGGTGAGTTTCTTAAGCACATTCTAACATTATTAAATTTGATTTAGTCCTTCACTTTGAAAGCATTTCAAGATCAAATATAACCATGTTAGTTCTTTGTTTTCCACACAAGTTTATACTTGTTTCTACATAGAATGAAACATATTTAACCAAAACAAGAATCCTAGATTAATGTGTGGTTATGCAAAATGGCAATATATGATTAACCTTAAACTTGTTGTCCTCATAGGTGTCTCCTGTGATTGGGATCTTGACTAGGCAGGATCTACTGGCACACAATATTCTGACAGTGTTTCCTCACTTGGCAAAACCAAAGAGAAAGTGAATTTTTCTTATGAAATATGAATGAATGGACAAGCAGCTTTATTGGGACAATTCTCTCTATTCAGCAAGAAGCTTTTCCTCAGTTTTGCATTATTTGGGTCATGCATGGAGAAGGACAAGATACAACATTGATTGATGCAAACCATATTCAATTTTTCCTATTTTTCCCACACAGGTTTTTATTTTGTAATGAAATCAAATCGTCTTCCCTTGTTAAATAACTTATGATATTTTTCTTTCTCCACTTCAGAAACCGGTACTAAGATTTTTCCACTTTTCGTTTTTTTTTTTTTTTAAGAATAGAAAATAAAGTAAACTTATATTATACGATTTTATTATTTTA
>Ga0123340_1007327_pt1 | contig 10527 bp, 4 predicted proteins | sample SirMexnodulemix_FD_89961 | JGI IMG/M metagenome (GOLD analysis project Ga0123340, IMG submission 89961) | Root nodule microbial communities of legume samples collected from Mexico - Siratro Mexico nodule mix | ecosystem: Host-associated > Plants > Roots > Nodule | place: Mexico: Nepantla...
AGCACACGTATGTTATTGTATTGGCCCCTACAGCCTACAATATTGTACCACATTTTCAATGGACTCTAGAAGATATCCCTAACAGTCCCCTGCCCAATAACTGCAAACATAAATAACCACAATATAATACTACCTCACTCCAGTTTCCCTCCCAATTGCCTTACTGGACCCTGAAACATAGCCTGTTAGTTGTCATTTGGGCCATTATTCCAGCTTTCTTATCAAATCTATTTCAAAGATTTTAGACATTCATATGACATTGGTACCAATTTGAGTATCAAAATTTTGCACAAGGAATTTCATCTCTCAGCCACGCCCAACATACAAAACATTTATTCATTCTATCTTTCCCTGCTTGAATACTACCTTATTCTTGAATCCCAATATAATTTAGACTATGGATATCCACATATTCACTTTGTCACTAAGATGCACTAAGTAAAAGTGTTGGAAATGAGGCTTAGGTTGGTTATGATGTGTTTTATTTATCCTTATCCAGTTATCACACATGTTCCATATCCTATAGACTATCTTATAGCAAAAAAAAGTGACTACAGAGTTTTCTCCTTGTCATCCCACAGTGAACATAAATTGTTGCATAACATCATTCCCCTCCTAACGAAGTTAGCACTCGTTGTCACCCGATTCAACAATACTCTCAACTCAAAGTGATGCGTTAAGGGAAAAGTCTTATATTGTCCAGAATAGTTTGTATCTTATGTGGTTGAATTTCAGCTTGTGGACATAAATTTCCCAACTCAATCTTAAAAAGAAACATATTATAAAGTCTAAATAAATGTTTGGTTACAATAACTATATATTATTACAATTAATTTCATAATATAAGGTACTATATACTTTCATTTGAAAGTGTATATAGCTTATGCATTGAACTAGCTAGATCATCAAGTTTGGGTCTAACCCCTTACCTTATGCATCGAACTAGCTAGATCATCAATGCTTAGGTCTAAACCCTCACATGAGAGATAACCATGTTTTTTTGGCTCAAAACCAAACTCATACATTGAATAACAAATTTATGCTTATTGGAATGGACATAATAATGATTCGAATGGGAAAAATCTCAAATGATTACATTGATGCAAGAGTTGATGTTTTAAACTCGATAGGAAGAAGGAAGAAGGAAGATGAATGTGTATGAAAAGACATTAAAACACAAATATATATGGTGAAGTCAGCATATAGAAAACTACAAAACGGAATAATGGGAGAGGAGGCTAACTTATACAAGAACTTTCTGAAAATTACGGCTCAACATTTTGCATGAAAAGTGATCTTCAACATACTATGCGAGACAATTTAATCAATAGAGGGTTCGATGTAGAAAATAGAACATGTGTCTTGTGTGAGAGCGGTAATGAGTCACTAAGTCAATTATTTTTTTAATTATAGGATTGCTAGGAACATTTGAAAGATGTTTTGACAGATGGATTGAAGTTACTATACTATCTTGCTAGGAATCACTTCTACCAATTTATATTCCTTGTATTAAGCAACAAGGGTAACATTGTATGGAAATGCAAGCGGGTAACAATCATACGGATATCTAAACTTATAGGAATAATATATTTTTAAGAACCATACTTTTAACGTTGAGGAGATGTTCACTTTATCTCAAGTCAAGGCCTAGGTTTGGACCACAAACAAAATTCCAAAAGCAAAATTCTCCTACTTTGAGAGGTATTTTAGTCCACTCTCATAGTTTATATTCCATCAGTTTTCGCAAAGCTGGTATGCATGGCACTTCTATAATATAAGTCATGGACTGCCAAACAATGGTAGCTTTAGGTCTTGGCAATAGGGAGATAAAAGTGATATGGAAGCATCCTTTCAGGATCTCAAGCATACAAGTGTAGGCTGATTGTGGGTTTTTTCCATCTGACTTTGATGTTATATTGATCAACTTCCTTTGGTGTGTATTGTGGTCTATCTGCTTTAATGAGTGGACAATCATGGCTTAACACTTAACATTGTGATCAACTAAGAGGTAGGATGTAATCGAAATATGCCTTTTAATAGTAATATGTGTTAGGTATCAAAGTCTGAGAAGTTCTCTGTTTTCTAATAGTAATATATGTTAGATATTAAAATGTGAGTCTAAGTCTTACATTTAATAAAAAAAAGTTAAACAGTAAATAAGAAAAAAGATATTGTTAGATATATTATTTATAAAAGTTAGATTTTGTAAGCTTTTGAGCAGGATGCAGGGCAAAGCACGAAATTGTTTCATAAATTTTAAACCAAGAGATTCTATTCTTAGAATTTAAGATTAAAGATGTGATATAAACTTATTAACAAAAGTGGGACAACCGAAAAATAATATCAGATTATATCCACCATGTTTTTGCCAAAAATGAACATAATAAAATTCTCAGAAAAATCAGCCAAAAGAAAAAGCAGCATTTCCACCCTCTGCTTTGTCTGTTTCTACTGAATGCGGCTTCTTTCTATCTGTCACCTCTTTCTTAGCGACCTGAGACACTGAACAGTACACTCAATAATGTCCATCTCATTCTCCACCCTTTCATTATTATAATCACTTATCATGATATTCTCCTCTCTTACATTAATTCCTTGGATGAAGGAAAGCGCTGCCATAATTCTTTGGTGACAAGAGGCATAAAGGGATGAATCTCAGGCCATTGTACAGACAAAAACCACAGAGTATGCTGTGTAAAGCGTTTTTCGGAAGCATCCTTAAGACCATTACACGTAAAGTCAGGGTTAATCACTTCAATGAATACATCACAATTCATACTGCCAACAACAATACACGGCAGAGGTAGCTTTCTCGAATGTCAAAAAGATACATATCTTTCTTTCTCTTATATCAAATATTGACAGAATTTGTAATTAGATAAATCTCAAATTAGAATGTCAAATATCTATTAGATATAAGTCAAATAATAACTATAAAAAAAATAAACTGCATACTGTTATGATAATTATATGTTATGATATGTTGAAAATTATATGTAATGTGATTGATTCTTCCATAGTGTAACTGTCAATTGGCAATCTCCTTCCTGTGCAACATTTCTTCGTCAGCTGCATTTTCTTACCCTGCATAACTCAGAAAAATTTCCCTGACTAGCGTTAACAACCTTGTTTATGTCTATGCTAATAACCATTTCAGAATACAATATTACCCAGGTACCTACCCTCTAGGTAAACATAGCAAGCACCTGAGATTTTTGCAAGAATTGCATTCTGCTGCACCTTTACACCATCATTTTATTATTGTTTCATCACTCGTAATAATTCAACAGAAATAAGTAGCTACGGATATGTTGTGGCTCCATCAGCTATGTTCCTTGTACAATTCAAAATTAAAACAATCAATTATAAACTAATATGTGTCAATGTCAGTGGTTAGAAGAAATTGGTATTAGTTGATGTTCATTTCATTCATAGTTTACTAACAGCGAGATGAATTACGTTTGCTGACTTCTAAGCTATGTTAACGTTGTTTTGAATATGCCAGTGAAATAAATTCTTTTATTTTTCTGGAATCTGTTTTTTCACTTTTCATGGCCATGTCAATTCTTGAGGCACTGTATTTAAACGTTTGATCATCCAAACTGGGTTGTCTTTAAAATTAATAAATTAAATTGGTATATATGTATGGAGTATCTTATGTTCGACACAATTACTCATTAACTAAACAATTTCATTAGCTAGATAATTATCTTGACTATTTAAAAAGCTAAACTAAAAGCATATGATAAGCCGTATACATGATACATTTTAATTTTTAAAAGAAAAAATAATTAGAAAGGTGGTAAGTGTTGAGAGACCACTTACAAAAATCATCTCCTATATAAATAATGTTAGCATATTAAATTTTATTAGGTACTTTATTCTTATTAGCAAAATATGTGAGGCTCCACCATATTACTATTTAGCCTTGAGTGTACAAATCTAACTAATTTTAAAGAGAAAATACGTAAAATAGGTTGATCAAAAGCTTGCTAATTTTTTTCCTTCTTGAACAGAGTGTTTCTAACCACCGTAGCAATTTTAAGCGTATAATCTTCGACACACGCGTGGTTTATATTAAACAAAATAAAAATCTAACTTTTGTGTGCACGAATGGCTCATTGACAGACAAATCTAACTCCTCGGATCAATGAAAGAAATAATGAACTACAAAATTATCTCTTTGCATTGTGTAAGAAAGCAGAGAAGGGTTTGGATATATTAATTAACAAGTTAGTGAGCAATTACACTATGATTATCATATAATTGAACTTGGCAGAATGGTATAAAACTATTACTAGCAACAACATTCAACCATTAATTATGAAATCTTGATATAAACTAAATCAATTTTAATTAAACATATAAGCTATTAAAAATATATCACATCTTAGGCAGGAGTATATATATAAATAGGATTGGACTACAGCATATTACTAGACCTAAATGCTGTTCTCATCCCTGAACAACTCAATTTTCCAATATAAAGATATAAAATACATTATGTTTTCTGCCTGCCGAAGAAGTCATGATCAAAACCGTTCAACTTTCCACAAACATAAACCACAAATCATGCAGACATAAGAAAAAGATCCTCCTCTATTTTTTATTATATATATTGGCAACAAGGTGGGACAGTTTTAATGAACCAGTTTTTCTTAAAAAAAACAATTAATTAAATCTGTATAATGAATTCTTCATCAATCAATCTAGCAAGAACGAATAGAAAGAGAGAGATTAATTGGCAAAAGGTAACAATAAATCAGCAGTTGCCCTAATTTACGCATTATGCTGACTCTAAGCATGTCAGATGCAAGAAAAACAGGAAATGAATGAGAAGATACAGCCATTAGAGAAACAAATAATCAGTTAATTCTATATTATATATTCCATGATAGCTTTATATGCTTCTTACCTGCCCCACTCCACCCAATATTATATCATATAAACACATTATCTTCTTTCTTCTACCATCCTTCATTGTTCCATTGGAACTTGGACTACACATAAATTTCACCAATTAAATTATACCCTTCTCAATCATCCTATTTATTTATGTATATATATACTCACACACTAATTACAAGATTATATACAAACTCAACTGCATCTTTTTATGACTCAAACAGCTTCCACGACCAAGCCAATGGAAAATCTTCCAGCGTTGATATACAAAAACCCTATTAGGAGAAGCTCTAGGCGATCTACAATGTATCTTGGCGTGAGAAAAAGGCCATGGGGAAGATACGCTGCTGAGATTAGGAACCCTTATACCAAAGAGAGACACTGGCTAGGCACATTTGACACTGCTGAAGAGGCTGCTATAGCCTATGATCTTTCATCTATCAAGATTTGTGGCGTTAATGCTCGAACTAATTTTCATTACCCTTTTGTGTCTCTTCCACCACCTCCTATGTCATTGCCTCCTCCACCGCTACCACCTACCCCGGAGTTGGATCAAAGTGTTGGAGTTTGTCCGGAGATGAATGGTGCTTGCGATGGCGATGATGAATCTCTGGTTATTGCTTCCATTTTGCAAAGCTTTTCTAGCTCTGGTAACTGCTCTTTTTAGTTTTTGGTTCCAGTGAGACCTAAAAGCCCTTCCCCTTATCAAATAGTTAGGACCGATAATTATAGTTTATTTTTTCAGCAATAGTTACTTTATGGCTTATACCAAAATTTCTACGTATTCAATTACTTGCAGGGAACCACTATTTATGCATGTACATAAAATTATGTTTTTTTTTTAATATTGAGCATTGAATTTCAAAAGGTTTCTTAAACATTGGTAAACTAAGAAGCTATGGATTTGAGCTGTGTTGATTCTGGTCGATGAATATTCAAGTAATGGAAGAAAAAAATACATGGTAGTGAATACTGACTTACATTTCCAAATTACATGAAATAATTGGATGGAATTCAATTGGAAATAAAAATTTAACTTCTATACTCCATGTAAATTTAAATGATAGGGACTAAAACAAATTAAAATAGCAAGGAGAATTAAAATGTTTTACTTAAGAAAGAAAATGAATGGTTCTTATAATGAAAAACGAAAAAGTAAATTTGTATGACTATTGGAATTAACCGAGTGATTAACCCAATATTACTTTTTCATATTTTTTTTTTGTTTTTATTAGTTTTTACTTTGATTTCAATTAAATTATTTTTATTGTTTTAGGTCAGTGTTAGTTTTCTATATTATGCGTAATATTGATGACTCATTACATATCAGGTATGTCATATTTGCGGGATTAAATTAAAAACATGGTTACTGAAATGATAACAAAAAATTATATTTTTGTACATAATAAAAATAAAAATAAAAATATATTTATGGAGATTTGAACAAAAAGTAACATATAAAAATAATGATAACTATTGGTCAATAATTTAAGGATTTAGAACAATGTGAGAATCACAAACCGGAGTTTAAGTAGAAAAGGAAAAAAAAAAATCAAATACTATTGTAACTTTTCAGCAATGATTAGCATTGTTATAGTTAGATAAGACGAACAAATGGATAAATTAGATTAATATTAAAAATAAAGGTGATTAAATCTAAACACAAATATATGACCAAAATTAATATGAAAAAAAAAATGTTTAAGCAGACATTGACATGGTATGAAAGTGGTTTTTAAAGTTAAATTGTCGTAATGTCATGATTAAAAAAAAAAAGTGGTGGAAAATGATTGATATGAATGAAATTTATCTTTTTTTTTTTCGCGTTGGCTATTTTTATTTATCAATCAATTTTAATTATATGCTTAAATATTTATCTATTTGAGCTATTAAATATATTATGTTATTATGTTTAATCTCTATAAATATATTATTTTTCATTTTAGTCCCCATAATTATATTATTTTTATTTTAATCCTTGTATATATTATTTTTTAATAATTAATTTATTAGTTTGACTCTTTTTATGCCTATTTGATATTTTTATGACGTAGTATGTGATTATCACGATGTTATTACGATGTCATCACCATTAAATTTAACTGGAAAATTAATAATAGATATTAAAATAAAAATTTGATAAAGATTAAAATTAAAATACTCCGGTTTTATGGAATTAAATAATTAATTAAACCTAAAATAAATCATCCAAAATAAAAGAGGAGTCCTAATAACATACGTTTATAAATACGTTATATCTTAGTGATTAAAATTTATTAAAACTACAAAATTAAGAGGAAAGTCATTAAATAAATTATAAGACCTGTCAGATTTTATATCTTCTAATAAATAAATTTTAACTGATAGGAGAGGATATATTAAAACGAATTTCTAACATTTCTCTACAGTGAACAGATTTTATTACCCATAGTATAAAAACGAAATGAAAAAATTAAATTGGTGTCACCTAATTCAGAAGCTCCTCTTATTCTTCTTTAATTCCACCTTAAAAGCGAATAATTTATTATTGTTTCTTATCATTTTAGATGCAATTTACCATTTTCCTTAAAAAAAATGATAATCTTCAAATAAAATTAAAAAAGAAAAACATAATATGTACCATGTTTGACACACCACCTTGCCGACACTTCAGACATCATATATTAAAGTTGACACACAAAATAAGATAAATAAAGATTCTTTCATACCAGTGTCGAAAAAATACTTCCAATTTATAACTGTTTATTTTAATAAAATAATAATTTATTTATTAATGAATATAAAAAACTAAAAAAAGTGTCAAACTATCATCATTCCAAACAAAATATAAGGTACTACAATGCTAGAATTAAAATCTCTTGCAGACGCTGTCTGATGCTGAAAATTGACAGGCACAAGCCAGACATTAAACACTGATATTAATTTACAGGTGAGAGACCTTCTGTCTATCATTTAATTCCCACACACATACAATACAACTCTATCTCGAAATGGTAAAGTAGATGCAAGGATCAATAAATAGGTAGAGAAAGCAAATCTATCACAACTTGCTTCTGTTTAGATGAACACTGAGAAGGAAAGTCAGCATAATTTCTTATTTATTCTGAAGGCCTGGTCCTAGAGTAACCCTTTAAAGTTCCTGCAGAAAAAGAAATTCCGTTGGTAATTAACCTGATTACTATAGTTAAAAATGCAAAGATTTTGATATCTAGAAAAGAAAAAAGTTAAAAAGGGTTTGATATTTGATAACAGGGAGAAGCTTACCAACATTTGATAAGTTGAACTAGAACAAAACAACCAAGTGCAAAGCCATGGCATATATTAATTATGCTGAGGGCCAGATCCGTGGCTAATTGTAGACCTTCGACTGCTACCACGACTTGATATTGAACGTGCACTCTGCATAACGTAATTTAAGATTTTGATCACTGGTACAAAAAATTAAATGGGGTTGTGTTTTGGATTATCACTCCCCACAAATGTTTTCATGTTCCTTGTCTTCATCTACCTACTAGACACAGTGCCACAGCTGGCTTGGAGTTCAGTTCTGGGGGAGTGGTAAATTGGTAATGCTCAATATTGATGACAAAAATCATTTTATGCAAAATAGTTTTTGGTCTCACAGGAAACAAAATTAAAGTTTTATGTTTTCTCTACGTTTTGTTTATACGGCTACAAAACAACATTATCTTTAAAAGGGAAACTGAGAATGTCCAACAAGAGTTTGTCTTTATAAAATTAATCTTCAAAGCTATTAGCTACTAAAAGTTTTTTTTTTTTTTTTTCTCAACGGTCCACTCCTATGATCTATATATAAAAGTATAGAGAGAGAGACTTACAATGGTATGATCTGTCACGGATGGTGGATCTGCAGCATCTGGGGAGGTTCTGTGAGTGTTGGTTGGAGAGTTTGAGATAGGATCTGCAGCAGCATGAGTTTCTGGCAGCGAGCTTCTCTCTTGTTTTACCTGTGAAGACGTTGAGGTTTCAGACTCAATACCTAGACACCTCAAGAGACTCCTCAATGCTTCTTGAAGAAAATAGCATGGATGGTACACATAGAATGTGGCTGTTCTCTCTTCTTCATGCCATGGTGATGACCCTTCCATTCTCTTCTGCATTAACTTCTTCTTCTCTCAATTAATCTCACGCTTTAAGTTCTTTTCAGTGCTTCGTTTGCTTCTGTCAGCTCTCATGACCCGCTTATAAATGCAGTCCCTTTCAAAAACTTCCAAGTTTAGATAAGTGAAACAAATATAAGATATACGGAAAATGTATAGATATGTATACATAATATTTTCCTATTTTCCTCTTTTATTACATCACATCGTTAATTATATTAATTACACGTTTTCCTCTTTCATATTCTCTTGTATATATGGTATTTTGTTTGATAGATATAAGAGTACATAGAAAGAAAAAATTAATACAAGAAAATGAAATATAAAATTACTCCACACCCTCAAAACATTAAGAAAAACCTCTAGAAGAGAAGTTTGTCCATAAATAATTTTCCCTTTGAATATTGCATTATTACAGCAGAGGTGGGACTGTAACAGCAGAAGAGTTGGCATTAAAAGACTTAAAAAATTGCTGTAACTGCAATGTTTATTACCTTCTCAGGAAGCAGCTGAAAGCGTGTGGATTAATGGTGGTGTGGCATGGCATATAAAATGAATTGAAGAGTTATGACAAGCACAGTACCTACTCCAGTAGAGTTGTGAGGGGTTAAGTGGTGAGTATTATAACTGAGGGAACCCAATTGTATGCATGTTCTTGTCCTTATTGCACCTAATCCTCTGATGTAAAAGACTGGTCATACAAAGTATTAGACCCACATCGATCCATGTGGCTAAGTCTCCCTTCATCTCAGCACGGTCACATGCGTGCCAACTTCAAACCTCACCAAGTGTACATTGTAAAGCTTCTTTTCTATTTTAAACAAAATCTTCACAAATATAGTTACAAAATATGGAAATTTTTTATCTCTAGATTTTTCATAAATTTTTACATGGTTTTCAAAAAAAAAAAAAAAAACATTTTAATCTTTCATAAAAATAATTTTCTGTGGTTTAAATGATGAGTTATCTGTGAAGTGTGTTTTTCAAAAAGTTACTATTTAAGAAAAAATATTCAATTTAATGAAAATATTGTTATTTTTTATTTTCTATTTATTAAACTTTATGGTCAGATAGAGAATATTGAAAAAAAAAATGTAAACTTTAACTAAAGGGTTATGAATAAACGGTAGGATCATAATACAAATAAAAATCTTATTAAAAATTAAAAAGTTATTTAAGTCTATATTAAATTAAAAAAAATGTATGAAGTTGGAAAAAACTAAAAGAAAAAAGGACTGTTTGAAATTCTGAAAGTAATTAGGGGATAACATTATTTCCAAAAGAGAAAGAAATGGTTGAAAATTAATCATAAATTTCAAAATTTTAAATGCATTAAAATTGTTTATTTAAGGCTCATATCCTGAGCACACTGTAAGCGTATTAATTTTGAAAAAACTTAAACATAAAGGGATTCACAATGTTGTTATTTTTCTATTAGTTGTTAAAATAACCCATTTGTAAAATGGTTTTAAATTAAGATACCAAATGTTATATTTTGTGA
>Ga0123340_1007331_pt1 | contig 10524 bp, 6 predicted proteins | sample SirMexnodulemix_FD_89961 | JGI IMG/M metagenome (GOLD analysis project Ga0123340, IMG submission 89961) | Root nodule microbial communities of legume samples collected from Mexico - Siratro Mexico nodule mix | ecosystem: Host-associated > Plants > Roots > Nodule | place: Mexico: Nepantla...
TATTTTTTTTTTTTTTCATGTTTTGCATTATAAAAAATTTAACTTAGAGCCATAATATCTTGAGCTCCGTATAATTAATACATCTACTATATAACCAGATATATTATTATTTCATTTTAAAATTTATTTATATTTATTATTATTTGAAAAATATTTTATTATCAAAAAATTGTTAAGTAATTATTTAAAAAATAGTTGTCTACAAATCATTTTTCATTCAATTTTTACTTTGTCCCTCATCTCTTTAGAAAATTTTCCTAAATATAATGATTTTTTTTTCCTAAATATAACGGATTTATGAAAATTGAAAACTAATAAGAAATCTTTATGGCTCCTTTTTACATCAGAATGAGGCATAAGTGAATTTATAAGCATTCACTAGTTTGTTAGGAAAAAAAAAATAATTTTCAATATATTATTATTATTATACGCTCTGCTATTGAGTGACATCCATTAGAACCACGTTTTTCCTTGCTCCAGAGTGTAATTTTTTTTTCTTTCTCATCAAGAAATATTTAAACTATTCCTTAAATTTATATAAATAAAAAAATTTAATTTATAAAACTTAAAAATATTTCAATTTTTTTTAATTTAAAAGATAAAACTTAATATTTACTCACAATTATAATCAGCTAATTAATAATCACCTTAACATAATTGTTCTAATATATTTAATAGTTTCATCTTTTTTTGATCGAGATCAATGCGAATTTAAGTATACTTATCTCATTTAATCTCTAAAATGACTTTTTAAAAACAAAATTATGATGCTCCAATATAGAATTATGTTTATTAATATAAAATTATGACTTAGAAACTAAAAGTATATATTTTTAATGTAAAGTAATGGCCACAAATTTTGACTTTAAAACCTTGGAGAAACTTTCTGAACCCCACCATCATAGTCATAATCTTATGATTCCTATAGTGACCCTTGACCCTTTTCTCTTTAGCCTTAGAAATAAATGTTTCCATAACTAAGTTGGTAAGTACTTAAAAAATGGAATTAATATTACTACCAAATTAAGTTGGTCTTAGGTGCCAGCTTTTGACTCTTTGGACAAGCAATTAGAAATGTACAGACAGCCAGTAATATTAATATACCACTTCATCCCATGACATTCATATTTTGAACTCTCTTTGGGCCAAATACACCTAATGTTATTTAAAATAGTACATTTAAGCAAGAATCACATGCTCAAATTGCATTAATTTGATTGAAAATAAATAAATTTTCCTGAAGTGATTTGATCTTTACATAAAAAGGTGTATCCCATGTTTTAGTGGATTAAATTTATCATATGCTCAAAGTTAATTATAATTAAATACATTATTAGTGGCTATTTCCTAATGTACAACAGAATCTATTGAGATAATTTCCATTTTTCATAAGTTTTTATTTTATTTTATAGGTATCCTTTTATTTTACTTTATAATTAAATATATATCATTAGTGATTATTTAATGTACTACAGAATCTAATAATGAGATATTTTTGCATAAGTTTTTATTTTATTTTATATGTATCTTATTATATCATTTTACTTTATAATTAAATATATTATTTTTGACTATTTATGCAGAAGAGAATCTAATAAGATAATTTACATGGGAATAATACAAGCTTTTATTTTATTTTATATGTAGATTCTATTATATAATTTTACTTTATATAAATCTCATTATGTCATATTTTTTAAAATATTTTTTAGTTTTGTTATGATACAAAAGTTTTATATGAATATCTATAATTTTATAATTTTGTATTTATATTGTAATGTAAAAATAATTTTGGTAAGATAAAAAATAATATTGTGTTCTTACTAACACTCTCTCCTACTATATATAATGCATTTCTTGAAAGACTTAAAACTAAAACCCTAACTACAACTTTGCAATAGAGCTACGTCATGATCACGTAAGTGCTAAGTATTACAGTGACGAAGGAAACAACTTTGTCTTTTAGTTTTTTTCAGATTTCAGATCATAGAGCATTAAGAAAAGTGGGAAAATGCAAAATTTTTAGATGAGAAAAATCTGAGTTTTATGATGTCGTTAACTTCTGCCTGTGTAATGATTAGGTGGAAAAACATGAAGATGTTGCAGGGCCAGAATGTGATTAAGAAAAGAATAAAGGAAATGTTGGTGTGTTATGGTTCCCTTGTCCTTCAGTGTCTGTGGTTTCATTAAGCCTATGTAGGTTCTCTAGTCAATATTTGCACCAACTAAACCACAGTTATAAACCAAATCCTGACATAGATCCCCACTTGTGACCAACCGTTAACCTACCACACCCACCTCTTTTTGTTCTTCATTTTATTACTCTTTATTCTTTTTAATCACTCAGTTTCCTTGTTCACATCTTTTCCAATGGAGGAGAGGGTGATGCATATATAAAAAATGAATTCAAAAATTAATCACACCAGCTCCATTCACATGCTTTGTTCAACATCACATTTACTATCACTTGTTTCTTTTGGTGTACATTTACTCACTTCTTTGAGTTGTTATTCCTTGTTTGGCAATTAAGCTTATCAGTTTAATCTTGTTTAGGTGCACATGCATTGAAACACCCTATAATTAAAGATTAAATAAGTCCACTTATGCCACTAAGCAGCTTTTGTCATTATTCTCAAGCCACTTTGTCAAAATGTCTGGAGTATTTAATAAATGCATTCAATGGAAAGATTATTTTATCTGATCAACTGCTGCACATTAAAAATCTGGGGACTTTTTCAGCTTTGTGTTTACCCTGCAGTAAATACCAGGCAGTACATCATATTTTTTTTCTTGTGACTGGGTTGAAAACTTTCAGGGAAAGATGGCTGCAAGGTTGTTGATCTAAAAGACAATCTTTTTCCTGTTTTAGCTTTGTGATTAACCACTCACACACCCTTTTCTTTTGAATTGTAAGTTTGAATAATGCTTTGTCTACATTTATTTACATTGATCCCACTTTCATAGTTTCATCTATAGATGTATTTATTGGTTATCACTTTGGTATTGTTTATTTCTATCATTGCTCCTGAGTGCTCCTCATGCTTTGAGGGGTATCTTGATTAGATCACGGGAGGCACGAGGCAACAATTATGGCTTTTCTCTGAGTCATCTTTCCTTTTTCTGTGTATATTAGAGCCATTTCTTTTTCTGGAGAAAGGACTAATAAAGTTTTGAAAAGAGTTACTATTATCTGTGTACATCAGTGATGTCAAAGACACCACATGTAGAGATACTGAGATTTAAACTCTAGTCATTATAATCAAATTCAAAAACTTTTATTACCTCATGTTTCTGTTGCTAATTCTGAATCTTGACCCAAAACTATTAATCTGTTACTCGTGATTAATCCAGCAACTCTGAGCCTTATATCCTTAAATTATAATTTCCTAGTATGATGTGTCCCTGTGGCTAAATAGACAAAATTATTAGAAAGTTTCAATTTGCATAATAGCAGAAACCATTATTTAGGTGAGCAACAAGGCTTGCACAATCAGGAAAGTCATTAACATATTTTACTTTTATCCTATCCTGACTATTACTCTAGGATTCCAGAAACTACATAGAATGGTAATCATAATGGTGAAAATATCTATTGGATGCTTGGATTCCCCTTTTCCTTTTATCACCTAGAAAAGAAAAAGAAAAAGATATATAGTGGGAGCCACACAGCAAACTTTTCCCTCGCCATTAGGATACTGAGAAAACAGCATACTGAAAATAAGGCAAGCACATTAATAATGCAGGCAAGATTTTGGTCATAAAATCATCACGCTATCCTTCTTTCACTCAAGTCAGCTATGGATACACCATGCCTAATCATTGTACTAAATTCCTAATCGCATTAGCACCAGGAATAATTAATTACAACACCACTTTAATTTCTTTCTGTATTGTTAATTGGAACAAATGTTTGGCTTTCCTTTTCTTGTGCACATTGGAAGAATTATTGAAACGTATGAAATTATAGCAGGTAAAAGCTAATTTGTCTTGTATACGAGCCTAGGCCGTTTAAATATTTTTGGTCTACATCAAATTCAAATGGGATAATTTGGGCAAGTTTTCTAGAATATACAGAAATGGTCCCAAGACTTATTAGAATTCCCTAGTCAGCCTATATCCTAAGCAGCACGCTTTCTACCCACTCAAATATCAAACATTCCAAAGCGTTATCTCTAAGAAAGTGTGAACTATGGTCAACATAGATAGATAGACACTGTTATATTTCCATAAATTTTGATAATCAAGTGTCAAACAACGAAGAAAATTTTGTGGCATAGAGGTGCCTGCCCCATTATTATTTCAACCTATCAAAATCAAACACAACAATGCGTGGACTTTAAGTCAGTAACTGACGGAAGTAAACATGAAAATGTCAGCGTTTTTTTATGCAGACACAGTTCAAGTAAGCAAATTTTATGCAGATTAATATCTCCTTCCACTATCAACATTGCAGGGACAATGATTATTACAATATTTTATTGTTTTCAAAAAGTGATTAATAAGAAAAATCACCATTTTATTACCCAGTTCCCACGTAAAGTGGTGCATGAAGTATGAACAGAAAATAATCTTCAAATCTTAAATTCAAAGAAAGTGGAAATTTAAGCAATGAGAAATCACGAAGACGCATTAATGAACACAACAACGACAACCCAATACCATTTATCAGTGTGGAAGCAAAATTAATGGTGATTGATAATAATTGGTGATTGGCAATTTGACATGATGATGATATAAGCTAAATGAAAACGGAATATATTAATTTATATATCTGTCATACTCTAACCTCCCGTTTTCACACGCGCTCTTCTAATCAAATCCCATGCAAAACTTCTCTACTTTCAAGTGGTTTACCTTTCACACAACATCATGCTCACAGGCAAAACAAACCTATGAAAAACAAAGTCGCAAACTAGTAGTAGTAAGTAGTAACAAATACTAACAAAACCAGTATTTCGCATTTTCGTTCGTTCGTTCGTTGTCATGCAAAAAGGCAAATACGCCCAAAAGACTTTCATCCTTCCGTTGATTTCGGCGCTGTGTTTCTGTGAGACTCATTAAGAACCCAACATCCACCCTCTGTCTCCGCAATTACCGGAGAAGCGGCAAAAAAAAGTGAGAAAGCGAGTGAAACAACGTTTTATGTTCGTGTCTGTGTCTGAGTTCGTGTCGGGTGAGTTTAAAAGATCAGGCCCATTTGCCCTTGCGATGTTGAACTGTTGCTGATGCTCGCTCTCGTTCTCTGGGGTTCCCAAAGGAGCTAACTTCACCCGAGGAACAGGGCGAAGTTAACCGGTGGCGTGGTGGGTGGGGAGGTGAAGGTTTTGGGAGTGATATGGTGTGGTGAGGCGTAACGTAATGGGGTGTGTGGTGGCGAAGCAGACGGTTTCCGTCACGCCTGCAATTGAGCACTCGGTTGAGTCGGATAAGAACAGGAAGAAGAAGAGTGAGTCAGGTAGGAGCGAGTTGGGTGAGTCAGGGAGAGCGAGTTCCAATGGAGGAAGTGAGTCTCTGAGCTTCAGGTTGGGGAACCTGAGCAAGTACGTGGAGGGAGAGCAAGCGGCGGCGGGTTGGCCGGCGTGGCTCAGCGCCGTCGCAAGTGAGGCCATTCACGGTTGGGTCCCTCTTCGAGCTGACGCATTTGAGAAACTTGAAAAGGTTCGTATAAATACCAGCCACCATTTCATCATGTCAAATTATCAATGGTTTTTCTGAGGGTCTTAATTTTGTGATTTGACTAACTAGGTTGCCTTTCAAAGAGAAATTTATAAGAGTCATCGATGAGATTTCTCAAACTTTTTGAAATGGTATTGATAAGATTTAAATTGTAGTTGCGGTCCGCAATTTTGTGGCAATGATATTACAGAAAAATTGTAGACGAACACAATTGTAATTGCATTTACAATTTTTTTTATCACAGTATTTGATATTATAAAATAATTGTAAATGCAGTCATAACTATGGTTGCAGAAGTCTTAAAAAGCTTAACGATGCAATTGAGATTTCTTGAGTTGTATATAACGTGCTGCTTTATATACTAATGTTTATTACTGTGTTTTGATAACTTGGCTTTTATATATTTGGAAACTGGATGAATAGATTGGCCAGGGAACGTATAGTAGTGTTTTCCGAGCAAAGGAGATTGAGACTGGGGAGATAGTAGCTTTGAAGAAGGTGAGATTTGACAATTTTGAGCCAGAGAGTGTGAGGTTTATGGCACGAGAAATAATGATTCTTAGGAGGCTTGATCATCCAAACATCATTAAACTGGAGGGCTTGATTACTTCTAGATTGTCTTGTAGCATATACCTTGTGTTTGAGTACATGGAGCACGACATCACGGGGCTCTTGTCTAGACCAGAAATCAAGTTTAGTGAATCACAGGTACAAATGTTGCATCTTTGTTGTTTTGTTTCTCATATACCACGAGATAGGTGTTAAGAGAGTGTTTTGTAAACTGACACAAAAAAGGATGAAATAATTTTGTTGTGCAGATCAAATGCTACATGAAACAGTTGTTATCTGGTCTTGAGCACTGTCACTCACGGGGTGTGATGCACCGGGACATCAAAGGATCAAATCTGTTAGTGAATAATGAAGGGATATTGAAGGTGGCAGATTTTGGATTGGCAAATTTCTCTAATTCTGGGAACAAGCAGCCCCTCACTAGTCGTGTAGTCACCTTATGGTACCGTCCTCCAGAACTTTTGCTCGGTTCAACAGATTATGGTCCATCCGTGGATCTCTGGAGTGTTGGCTGTGTATTTGCCGAATTACTGATTGGAAAGCCTATACTTCAGGGGAGAACCGAGGTAGTAAAGTAAACTTTTCAAAATGTATGGACTTTTTTCCTTCCCCATTTGATATTTTGTGTTCAGAATCAGATTATCTGCTAATGATGCTCGTTAGTGAGAGTTTGAGAATTGGATTAGATATTATTACACCAAATAGTAAACCACTGAGGTTTTGTGGCAATCAAACTGTTGGTTTGTTTGATATGGATGCTCTTGTTGTGTGTTTACTTATATATGATCTTGATACAGTGGAGAGTGGAACTGAACTTCATAGATTGGTTACTAACTGGCTAATTGATAATAAGCGAATCAACTGGAAATGACAACTATTATATTTTGTTCTTTAACTGTTCTCTTGAATCTCTTCTGAATTCAACTTTGATATACATTCAGGTTGAACAATTGCACAAAATTTTCAAGCATTGTGGCTCCCCACCCGAAGAATACTGGAAAAAGACCAGACTTCCTCATGCAACATTGTTCAAGCCACAACAACCATATGATAGTTGCCTCCGAGAGACATTTAACGATTTTCATGTATCCAGTGTAAATCTTCTACAGACTCTTCTTTCTGTCGAACCTAGCAAACGTGGGACTGCCTCCTCTGCCCTTACATTAGAGGTAAGTTAATATGGCAATGTTGATTTTGTATAAGTTGCAAATTGTTAGAAAGTAAATTTAGGTCTAATTAAACCTGCAAATTCGACTTGTACGCTGAGGTTTCATTCACTTGTATATAATAACTTGATCTTTTCTTTAACTGATATAAGATCTTTAATATACGGTTAGGTATCTAAGTGAGTTTAAGTCTCACATTGAGTAAAAATGAGATTGTCTAACAACATATAAGAAAGAAGACACACAAAGTTTAAGTCCCATATTGAGTAAAAATGAGATTGTCAAGCAACATATAAGAAAGAAAACCCACAAACCCAATACTTATATAGACTCTAATAAAATTTTAGAATCAGATCTTAGTCTTTCTGATTGCCTTTGTCCATTTTGATTTGATAATATCTTTTTTATGCATATAATTTTTTTGTTGTTTTGTGATATTAATCCTAGCCTATATACAGATTTTTACGTCATCCATCTGCAAATTATGATCATGTGCAGCATTGATGTATGGTTTTGGACTCTTCTAGCCTGCTTAACAATAATTTTCCACTTTCAGTATTTCAAAACAAAACCTTATGCATGCGACCCATCAAGCTTACCAATATACCCACCTAGCAAGGAGATTGATGCGAAACATGAAGAGGAGTCAAGAAGGTGAAAATCAATCATCTTTTCTGTCTATTTTATGGAGTTTTACTGTCTAAATTATTATTTCAAATTTCCATTTTAGCAATTATTATTTGTTGCCTTTTCATGAAATTATACGTGGATGAACTTCCAGGAAAAAAATTGGTGGACGAGCTGGTGGACCAGAATCAAGAAAACCATCGAGAAAGCCACTAGCACTGAGCAAATTAGCCCCAGCAGAGGTCTAGCTTGCTTTTTTTTTGTTCTCCCATCATTGTATTTCTTCTTATGTGCATGCACTGATTTCCAACAGTGATCAAATCACCAAAAATGTATTTTCATCTCACCTGGCATCTTGTTCTCCTCCTACAGGATTTGACAACTCAAACTCAAACTTCCCTAAAGATGGATGATAGATGTGTCCACACCCTTAAAGAAGAGAACACTATTACAGGTCAGGAGGCACCAAAGCAGTCTAGTGGTAAACCAGACGATGCTTCCAATGTGAAGAATGCGTCTCAAGTAGATATTCCCTTTCCTGGACCATTGCAAGTTTCAAAATCAAGTGGCTTTGCATGGGCAAAGAGGCGTAGAGATGACACTTCAATTAGAGCTCACAGTCGGTCTATTTCTCGAGGATATATCTTTAACTCATTGGAAACTTCTACACTAAATTCAAGGAATAATTCTGAATCCAGAAACTATGAAAATAATGAATTTTTCGGGACATGCACAAACTCTAGGGGCCATGACCTACTTGAAATTTCTAAGCTTGCCATGAAAAATCAATGGAGTAAGTTTGATCGTCCAGATTCATTTGATACTGAAGAGTACCATTCACAAGAACTCTCCATGGCACTTTATAACAGGCAAGATTCACTATCCAAGAGAAGTAACCTGGTAAGTTTATTTAGTTTGCTACATTCAATAATATGGCATTAAGCATTAGATATCATCTGCTGAGGCATGAAACTTAACATATTTGGTTAAAATATTCATATCTGCATTGTTTTTTACAATGAGTTGTAAAGAACTTAAATTTCTTGCTTAAATGATAATTAAAAACTAAAAACTTAGTCTTGCTACAATCACTTATACATTGATGAAGTTTACTCTTTATTTTACCTTACTGGCCCTTGTCATCAACTTTCTTGGATCAGAAACCAGAATATGCAATTTATGTGGACATGCTTCTTGTTTATTTCCTCCTAACAGAGTTACCAGGATCAAGGAGAAAAGGTAGAGTTTTCAGGGCCTCTACTATCTCAAATGCACACCGTTGATGAGCTCTTAGAAAGACATGAGCGTCACATCCGGCGTACTGTCAGAAGATCATGGTTTCAGAAAGGTATGTGACAGTAATATCTAAAAGATTGTCACCATAAGAAGAAGCAATTGCTTTTCTCACTCAATGTTATATCTTGAAATCATTATTTTGGCATGACATTTCTATTTAACGACTGATCCCTGGATTGCAGGTAAGAAGCAAGGGAAGTAACTTCAAAGGTGATATTTATTCATGGGAGGAAATAGATCCTCACATTTCAAATCAAATGTCCTTGTGAAAAGGCCATCTCCATTCTCCAAGCTCACTCGCTGCTGTGACTTTGAGCAACAAATGAACATTATCATGCACACATGGACACAGTATACAGCAGCATGAGTTGCTACCTAGAATAGAAGCTTGGAAACTAACCAATTTGAGGAGTGCAATTCAATTTACAGAAATCAGAAGGCTGTGGAGAAGAGAAGAAAAGCTCTTTTTTACTTCTTTTTCACCATGGATTCTCTATTTTTGGTCAATTATATTATATGAAAATTTATTTCTTTATTATCTAAACTTCCTCAAACATCTTGCGTTTGGTAATTTACTCTCATCCAGCAATGTACATACATACATGATCTGCATTGCTTGAATGTGTATAAATTGGTCTAAATACCTATTTTACTTTTTTTTATAGGCTTCAAAAGTATATGAGGGAGGATTTGATTAAGAAACTTTTCCATGAATATTTTTAAAAGAAAAAAAATTAAAATTAATTTTTTCATAAGATAAAATTAATTAAGTTCCCCCTTAAGTCTTGCAATAGCACGCACACTTTAAAACACATCGATAAGTTACTTTGTGAAATCAATTTATCGCAACCTTTAGTTTTTGCATCTTCTGCACAAACCTCTTTTGCTTTGAGGCCAATTCTTTCTGCACCTATGTTTTGCCTCTGCACCCACATACTTCTCAAAATATCAAAAAGTAAAGATGAAGAGGGGTGACTGCTGCGGATTTTATTTATTTTGTCATGAAAAGTAAAACAGTATTTTCACTAGGGAGTACAGAATGTAACCATGGAGGTACAAGAAGAACTTTGTTAATACCCGATTTTGTCTGAGTAAAATATACCAATAATTTTTTTTTTATTAATTTATTCAATTTTTGTAGATGCTTTAATAAAAAAATAATAATAAATAAAATTGTTTTTAAATTAAA
>Ga0123340_1007334_pt1 | contig 10524 bp, 2 predicted proteins | sample SirMexnodulemix_FD_89961 | JGI IMG/M metagenome (GOLD analysis project Ga0123340, IMG submission 89961) | Root nodule microbial communities of legume samples collected from Mexico - Siratro Mexico nodule mix | ecosystem: Host-associated > Plants > Roots > Nodule | place: Mexico: Nepantla...
AGAGTGAGTATTAGAGATGATTGCTATATTTTGTACTGTAAGTAATTACAGAAATAAACAATGATAAAGTTTAGATTATATATTTGTTTTAGTATTCCATTCCGTTAAGAATCTAAACTTACCGACGTAGTCCGGGCTCACACTAATATTAAATATAGCACGTAAAATTAAAAAATATTTGTTTAAATTCCATAAGTGTATGTTAATTTATTTAATGGGATTATACATTTATAAACTATCATAATAAGAAAAAACCTTTTAATTAGTTATTATTAATTATTATTGTATTCTATTACCTGGTGAATCTTTTCACAATTTCATTCTAATATTTGTATTAGATTATAATATATAATATAAAGTAATTTTGGGATAATTAATTAATGTTAATCTATAACTAATTTAATATTCTCCCACTTAATATTAGTCAATAATTATAATATAAATCACTAATTTAAAATGAAAATTATATTCAGAACACATGTTAAACAATAATATGAGAATTTGGAGCAACAAAATAATATCCTACGTGGTGGATACGTATTTTGTGCAACAACTATTCATATGTTTCATAAAAACATAATATAGGAGATAACATATTTCAGTAGTCGGAAACATAAAATAATTGACACAATCTAAAGCATGCTCTTAAAAACCCATAAAGTCCAACTCATTAACCAAATTATTTAAATGGGCTAACATGTTTAACAAAAGCTCTTACTATTAAGGGTATTAGTTAGTGGGTCTACAAATAATTAATATAATAAATATTTATTATAATTTACACATCAATTCACATCACTAAACCCTGATGGGTAAGTTATAACAATGCAATATTAAGAGAGCGAAAAATACACACATAAGGTAATAATAATTATATATCGCATCCTTAAATTAATTCCTTAACCAAATGATAATAGTAATTTTTACTGTGCATCCTCGAATTAATTCCTTAACTAAAATGATAATATTGGAGAACATTATATACCAGGAAAATTTCAATACAGTAAAGAAATACCCAAAAACTTTTAAACCCAAATGCAAAAAGCATAGTATTATACATAAAAAATATAATTTAACAAAATATAAAGATAAGTAATTACATGATAACAAATATGACAAGTTTTTCTAAGTTTGAGTTTCATAATTAACGACTTATCTTTATCACTATTTCACTCACACTAACATGAATTTTAAAGTCACCACAAAAATTCTTAAAGATATTTATAATGATGCAACATTTGATGTTTAATTATAAGATTATCATTTGAAAGATATATGGTCATATGAGCAAAATCAAAATCTGTAACATTTTAAACAAAACGAGATTATTTATAAGTTTTAAATAGCTGACTCAAAACTCAAAGTGATAGAAAATAGTCACAAGAACTTGAACACATAATTAGTTTACATATGAAACTTCAACTATATAGTAACTAGGGATATAAGAAAAACAGTCTAAACTCCCATAATTAATAAAGAATTACAATGATAATTATAATAATATAATATAAATTTATGATAATTAAGGAGAAACACAATTTATTTTCAACTTAAAAAAAGTCACAAATTGTACTAATTGTCACAAAAGAAAATTAACCATAGAATTTTGAATTCAGTTATAAAGTACAATACATACCCATTAGGTTTCGTATCTTGAGATTAAAATTATTTCTTTTCATCCAACCAAAATCACAATACATATATGAATTCTGTTCGAAATAAATTGATCTTCAAAACCCTCAATTCAATCCGAGGAAAACTGAATCTACTGGGCAGAATAAAAAAAGGTTATGCATTTTACACAATGGAAATGGAAAGGGGAATGAAACAAAAACGATAATCAACCGTTCAATATGGAATTTACAGCCATAACGTCTATCTAACCTGCCTCTTATACAAGATGGAATTTTCAGAAAACAATATTCATATATACCATATAAACTCAATGAATTATAAAATAATTAGTCATAAATGTTTATCCTAGTTTATATTCATTTCTATAAACATTTCTCTTTAGGGTTTTCGGCCACTCTTTAGTGAAACTAATACAAAACGATGACAAATTTGATGGACTTCTAGTAGTCATTACCATCAATCTTATCACAACCTCGTTCAAATATTTGTTTTAATAGGATAATAATCATGCCCTAAACGGTAAAATAATAATAAAAGATAATATTTTAATTATTAATTAATATTTAGCCAGGATTAAATCTAAATAGGACATAGGGTCATATGCAATAGGGCCCATAGACTATTAGGATTGTGGAAAGAAAGAGTGAAGGGTAAAGTTTTGTTATAAGGAAAAATGGCAATAAAAGGAAAGGTAATTAATAACAGAAGTGGTAATTGGAAAGGAAAGAAAGGTAAGAAAGTAGGAAGTGGGATTGGGAGAGAGATTAATTTGCGTCAAAGAAAACGACTCACTCTTGTTGAAGTTAGTTAATTTGTCATTTGATTTTCTCATATCATTTCATTATCAGACAACTTCATGTTACGCCTTTATTTTATCTCATTGCGTAACTTGCGCTATACCTCCCCATTCACCTCACTGGGACCCTTTCCAACTCCTCACAACAAATACCTCTTCTTACACTGTACTCTAACTTAACCCTCTTCTGCGTTTTCCTTTAAAGCTTAATTAGCCCCAACAATTTTCAACATTTTTTCAATTCAAAACAAGCTACCAAAATTATCAGTCATCCCTAAAATGTACAAGTTCTTGGATTTTACTAAATTAAATTTGTGCTAAGTAATGCATATACACACAATGTGTGTACAAACGCAAGAGTTTTCAATTGAAGGGATACCTCATGATTCGCGTTTGTGAATTGTCGTATTGTAGATTTTTGAACAGCCAAAAAATCCAACGAGACTTTGGCCTTGTTTGTTTAGCCATTGCCATTACAAGTTCACTTTCAAACCGAATCTCACAATAAAAATCCACAGCTAGGAATTCGGTGAAAAGAGGGAGAAATTAAATTAACAAAAACGACTTGTTACCAAATCATTCATAGTTATTCTACATTACCACTTGAAAGCGACGAAGCAAACAGATGCAACAGTGATTCTTTGATTGAACATTTGTGTTTGGGTTGGGTGGTTAAAAGCTTTTACAACCGTGTCATCAATTCATTTTCTCAACAAACCTACGTAGTAAGTACTCTCTCATGTACAATGTACATTTAAAGTATCGCGTAGGCCAAAATGTTTAGCCAATAAAAGTAACATTCTCCACGATCAATAAAATTTATATTTATTATTGCTTCTCCAACTTCACAACTTCACCCTTTTACTTCTACGCTCTAATAATGAAAGATACGAGGCGTCGGCCAAAGTATTCAATTCTTCAAAATTAATTACAAACACTTCAAATAAAATAACCAAACTTTGACTTTATCTTTCACTGCACCAAAAGAACCCTAAAAATGAAGAGCGAAATCGGAAAATTGTAAAGAAACATTGCGTCGTGGATAAATGCAAGAAAGAGTAGGTTGAGTTCAATACCTCAACAATCAGCAACATACATACACCCCAAATGAAAATAAATCAGAAAAAAAAGTGTTTATAAAAAAAAAAAACAAACAAACTGTAAATACGTGTTTTTACAATTTATAAATGATGAGAAAACAGGGCAACACAGCGCGCGAGTCAAACACTAATAACTCGCCGTTGTCCCCACTGACCGAGTCGAACCCAACTCGTCCATCCAACAACGATTCCATAAACCCATTTTGCTTCGAGACCCGACCCGCTACGACCCGGCACACCAGCATAGCCCTTCTGCCCCTGCCTCCGCCCGAGCTTTCATGCGCGTCGCCGCTGCCGGCGAACGTGCAGATGGCCGAGCCCTTACCGCCGGGGAAGGACAACGCACAAGCTCCGCCATAGGGGCCGCCGCTGGAGGTGGGACCCAGGCAGTGAAACCTCATGACCTCATTCCCATCCGCAACGCATCTCGCATTCTCCTCGTAGTCATGGGCCGGCCCAGTCCCGGTCCCGGCCCGGCCCTTCACCGTCTCCCGATACTCCTCGAAGCGGGAGACCGTTCGTGGGCCGTTGTGGACCTTAAATATCATCTCGACGCGGCCCGAGAAGGGCTTGGGGCCCCAGCTGGTGTGAAAGATTATCTCCACCACGTTCCGCGAAGGGTGCCCCTCGGTGAGTTCGGTGAGCGAAGGCAAGCGAGGGTCGGCGTGGCGCGTGGCGGTGGCGGTGACGCTCCGGGAGCGGTTGATGGTGGTTTCGAAATCGGGTTTGGCGGCGGACGGAGGGTATCTGGAGCTGGGGTGTTTCTGGAGAGGCTTTTCTGGCCTGGGTTTGGGCTTGGATTTGGGCCTGGGCTTGGTGGTGTCGACGACGACGTCTTTGATGTTTTGAACGCTTTTTCTGCAACTGGAACTGGGAATGAGGTATTTAGAGTTGGGGTGGTAGACGTCTTCGTAAGCTCTTGACTTGCACTGCAATGACTTCATCCACCCACTCGCCATTACCCGAACACTAACAAGAGTAATGTTGTAATATGTTGTCTTGTCTCTCTCTGTTTTATCTTAAAGAGGAGAGCTTTTGGTAGCTCTGGGTTTTGTTTGGAGTTGTAAAAAATGGGGTCTCATAGTGGTTATGTGGTGGCCGTACAGCAGAGAAGGAATGAATGACTGAGAGAGAGTGGATCAGACATGGCGCCATAATAAATGGATTTTACTCCCCCTCGTGGAATCACCTTTTTGCCCTTCTCACTTTCTTGGAATTACCCACGTGGCCTCTGTCTCCTTCTTTGCTAAAACTCCAAACTCCATTAATTCCGAAAACAAAAAACCTCATCATAAATCAGAGGTTTGATTTGGTGTTACGTACCAAGCTGAATCCTGTCCACGCACGCATACTGTCGTAATATTCAAGGAGGGTCGTTTTCGCTACTGCCATAGTATTCACCATTTCAAACTTCTAAATTAAATGCACAGTGTTAAACCACTTCCATTTTCAAACATCTAATGTAACCATTTTTATATTATTCAAATCATAATTTCACTGCTTATTTCATGCACACTAAAATGCATCTCCAGGTAAGTAACTACTCATTAAATCTAATCTTTTATTTCTTTACATTTGTGTAAAAAATTATTTCAAATATTAAAATAAAGTCCATTTTTTTATTATTTCAGACCAGTATTGAGGCCTTCAAAGTACAATTTTAATAACATGGTGAGTCTATTATTATTTTTAATTCAGTAAGAGTTTATATTTTTAATTATTTTAACAAAATATAAGTAACTTCTTTAGTTTTTATATAATAAAATTATTCAGTTATTCCTTATGAGTAGTAGTGTGTACCTAATATTAATACAGATTAGTGAAATGCATAAAGATTCATTTTCTTACATATATTGCCGATAATTTTCTCGGAGCCATGCTTATATCTGTTAACAAATATCCAATGTGCTATGTGGGAGATTAAAATTTTCTCCAAAGTCTAAATGCATACAAAATTTAGAAACTCCTTAAGATTTAATTTTGCTGATAATTTTGTATTTATAAACACTCTACACGTATATACTGGTACATGAATAAATTTGGTAAACAAATAAGAATTATGAAAGTGGCAGCATTTGGATAGCTTAACTTATAATACTGCTGAATACTCAAGATTTATGATTTGGGATGTGGTAGAAAAGCATGGCATCTATGAAACAAGTGGTTTGATTAGGAGCATTGGGTAATTTCAAAGGAAATACTCCTCTCCCACTGTAAATCATGGGTCAACATCACGACTGAATTGAAGACTATTATGATTTCTTATACCCCTGCCTTTTCTTTTCTTTGTCAGTTTTAAATCTAAAACACATAGCCAAATGTTAGGTACAATTTTGAGGTAATGATCAAACGATTAAAAAATTAAAAATGATTTTTTTTGGTTTAATTAATTTAGCTTATTTTTGTCTCTTTGAAAAAATTGAACTAAATACATTTTCTGAATAAAACACAGCTTATTTTTTATATAAAGAAAAAGGTTGAATAATTGTTTTCTTCGAGAAAGTTAGGTGAAATTAATAACCTTTGAAAAAATAGCATTTAAAGAAAAAAAATTCTTGCATGTGCACTCTCTTTTCTTTCCTTTCGTTCGCCCTCTTCTTCTCTGCATCCTCTCATAAATATAGCACCTCTTTTCCTCACGCTTTCTCATTGTTTTATCTGTTTTTTCGAGTCATTAAAATATTATAAGTTTTGCTACTTTATTTTTAAAGTATTGTTTTAAACTTTAATTATTATTTTTTTAAATCTAAAGACTGTCTTAATATATCCCTAACCTAATGTTCAATAGATTAGCCTGCTAATCCAAGTAAATAATACCACAGTTGGACCTTCCAAAAAAAACTTCGACAAGTTTATCATAACTTTTTTACATAAAGGCTTCTTCCAATAATGTACTGTATTAATTTCTTTTAGAACAATACGTTTAAAGAGAAAAGTACTACTACTTAACAAGTAAAATCAGTTTAAATTATTTACAAAACTAATACATTTAATTACATTAACTAAATTTATTCACAAAGAGTCGGAGTATCACCAAGCTTGTAAAATGTAGTAGCATCGAACAAAATTAACCACAAAAAATTCTATTAAAAGGGTATTCAGAATTTTTTAATAAGAAAACAATTTCCCTTCTACTTCTTAAATGGATTCCACGAGTCACTAGTTAGCACTTGCCATGTTCAACTCGTTTGCGTTTCTTGGCTTCTACAATAACCCAGCTCATGTTCAGATGGTGAGTAGTAGCTAGCTTATCAAATCACATTCTAACAAAAAGAATGTTTTGGCCTTTCTAGCTAACAATGCTTGGTGAAGACATTGTTGCTTCTTGAAATCGAAGCGACCATTACTGAGATGCAGTGTTGGATGGTCATTTTGAATATTCAATATAGTGGGAATGAGAAATGGAGTTAAAGTATGGATTTTGACAGGCGGGGTAGATTGGTCAATGCAATGAAAAATTTGGCATGTTGAATTTTGAACTGGGTAGACGTACTAGTAATAAAAAAATTCAGAAGGTGAGAGCGTGATGGTAGATAGATACTAGAAATTTAAAAAGAAGATGTCATGGGAGTTTGGAGTGGAATAGTTGGTGTGTGTGGTGTGGGGAATAGAAGAATGGAAACTGGCACAGAGTTGGGAGGGAGAAAGCATCTAAAAAAGCACTGAAATTTAAACTAATAAAACGACAGGTTTTCTTCCACTTTCTTGCAAACCATAATATTTAACAATGTCTAACCTTGGCATTGTTTATTGTAGGTACCAAGTCACTGTTCTGTTACTAACAGATTGTGAGAATGGCCTCTTGCTAGTTCCATTACAAGCAGACAATCATATTGAGATAATCAAAGATTATATATAATTTTATCACTTTATAATCAAAACCACCATTTTTAATTACACACCATGGAACAATATACGAGGATTTGCGCCTCTATTGCAACAAGCCATCAAGCCCCTATTAACCCCAGTCAAAAAGTTTCTTACAAATTCAATACTGTCAACACGTGATTTTTTTCTTATAAAAACAAGCCTATGTAAACAAAATAATATCAAGCAGTTGATTAATAGTATAAAAGATGATTTGATAATGGTATGAGAAGTGATTTTTTAGTAGAAAAAGGATTTATGAGACTGTGAAAATGGGTGAGTTGGTTGTTGGGAAGTGGGAATGAGAAATGCGTTGGCAGGCTTTGTTGTCACGCCTGCACAATCCATTCCACCGGGAAATGCCTCAACTTCAAAGTCCCTATTCTATTCAACGTCAACCTTCAAATAACTACTCTATACTCCACCCGTTTTTAATTTATTTTGTTAATATTATTTTATAAGTCACTAATGTCAAATTAAGTGCAGTTAGAAATTTTAAAATTGGTAATAAGGACAATAAGTCACTAATATCAAATCAAGTGCAGTTAAAAATTTTAAATTTAGAATTATTACAATATATCTAATAATCTTATATCACTTAGAAGTTTAGATCAATGATAATTTAAATATATTTACATCTCTTAATCTTTGAGGAGATTTTTAAGATATCCAAAATAGACAATCTTATATGTGTGACTCACCTTAATAAAATCTTTTTATTTCTTAATTATTGTTCTGTTTAAATATAACTTTTTTTCTTAATCTTCCAAAATTAGCAATAAATCCAATACTAGTTTTTTTCCCGTTATGTTAACTAGTGCATGCTCTTATGACATACAAGTAATTGGCATGTAATTATGAAATGCAGTTAATTTCTAATAATAAAAGTATGTTACAATCTTTAAACTGTGTAATGAGCAGTTTAATTTTGTAATTTCAATTCAATGATTTTTTTGAATTATTCTAATTAAAAATTAATTGCATTGAATGATAAAATTGCACTTGTCATGGATATAATTTATAAGGATTTATCTCAACAATTCTCCCACTCAACCCAACCATGCAGGTTATTAATGACAAAATCAATTAAGATGGTTACAAATAAAATTAAGAACAACTTCGTAAAACTTCTCACTCTCTTATTAAATCACTCAGCGTGAAGGAAATGAGAATATGTGTCGTCCTGTATCTCTAATTTCAGCACATTTAAATAGAAACTATCGGTAAACATAAATCTCTTGTAAATTTACATAAACAAACACAAAATTAATCTTGAAAAGGACGTTTATTGAAGGGTTGAGGATAAATAACATCATTAAAAATCACATTCAAATGTAATACTAGTGTTTCTAGATATTAAAGTTTATTTGTAAGGAGAATATTATATTTGAATAATGGCTATCATTTGTCCCTTCTTTTTTCTGACAAAATGATTGCATGCCGTATTACTATTCAAAGCTTCTGTGAGGAAATTCAAATGACTTAACTAATGACAGAGAAAAGACTCTGAGCTGCAGTTCTGCTACTGCCACAATGCATTGAGTCATAAGAAAACTTTAAATACTTGTACTGTGCCACCACTCTTTACCTCTTGACCTATCGTAAGAAATACTACTACGCGTATCTTTATGCATTAAAAATCTCTTTTTTCACACTCGAATAATCCATTTTATTTCTCAGATGTTTCTGAGTAAAGTAACAAGCATAGTGATTTTAATTTAATTAGTGACAGTTGGAAGTGGGACGGTTGGAAGAGTGGAATGGTGTTAAGAAAAAAAGCGAACCAAATCTAGCAACGCTTTTGTGAAAAGAAAGGGAGAATCATGATCACGCTCGCTAATCATATTGTCTTCTTCAAAAGCAGATTTTGCAAAATCAACAACTCTTAACTGCGGAAGTTGAATACCAGGACCCATCTTTCTGACCAACTCCTGAAATCGACTTCTTCAAAAAAGCATTGCAACCTCGTCAACCCATAAAGCACCTTAACAACTTTAAGACACAATAACCCAGGACCACTCACTCCAAATATTCACTCATTACTGTCTCAATAATAAATAAATTCTAATTATATAAAAATACGTTTCATTAATGTTAAATATAATTTTGAAAGAGCAGAAGCTTGTTTACTAGACGCCTTAATTACAGACTTGTTAGTTATCTCAATCTTGTTCTTATAGAAAAACAGTTTATGCAAAAGTGACAACATAAAATAATTTTGAATTAATAAAATTAAATTTGTATATTCTGATAATATAAATAAGTCTTATACTGATCATCCGTCATAAACTAAGGTAGTTATTATTTAATAGAATTTTATATAATTTAATGAACTTATCACAAGTTCATATTTCTGATAGAGTAAAAATATAAAAAATATTTAGATAATCATTTTGGAAAATAAATTACTCTTGTTGTCGAGTTGGAGATAATTTGAAATAAGATTTATGAATAAACGGGCCCTCAGGCCCAACAAAGAAAAAGGGAAGAACGAAGCAATACCAAGCCACGACTCCGAAGAAAAAGTCAGCATTTTTTTTTTTCAAAAATAAAATTATACTTTGCTCTAAAAGTACACGTTTATTTATTTAACCAATCATATTTATATTTAATAAGAATAACATTATTTTAATTCCTCGTTAAGGATTAAAAGAGATAACTTCTAAAATTTTGAGAGACTAAGACATATATTTTTTATGACATAAAATAAGAGGTCAACTTTTAAGAGCCCTACGTTCCCTCGAATGTTTTAAATTTAATAAAATGATATTAATATATGTTGAGGACCAAAATTATTAGCAATCATTAGAAACACAAATAACTGGTAAAAAGACTAAAATATGCCTAATCCATGTTCGGAGGAGTAGATTATTCAAAGTATTCGATGATGAAGGAGTGATTTTCGGATCCATGGATTAGAATTCATACGAGGGGACATCATTATTTTTCTTCTTCTTAAAGAGATCAATTAGAAATACAAAAGCTTCGTCGTGAGGGATTTAATCGCATAAACACGTGCATACTAATTCAAATTCAGACCCATCCAACATATTTTATTATTAGTGGTATCAGAATTTTAACAATATGTAATGTATAAGATACATTTTAAAATAATTAAAATTATAA
>Ga0123340_1007335_pt1 | contig 10522 bp, 8 predicted proteins | sample SirMexnodulemix_FD_89961 | JGI IMG/M metagenome (GOLD analysis project Ga0123340, IMG submission 89961) | Root nodule microbial communities of legume samples collected from Mexico - Siratro Mexico nodule mix | ecosystem: Host-associated > Plants > Roots > Nodule | place: Mexico: Nepantla...
AAAAACATTAAGTTGTATGGTTTATGAAGATTTAAGAATACAATATATATACATCTTCTTACCTAAACAAATACAATACATAGACATCTCCTTACCTAAATAAATACAATACATATACATCTTCTTACCTACCTTTGGGAGTTTGAAGCATAGCTTTTCTCACATATGTTTTTTCATAATTTCTTTTTGTGATATTTTGGTATGATTTATGACTTCACAACCACTCCTAATTAAGAGGAGTGTGGTAGTCATTATTCATTTATAACTATATAGTTGTAATTCAAAATTTAGTTTAAATTTAATTATAAAGGGATAAGCACTAAAATATTACATGTCCATAATATTAATTATAGAAGAATATATCTATTTCTTAAAAGATAATTCTTATTTATAGTATTAATTACAGAATAATATCTCTTTCTTGTGTATTTGTGTCACATATTTGACTTTAATATTTTTTGACAACTTAACCAAGTAAAAATTTGATCCTCTTTACTTTTGACTTCGTCTAATCATATACTCCTCAATTATAGATTTACAATCTTTCATCTAACCTCACCTAATATATAACCTCAATATAAGATTTAACTCTTAATTTTTCAAATCTTATTAAATGATATAATATTATTATATAAATTTGGAGTGTTGTATTAGCTGGTCCCTTTTGCTACTTATAGATATAACCTCATTTGATTTTTTCTCTTCCATACAACTGTCTTTTGAAGCTTTTTTGCTTCCATATATTATGTCAACAACTTTTGAATCTACTTCATGTGTTATTAACATGTAACTTCACATTATTGATTCTTATACTAGTCAGCTCCTTTTCCAGGGCACCAACATCTTCACGTTTGAACTGTACAAAACTGAATTTAAATCCTCTTTAGTTTAGCTTCCTTGATATGAACACCTATCACAGCACTCCATATTTGAAAGATTTTTATCATGTCATACTCCCGCTCCCAATGTGTGATAGTTTGAACCATTAGAATTTTTATAGTCAAAGTTATTAATTTTATAAAAATTATATTAAAAAGTATTGTTTATTAATTGACAATAAAAAAATATTTACACTTTTTGTGGTTATTTATATTACACTCATTTTTTTGTTATTAATCTAAATTAGTATTTGAGTCATTTTATCTTCATTAAAGAAATTAGGATGACTGGTTGTTGTATTTGAAAGGTAGTATTCAAATTAAGAATTTAAACATATTTATTATTGTATGTTAAATATTTAAATTAATTTTGAAAAGTAAAAGCACATCTTCTTTATGGGATAAATTTAAAATTTTGTTTTATAAAAGCTGGAACATGCTTGCATGATATAAAATTTAAGATACTGACTCAATCATAGTAATAAAAAATATTGTTTCTCTCGAGAACATGTTTTATTATCTGACAGTAAAAAAAATAAAATATTAATTAAAGTGTTGTTTCATAAAAGGTGTTAAAAGTTATGTACTAAAGTGGAATCCATAAAAAGTAAATTAAAGCCTTATTGTATGATCTTATTGTGGAAATGTCCTTATATTATTTATAAGAAATCCTCCTTACATGAGATAGGTAGGATAATTATCACATCCTCTTATATAATTAATTGTATGGTGTCAAAGGTACATCTCCCTGTCCTATTGTTTATCATGTTTTATTGGTACTAAGACATTTTTTTTTATCTTGAGAGAGAAGCTAAGTTAACCAGCAATAAAAAAAAAATTGACTTTTTATTTTATTCTCACACCACTTATCATCATCAACATCATTGGCATCATTCTTATTTCACCTCCACCACTTTCATAATTATTTTCATTATTGTCTTGGTCACATTCATTTATTTTTATTGTTAATGCAACCCTTATATACAGTATCTCTAACATTATAGTCATTTTTGTTGTATGTGTCATGAAAATTTTCATGGAAAACCATTTATTGGTGGAATATCAATAATGGATGGTCTGGTGGAGCAATATATCGTCTAGTGATAACAATGCATTTTTTTCTATTATTTTTTAGTTAGTTAGGATTTATTATAATTACTAACTAACTTTTGTTACACCTTTGGTCCTCTTCGTGGGTGACATACATATGTTACCAGGATACATATGTAGGCTTTTGGGGCATAGAGGCTCTAACAAAAGTATGAAGAATGGAGGAAGTTTCTACTAAAGCAATTGTGAGAAACCAATTGTGAGAGGAGTAGTTTCAGCCACTTTAATCTGTTTCTTTTCATTCCATTTTGGACTAATAATAAAAATCACCTGAACCAATAAAAGAAAACAGTGTAGTTTGGTTGGAATAAAATTAATTATGCAATCCGAATTAAAGTAAATCAAATTTGTAAGAATTGGGTTGGTTTGGTTTTTGTGATTTTAAAATAATTTTGTTATGTACTATTTATTGAACAATCATTTAGTTTAAACTAATTCACAATAAATAAATTTAAAATAAAACATTACATATTAGTTATTTTCAAACATGACATTATTGCAATCACAATATTCTTTTAACTAATGACGTTCTCTGTAATAATACTAACTAATAATATTCAACTTAAACTTTCATAACCAGAAGACACATATTTGCATGTCGTGTGTCTTTCTTGTGTCTTGCATACCTATTCTTATGATGGTATCGAGAGTTGGACAAGGATATGATAACTATAAACAAAAATAACAAAGAATATAGTAATATAGAAGAAGATTTTTCATTGAATGTATTATTCTTTGTTTACAATAGCTCACTTAATATAAAATTTTAGAAAATTAATATAAAAATTATTCTAAATAAATACATTTGATATTCTCTTATATTCGACTGATATTCTCTGATACTCCCTTGGTTATCTCTTATATTCTACTGATTTGTTTCTTTGATACTCCCTTGATTATCTATCTGGTATTATTACCGATATTCTCTGATATTCCCTTGATTATCTTTGATATTCTACAAATTTGTTTCTCTAATCATAATATTCTAACACTCCCCCTCAAGGTGAGTAGTGGGATCACCAATGCTTAGCTTGCTGAGGACACGGGTAAATGTTTTGCCTATAACAACTTTGGTGAAAATGTCTGTCAACTGATCTTTTGAATTTACAAACGGAAGCTCAATACTACTATCCTCAATCTTCTCCTTGATGAAGTGTCTACCCACTTCAACGTGCTTGGTTTTGTTATGTTGTACAGGATTCTCTGTTTTCATAACTTCTTTCATTCACACTTCTTACTGGCTTCATGAACTGTTTTGGGAGTAAGAAAAGCTCTTGCAATGTCTGTCACTCCTTCTCTGGTTATCTTCATAGGATACCTGGAATTCCAGGAAACATGTTCAGAAGAATATCGGTCATGTGGTACCCCTCTGTTTCTTCTTGGCGAAAGTGTGAAAGGCTTTGGTTCTGGTGCTAACATGTCACTATTAGTGACTTCATTCATAACAGGAGACAACTCAGTATTATCACTTACCTCTTGTTGGACATTCTCAGAAAGATTCTCATTGGTTGTGTTGGTCCCTCCTAGGTTGACAGAGAATGCTCGTTGACTCCATCTACTTGCTCTTTTGGAATAGTTTCTTGGCAACTAAGGCTACCTAACCAACTTGGTGGTTCACTAGTTTTCTCCCCCTGAACATCAAGTTGGCTACTGAAGAAATATTCTGGTTCTAAAAAAATCACAATCCATAGTCACTTATACACGGTGAGTGATTGGGTTGTAACATCGATATCCTTTTTTATGTGTATCATATCCAACGAAGACACATTTCTCAGCACATAGATCAAATTTGATTTTGTTAGCTTTGGGAATATATGAACGAACACAGAGCACCCAAAAACTTGTGGTGGTAACATTTGGACAAGAGGGATATTAGTCTGAGTAGCTAGGATCTGTAGGGGTGTTCTGTGATTAAGGATATGGGAGGGGGGCCTGTTCAAAAGATAGGCCGAAGTAGCGACAGTTTCGGGCCAAAACCGTGTTGGAACATATGCATCAAAAATCATGGCCAAGTCATCTCTAGTAGCTTATTTTTCCGTTCTGCTACACCATTCTGTTGGGGCGTGCTTGGATAGGAAGTTTGATGAATTAAGTCATTTTCTCTTAAAAACTCTTACATTGATTTGTTAACAAATTCTCCACCATTATCTGATCTAAGTACTTGGATTTTCTTGTCAAACTAAGTGTGAATCATTTGATAGAATGTGTAGAACTTATTGGGTATTTCAGATTTGTTGTTTATAAAATATACCCAAGTCATGCGAGAGAAATCATCCACAAATAGCAAAAAATACTGAAATTGATTATTATGGGAATTAGGAGTTGGACCCCACACATCAGAATATACTAATGAAAAAGCATAATTGACGCTGTTGTTGTTAGGAGGAAAAGTAACTCTATGATTCTTTGTCCGTATACAAGTTTCACATTTGATGGGCTCAGTGTTACTAGTAAATAAACTAAGAAATAAAATCTTAAGTTGCCCAAATGAAGGATGTCCCAAACATCTATGTCATAACTAGAGCTACCTTGTAAATGTTCCGTGAGCAAGCATGGCATGTCCCTTGTGAGCAACCTCATCAACGTAGTAAAGACCTCCACGTTCAGTACCACACCCAATGATCTCCTTTGTAAAAATGTCCTGTAAAAGACAAAAAGTAGGAAACATGAGAACCACACAATTCAACTCCTTTGTAACTTGACTTACAGAAAGTAATTTTGATGATAATGCAAGAACATAGAGACAATTTTCTAATTTTAATTTTTTTGAAAAAACTACTAAGCTCTCTCCTTAGACCGCAACTAATTCTCCACTAGTTATCTCAATATGGGTTTTAACAAGTGTGGAGAGACTGTTAAAATCACGAGGGTCATAGGTCATGGTGTTAGTTGCCCCACAATCAACAATCCACTGATAAGATTTTCTTATGCTGGTATCTTCCTCTCCTTTTCTACCTCTATGAGTGACTGGGGCTTTACCATGAATGACTTGTTATTTTGCTTTTTTCTCTCATCCGGTGTCACCACTACAACTATTGGTGGTCTGCGGGATGCCCGTGGCGGTGGTAACCTTGCGATTTTTTGGTTTAGAATCTTCCCACCATTCGAGATAACCCACAATTTTGAAGCAAGTCTCCTTGGTGTGTTTCTTCATTCCGCAATGAGTACAGCGGAGGTGGATTTTGTCTTCCTTGTCTCGCTGTGATGGACGTCGTCCGGCAATTTTTAGGCGACTTCATCCCTGTCCCTATCCCGGTGGTTTGTTTCTTGCAGTTAAGCCGATTCCGACCTCCCCTAATGATATGTTCCCTTCGCTACTGGTAGTAGGCTTTAGAATTTGGAATCGGACCGCCTCCCTTCGGACAGCAGCATAGGCAGACTCTACTAAAGGGGCTTCTCTTGCATCAAAAAGATCTCTTTTGATGACTTCAAATTTTTCATCTATCCCTGTTAGGAACTGATATAGTCTCTGTTTTTGTTTAATTTTGTTGAAATTTGCAATATCATCTGAGCATTTCATAGGGTTTGGTTGCTTTCTGTCAATCGCCATCCATTTAGCTTGTAATTTGTTCCAGAAATCCTCTAGGGTATCATTTCCCTGTTTCTGTATGTTTGTTTTTCGATGTAAATCATAGATTTGCACTAGGTCTATGCTGCTTCCATAGGTAGTAGTCAATCCCTCTCATAAAGCCTTGGCGGTTAGGAACTGGGAAACATTATTTATCAAACTAATCTCAATATTCTGAATTATCCAGGTAAAGACAGTTTGGTCTGGTTTGTCTATTCCCATTTTTCATATGCTGATTCTATCTCTTCTGGTATCGGAGGTATACCTATCAGATGACTCTTCTTTCCTCTGCCACTGATAGCTTTCTTCATGAGTGTTACCCACAATAGATAATTATCTCCATTTAATTTAAAACCAATTGACAAATTGTCACGGCTTATGTTTGCTGAATCCCTAGGCCATTACGAAGCATATTTGCAATTTGCAAAGTTGGCTTATTAGTAATGGTTGAGGAGTTATTCTGGTTTTGATTCATGTTGTTGCAAATTTCATCATCTAAAAATGACATTTTTTTTTTTTTTTGGTGTTTCAGCTATGAGGGGTATTGAAACAATGATGTTGGTTTTTGAGTTTCGAGGATCTAACCTACTCTGATACCATGTTGCGATAGTATCGATGGTTAAGAAAGGTTGGACAAGGATACGATAACTATGAACAAAAAATATGATAACATGGAAAAAGGTTTTTTTTATTGAATGTATTATTCTGTGTTTACAATAGTTCACTTAATATAAAATTCTAGGAAACTAAATATATAAATTATTCTAAATAAATACATATGATATTTTAATGATTTGTTTATTTGATACTCCCTTCATTATTTCTCTGATATTCTTACTAATATTCTATTATATTCTCTTGATTATATTTTGTATTCTATTTATTTGTTACTCTAATTATAATATTCTAACACCTATTTCTAAGAAGGAAGAAGGTGTTATATGTCTTATTCCCTGAGGCAGAACGAAGCACACAAAGGCAAACATAATTAGATTAAGGTACATTATTTCAATCTGGTAGGTACATAAATACATGGAGTGGTGGTAGCAACTAGCAAGGCATTAAGACACTTCAACTTTGTTCTGCACTCTGAAATGTCCAAACATCGGTTTAAGCTAATCTATCAAACACAACCTTTTTTTGTTTGAAAGAAAGCAGTGAAACCTCTAAACCAAACACACAGTTAATTGATGAAGTTTGAAGCTTTAGGGGCATTTGGGTCCTCCTCTTTTGGTCTTCCAGTTGTTGTAGCAAGCGCAAACCTGCTTGTTGCCATAAGTTCCAGGAGGCACACACAAGCACTTGGCACAGCACTTCTGGCAGAAAAACAGACACGGTTTCTTGTATTGCGTATTTGAACATCTAGCTGTGCAACGTGGGCCACATTCTGCAGTTTTGTGCATTCAAGAAACATCATCAGATTCCAAAACAAAAAGATTGGAAAGAAAGAAAGAAGTGTTGAAAATTTTTCAATCCAAGTTGTACTTCATAGAAAAGCGTTAAACTGATCAATAGCAGCTAGTGAATTAACTTGCAGAACCTGCTGCATAACTTCACTATTCAATTCTCTTTTTTTAAACTAGTAGTTGTGAATTTGTGATGGAAGCAATTTAATTGGTCCTATATTATCAGTATTACCTTGTGGTTTAAGACTGCCTTCAGTGATGCCACGCTGCAACTCACAAACAATAAGTTAGCATAAAATGGAATTGAGAAACTGGAATAAAATTCAACATGTGAAGCAATCACTAAAATGTGTAGTTACCTGTTTTAGAAATGAAGATTTAAAGTTCCATGGAAATTAGTGTGAGGAAGCCAAAATATTGATACTTTTAGTCTCATGAGAGGCTAAATTGCAAATATCAAAAATAGGTCTATGAATAAGGTATAATGGTCCCAGATTGGATGTCAAAGAGAAATTTGTTTCCTCAAGAACATTTAGAAAACTCCAGACATTGACAATTTCGAAGTCCAACCCCTTAATTAGATGATAGTAAAAAAAGTTCCTTCATAAGACAGATTCTAATTCCGTTTACTTGTGATACTATGATTGTTACTGATTTGAAGAATTTTCATATAGGGAAAAATTACGAGATTCTCACTAAGTAGATAGTCCCATAAGATATAAGAGTAATGTGATTAATCATTTCATCAATCCAAAAAGAGAAATTCTCACATTATAACAAAAAAAGAAGAAACTCACATTGGGAAAGTGGGTGGTGTTTTGGTCAGAGTGAGGAGGTGGAGCCAAGTGGGTGGTGTTTTTGTCAGAGTGAGGAGGTGGAGCTAAGTGGGTGGTGTTTTTGTGAGGTTGTGGAGCTGGAGCCTCAACGGTGGACACAACAATCTCTGCCTGAAATATAATTAAATTGTGTACAATGTCAGAAGCACTAGTTACACAAGCAACAAAAGAAAAAGTTGTTTATACACAGTATTGCATCCAACCAAACTTTATGAAAAAGCATGCCGGAGAAATCTAATGATAGAAGAACACAACAATAAACAAAGGAGTTAAAGAAGCAACATTGTATTGTGTATTACTTATAGTCATGCTAATGCACTACTTTGTTGCCATTTCTGGTTAGAGTGGCATGATCCTACTCTCACTCCATCTTGAAACAATGAAGTGTACTCTTTTAACCAAAAATAAGATAAGTTCAAGTGGGAGTTACAATGCAGAGCTTACAAGTAACAGAGTAAGACTACTAAAGCTGAGATTGGAGTTATAAGAAAATGAGAAAGAGAAGCTATATGATTTGCTTTGGCTTACATGGTTTTCTACAAGAAGTAGCAGCATTTGCACAAGGAAGAGCACCATGGTGCTTAGCTTTCTTCCCATTGCTTAAAATGGACCTCACGCAAAGAAACTGTGAGAAGAAGAATAGTGAGAAACTAGTGACACATGAGATTTTGAGTCTATTTTATAGATGAAATGAGGCACTGCATGCACTAAAATTAGCTATTGTTTTAGATGGAAAAGCAAAACACTCCAACCTTTGTTTTCCTAAAAGGACAATTACAAACGCAATTACAAGCTCACCCTTTCCACGCCATCCATTGTGCTTGTTGAATTATTTATGAGTAGACATATATATGTATTATTTATGTATGATTTCCTGCTTTTAAAGGTTGTGCATGTTTGAAAATGTGATAGATCACGTTAAAAAAAAATCATAATAGTCTTGAAGTTACTCTCTGACATTAAAATTGTGTGAAAAATAACGAATTATGAACATGGTACTGAGTAACTTCAGATATAGATATATTCTGACACAGTTCTTTAAAACAGATGCACAAAAAATGTTCAGTGTGGTTTTTATTGTCACCTTGAAACCGAATATACAAGTAGTTTACCAAATGAATGCGCAAATAGGCAATATCATGGAGTTGAAAAGGATAGCAAACATTAGTACATTAAGTACAGGTTTGTTTGAGTTTATTTTGGTGAAACATTTACTTAAATTACCAGCATTCTCAAAAAAAAAAGTTACTTTCTAAAAGCAACCCTTTTGCTAAACATGCATTTTCAATCATTTCTTCTTAAGTATAACAATAATTACTACAAAATGACAAAGGAATGAACTGGTGAGAAATGAAGAAAAGGGGTGAAAGATAAGAAAAGACCTTTTTAGTGGTGGTGAGTTGAACCACAAAGAGGAGCCAAAACCTATTAAATGAAAATCAAAAAGAAACAAAGAAAGCATAGTGAATACTTGGTGAATCTTAGAAGAAGTTAAAACTAGGGGCTGATGGTTAGTGTGAAAATGACAGGTTGCCATGTCACATGTGCATCCCCATGTGATTTCCTAATGCAGCATCAGAGTAACTAACAGTGTGACACAAGAACAAGGAAACACCGTACACTAACCTCTCACCCTTGCTCTACCTTGTCCTTTATATCGACCTGCCACTATGAGAATCCTTTTGAGCAACAATAGCATTCCCGTGAACTACTTCATGCATTTGCTGTATTCTCTTTTACACCCCTTTGATCTTGAAGTTGTAGCACTTGATTTTGCTGGTTTTTTGAGAAGTGCCCTTCACATTTTGCAGCAATCCCTTTCAGCCCTTGAAACACATCACATATCAAACAAAATCTTGTGAAAATGTGATTTTCTTTTTTTTGCAGTTGATAGAGATGTTTTGATGTTGGTATGTCATTGGTGATACCATGCGGTGGCTTTTTTTTATCACCGCTTCTCAGAAGATATTGTTTTAATTATGTTTGGCGTAACTGTGCATTTCTTTTGTTATTAATGTGTGGATATTTTTGTTTTAGTAGCTCCATTTTAGTTTAAAATTAAATATTTTGAACACTTTTGTTAATATATGAATCAAATTGAACAATGAAAACTGAAATTGCCCACTATTAAACACTTGTTTTGTCATATTTTATCATTTCATTTTCCATTGCTAGTTTCAATTTTTTTTATACTTTCGAGAATGGGTTATCATTTTTATGCATAAAAAAATGTGGGGAGAGTTAACCGTCCATATGAACCAGTGAGGGTTAGGTATTCAGTTGGTTCTGTTGGATTGCGCTCGTGAAGTAACATTTGTCTGTATTCGGCACACATAAAGAGGTTTTTTTTTTTTTTGTCAAACCCATAACTTTTGTGTGTATAGTGCTTTTATCAATCAGAAACGCATCAAATTGTGTCACGATTCTCAACAAGTGCTTCACACTTAAAAGGTCTCAATTTATTCAGTGCATCATCGAGCTATGAGGATATGCTAATTGTCATACTTACTGTTTCTTTCCAATGACGAATTTGCAAGGATGGATGGTACCACTGTGAATAAAAGTAAAAAAAAAAGTTAAAAACTCGAAGAATAATAATATTTTATTATTATTATTATTATTATTATTATTATTATTATTATTATTATTATTATTATTATTATATTAATTATTATAGTTATTATTATTATCTTTATGAGTAATAATATTATATGACTATTATTT
>Ga0123340_1007336_pt1 | contig 10522 bp, 10 predicted proteins | sample SirMexnodulemix_FD_89961 | JGI IMG/M metagenome (GOLD analysis project Ga0123340, IMG submission 89961) | Root nodule microbial communities of legume samples collected from Mexico - Siratro Mexico nodule mix | ecosystem: Host-associated > Plants > Roots > Nodule | place: Mexico: Nepantla...
ACATGATGTGCACACTATACGTATCCAGCTGCTCTGGTGATTGGATGTCAAGAATCAACTGACAAAACAAGTGATATTTACACTTGCCTCATCCTCCTATTTGTCTAAAATCAGTGTAAACCTGTTTTGTTGATTTCCCAATTGCAGTTGCAGAGATATAAAAGAGTGAGAGTTTGCATTAACCGCGAAGGCGCTTATCACAAACCAAGACCCTATAACTTGCATGAGGACCCTCAGATGTGTCTCGCAATGTCACATGCCAGCCCATGGCATTACCAATCTCAATAAGCTCATCCATGATAGCAAGAGTATCACGGATGTATGCCCGTCCACCAGGTCTTAGTATCCGATCCATCTCAAGCATAATTGATGACACATTGCATCTGATCAAAGACAAATGTAACAATAGTAAAATATCCCCGCAAAAGCACTCAGACGTAACACAACTTAACAACGTAAACTTTTACAAGTTTCTTTTATGCAATACGCATTGATGAAGTCATAATACATGCTCTACATGCAGAATAAAAATACAAATATAACTTATTTCTAGATGGACAAATGTTTAGATGCAGGTTACAAGGAATAAGCAGTAGATTACTATGGCAATGAAGGATGACTAACACATCCGATATTCAAACCATTTTACTTTGCTCGAGAGAGTATCTTGAGTAGCGTAGTTACTAATCCTATGCAGCAGATTAAAACAAACGAAAGAATAGAAAAAGAGGTAAAAATGGTGGAGCCGAGCCACCCTGAGTCAACCTGACATACTTCCAATACACACTTTTTTTTTTTTTCAATTTATTAACACAATCGCAAAAGTAACCCAGAAAAAGATATAACAGTTGAGAAGTAGAGAAAAGGTACCTTTTCTTCTCAACAGAAAGCAGGTTCGCAGCATGCAGTAAATCATAAGTTCTCGGATAGGTGTCAAACGGTTCACACCTATATTACAAAAACATAAATAAAAGAAATATTACAACTTTCTGCCAGCTTCACAAAATATTGGTAAAAGACTTTTAGTATGTATAAGGATATTGGATTTGGGCCTAAGGCCAGCAGCTGGGCTGAACACAAAATTAGTTGCAGGAGAAACGGCAGGGGAGAAGGTATTAGGTATATTTTCATTTATTAGAACCTTGAGAGGTTGGGCAGAGAGAATCCTCTCCCTGAGGAGCATTAGCTCTGAGATTACAGGGGTCATCTTATGTTATAGTTTGTGTTTTTCCAATCAATAACATTGTTTTTTGTTTCCATTGAATTTGATTCCTAATAGTATGCGTTTAAGAAAATGACCAATAATTTTAATAAAATTACCAGTCATGCATAACTCCAATCAGCCCGCGGTCATATATAACAGGTAAGGTGTTTGAACCACTAACAGGAACAACATTCATAACCCAGCTGTCAAGATTCTGATCAATCAATGCTGCTGCAAATCTGCAAAGTACACAAATATATTGAACATACTAATCAGAAAATCCTAAATTCATATTATAACAAGAAATAGGATAAAGACAATACCCTCCAAAACCAGCTTTCATGTCCATAACATTTCTTAATTTCATCTTCTTCCAATGTAAGACACGTACATAGCTTGCTATAATCTCACCCCAGTATTTTGATTCAGCCTTAAAAAGCTCATTTCTGGATATGAAAGCATCAAATTTTATGCTTTGAAGCCTATCAGGTGGAGTATGCAATCGTGCAGGCCATCTGGTAACATTTGCTCCATATCCATTCTCGGGCAGTTGAGAGATGCAAGCTTTTAGATTAGCATACCTAAATTAATCAAGCAAATAATGAAATCATCAATATTGGGCTTTCGATAAAAGACTCTAATGCTTGATAAGTTAGCACAGAGCAGACCCAAATTGTTCCTTTTTAAGAACTATACAACTTGTCATTAGGTTTCTTCATAACAGTTGGCACTGGGTTAAGGGTGTTTATATAGACTACAAGAGATTGCAAATATCACAAACAAACAAGTATAGTAAATTCAAATAACATATTCCGCATCGTTGAATACCCATAATAGTTTCTGTTTCCTTCTTTTTTTCATTTTTTTATTTTCTGTTTTATCGACAAAGATTATGTGCACTATAAGTTTTCAAAAATGTTGGTGCATGCTTAGGTAATTCACGTAAATTTTAAAATATTTATATAAAGGCAGCAGTGAATTGTTGATCATGGAAGCTAGTGCATAACTAAATTTTTTATTTTATTTCCATATAACCCAAAAGAAATAGTAGTTTTTAATTGGGAAGCTCTATCACAGAAGATGATAGTAAATTTGGCATTGATCATATAACTGGAGAAGACAAAAAAATGTCATACAATAATCTGTAGATCAGGAAGGCAAGAGTACAATACCAAACGTTGTCGGGATCATCGCTTTGGTCACACAGAGCAGGTTGAGTCCCTGCCTCACGATTTAGATAGCAGCTATTGTCAGAAGGTTTCTGCCATATCGCAACATACCCATCTTTTTTCAAAAACTTCCAGCATAGACGAGTAGTAAGATTAAGCATCTCTGAGATAGCAAACAATTTGGTGGGCACATTATGTCAGAAAATGATAACATTAATGCCAAAGTACAAAACTAAGCATTCTATAAATCAAGAACCAGCTGAAAAGTTTCAAGAAATTAAAGTTATAAATAGAAATCAAGTCGAATGGTACCTTCCCATTGTTCTTCTAACACTTCCTCGTGTTTATAAACCGGTTGGGCAGCCCACACAAAATACCCTCCTGCCCTTAGCATCCTATTAACTTCAAGCAGTAAAATACCATCTTCACCACAAGTAAAAAATATAGGTGTTAGAGAAGAAATTCAAAGAGAGCAACCAACATAGAGATTGGAGTAGCACATGAAAAAACTCTCATTTTATATTCACCAACAGTATTTTTTATAAAATTTATAAAAAAACCCTCCTCATTCAATCCCTTTTCAACTAACAAGGCAACTACTACTATATCAGGTTAAAATTGAAATCAAATCCACACATACGGTAACTAGTTATTAGTTTTCTTAATAAGAAAAATCTAATGGGGAAGAAATCAGGACCCAACAAAAGAGATGCTAATAATAGACTAAAGGATCTTTGATGTGATTGTTATTTTAAGGAAGATAAATATGAAGATTTACTAGTCACAACACAACATATGAATACAGTCATTCATATCATAAAAAATAGAAACTCAAAAGACAACTGAGACAATGAAAGGGTGTGGGAAGATTTAACAACCACTAGCTAAATACAACATGCATACCCACTAGTCAATTAGCTGTTAGAGATCATACCATCCCGAGTCCAATTAATTCTGCAGCGTGAACAATGTATCATGTCAAAAGCTTGACTTGGATACAACAATCGTCTAGTTCCAAATGCAGCCACCATTGCAGGCACACCACGCTCAAGAGCAAACTGGATCTGATTCTCATGAACATCCTTGGGAGCAACAGACATAGTTATAACATTTCGTGACAATAAGTATGCACCAAAACTAGCAACACCACAGCCAACATCAAGAGCAACTCTTATATTCTGCCCAAACTTAATATCAGGAACCATCTACAAAACCATGACATATAAACATCTTAATCATAAAAGGAGACACACCAACACTGTCCATAAAACAAAACCAATGCATACAGTAATAACCTCGGAAATATGATCCAAGTATTGATCTGCTCCATGTATAAATTGTGTACCACCCCCAGGAAACCTAAATTTATCCTTCCCTTTGGAAATCCAGTTTTGACCCCCTTTATCTTCAACAAGACGAGTGTGAGGAACATTACTGTACCAAACCTACAAGAAAAAAACACATAACATTACATTAAGAAATCATTGTAAAAGCACCCCACCAAAACAGAAGGACAAGTAAACTCTAAAATTTAGACACAAAAAAAATTACACTGGCAACTTTTCTCTTAGAAAATAATAATCCTTTTCTTTTTTTCAAGAAAGTGTAAAAGACAAGAGCACATTATATAGACTCAATAAGAAACATCTCTGTACAAACATCCAAAATTTCCACATCATATTAATGAAAAAGATGGCATTATAAAGAAACCAACTGTTATTAAATGTGAGTATAACTTAATGTATAACTAAAAGTTTAATTACAAGCACTGACGTGTAGAAAGCTTTTACATTGTCATCCACCTAGAAAACACTCTGTTAATTTTTATAATAACTATTATGTTGATAAAGTGACGGAGGAAAACCTTTTACAGTGACAGAATGTATGGAAATCAAAATGCACACATAACGTAATTTTTCTACTACATATTAGAATCGCTTTAACAATGATAATTTATAATTGATTGACAGTTTACAAAGGTTTAGGATGCCAGTGCATAATACTTAACCAAGTAAATTAAACTGAAAAAAGTAAACCACTAGTATTAGCAGTAGCTAATATAAAGTGATCCAAAGAACTGACTTACTAAATTAGTTCACAAATGACGAAATGCAGGTTTGGTACAATATCAATGGTCTTTAGTACATTTTCACATATTTACTTTCATTAATTTTGCATGCAGAATTGAATCCAGGTTCAACCAACTTTAGATAGTTTTTACATTACATAAAGAATTGAACACTCTTGAGTTTTAAAAGTCACTTCAAAATCAATTTTAATCAAAAACAATTTTGCTAATAATGATAATCCAAACACAAAGGAAGGAAGCTGTTACCTCGTCGCGGCTTTTGGGCCACGGAATCGGGGGACGGTACCCTTTAGGCGGCGGAATCAAGCAATTGAATCGTTTGCCCTCTTCGGGACAGTGCCTCTCGAGTCTTTCTCCTCTCTCCGTGGACTCCAGTTTCCGAATCGCATCCTCGTTGTCCAAACACGGTATATGCTCGCTCATGCTGCGCGGGCACATTCCAAACTTGCTCACAGCCACTCTCGGAGCTGAGTCGGAATCCTCGCCGACGAGGCTCACGCTCCCAGCCTCCTCCGGCACGCCGTCCTCGAAGTCCCCAACCTCGAACTCGTCGGACATGATGCCATTGTCGTTGAGGATCCCGAAGCGCTTGAACGCTTCCTGAGGCTCAGCGGGGGGCGGAGGTACGGAAGATACGGAAGGCACGGAAGGCTTTGGAGGCGTGTGGGCGTCGATTATGGCGGAGACGTTGAAGAATTGGTTGAAGTTGGGGGATACGGTGACGACGGCGGAGTCGTCGGCGGCGGTGGTGGTGGCGGAGAAGAAGATGAGCCGGGGCGAGGAGCCGTCGGAGAAGTGCTTGCCGACGAAGAAGAATGTGACGGCGACGAAGATGAAGAAGAAGACGATCTTGACGGTGGTGGTTCTGGGTTTCATGGTGGTTGGATTTGCGAATCAAAACGAATCGTTTTGATGAGCTTAATTGAATGAAGTGTGTGACGCTGCTAATTACTGCGCCACTGCAACGAGGAACTCAAGCGAAGCACCGACGCAGAAGTAAATGCCAACGTCGATTTTCGCCACTATAATTTTATTAAATAAAAAGTAATATTATATAAATCATAGAACATAGTTAAATCTTGTTGGGTTGATAAAAATATTGTTAGAAATATTAACATCAAATGTTATTTTTATTAAAACAATATTCTGTTATCTAATTAAGCTATTTAAAATTTCCTTTCCAAATAAATAAGTATGACTGACTTGGTAACAGTGTCAGATATATGAATAATAAATACGAACACGGTAACGGATTTGTATCAAAAGCTTATGAATTACGCAACCTTTGCTTTCGTGTGAAGATTATCAATTTTTTTCTGTTTTCAAGGCAACGAGTAGTTTCTCACGTGTTTTGTATAACTTTCTGAAAAAAAAATCAGAAAATTAGAACTTTTAGAATGATCTTTATTATTTCATTATTAAATTATTTGATATTTTCGAACCACTAACAACAAATTAAATATTTTGATTTGAAATGAGAAAGAGTAGATTGTTAGGTGGGCTTGGGCCAAAGAAAAGCACCGATGGCAAACTGTCTTTTGTAAGGCAAATCGCCATGGATGGGCAATCCATATTCCTTGAAGAGGCCATCAAGCTTCCACTCGGGCATGTTCTGGTAATCTTTCTGAGTATATCTCGGATAGTGCAGAGGCATCTGAAAGAATCCAACACTACTCTTTTCCATAACTCTTTCTTTTCTCAAAACTATGCTTTTGTATATTCAATGCTTTTAGGGACGTAATATATATTTGGAGAGTTAACAAGTTGATTTGCAGGTTGTTTTGGCATGAGGGGTGTCACATGAATGGGTTGTTGCACCTTCTCTCATGCACCTTCATTTCTTCATCTCATGTTTGCCCGTGTGCATCAAACTGTCTCAGTTATTAAGTGGAATAATAGAAGTTATGTATCATTGTAAGCAAAGCATTGTATAAAGTATTATATATATATATATATACCCAATCTAAATATATGTATTTTTGAATAATTCAGTATTTCTTTTATGCATTTTGGTCAATGTGATGTAGTTGGACTCAAAAGTAACACAGTGCAATATGGTGAAAATAAAAAATAAATAATCACTATGAATTGCAACCAAATGCACTAAGAATCAGATTGATACGCATAAAAGTTGCAATAAGGAAAAAAAAAAAAGTGCTATGAATTAAAGAATTATAAAAATACAAAGATGCCAATAACACAATTACATTTTACAAAATTCTAATGAAAAACACCTAAGAAAGTCTTGCATATTATGTGCAATTTTACTATCAGCAAGTTTAATTGTTGGTCATTATGTTTTAAGGTAGTAATAATTGTTCGTTACGATTCTTATGAGGGATCCTAATTACCGTTAAACCACATGCACATTTCTATATTGTCTTGTCAAATGGATTCAAATTTTAATTTTGATGCACTTTGGGATCAAATTGTTCAAGAAATACTTAGAGTCAACATTAAAGAAGAAATAATGACATACTTAGGTGAGATTCAACAAGTATAGTCATTCTAAGTGAATAATAATGATTGATGGAGCTCTTCTTCAATGGAGAGATTGACAATTATTAAATTAATTAAATTTCAAAAGAAATTTAGTGTGATCCTGGAATATGAGCAGTATTTTTTTAATGACCTTAAAGAAAAATATTTTTATAAAAGTAACTCAATTCTCATTTTTAGTAAATATGAGCTGTACATGGGATAGGAGGTTCTGTTTATAGATGATCTAATTCTCTTTATAAGCTTAATCATTTCAATGTAAGATTAAAAGACACAAGAGTGGATGTTTAAGCTTAAAGAAAGAGGGTCCTAAAATGAATTAGAATGACATGTTTTAAGTGATGTGGAATTTAAAAGCTGTAAGCTCTTCTTTTATGTTTTCTTCAAAGTTTGTAATACTTATTCCTATACTTATCATGATGTTGGCTGATTTTTTAAGCCGAAATTAAGACCCAGTCCAAAACTCTCTCTACAAAATTATATAATTGCAAAGAAAAAAATTTACAGTTACGAAATTTATACAAGATTAAGAAGAAAAAAAAAGAAAAATTTCAACATTATTCTCCACTGAGTCTTTTTCTTTTAAGACATATTTTTCTTTTATCCTCTTAGTTATTGAACTTTTTAAGAGACAAGAGTATTATTTTATAGATGATCTTCATGAGTCACTTTTCCTTGGTTAATAATTATTTTTCATAAAATTATGTATATAGAGAGTCAATTTCAAGGTTTCAAATGTGAAAACAATTGTTCCTTCAAATTATAAATACTCTCAAATCAAGATTTGTATTTTCAAAAGAAATCAGATGTAATAAACAGAAATATTAAACAAGGTTGCCGCAATTTATTCTCGTACTCACAAATCAATAAATTTCGCCGCCGTGCTCGTCAAGGCAAACTCCAATAATTTTTTACATTACTTCAATTCATGTATTTTTTTTATTTATTAAAGTATATTACATGTAAGCCCACTGTGAAAATTATACCATTGGCACAAAAAATCTAATGAATCTTGAATAATTTTAACCAGAAAATGAAAGTAGAAAAGAAATGAAGGTGACCAATGGTTTGCTTAAGCTCCTATCATCATCTCCCAGTAGCTCATTAACTATTTGTCAATATCCACCCTTGAATCTGCATTTATGGCCATCGAAAATTCTTTAGTCATCCTATCTGGAAAATAGTTTTTGTTGCTGTATATTTTCCCTAACTAAACCTTCACTGGCGAATATCAAATATAAATATGGAGAACCAAACTTTTAAAATGCTCTTCATGTTCTTGCTGATATAATATAGAAGAGCTGTTGTTGCTTCCTAAAAGCAAGATCAATTGTTAGATCCCACTGGCCCCAAATGTTTGCCTGATCAATGCAAAGTCTTGTTCTTCAGAAGTAAAATATGTTATATTTCCCCAAATCAACAAAGTGAAAAACTTCTAATAGTGTCAAAACTTGGAGCAGAGATGCCGATGGATACTACAAAAGACAACAGCACATGTTTTCATGAGAATATCCTTTTCATTTCTATACGGCATTTAAGTTGATGCAAACGCCAAAGTCTCATCCTCTTTTAATGATCTATATCTGTCTACAAAAGAATACAACTCAGCAGAAGAACAAATAAGGTTCCTGTACATTAACTGAACTGCCTTGTCTGATCTCTCATCTGATGGGCCCAATCCAATAAACATGAATATCGAATAATTGAGCTGAGTGCTACTTGACCCAATTTTTGGAACTTTGGTAACTTCAACCAAAACAAAACTTAGCTCTGCACAAGTCAAAAAGCTATTCAACAACTTTTGGGACGTACCCTTCCCTTTTGAGTTCCTCACAGAGCAAATAAATTATGTTAATTATATCTATAGAGTCAAGGCATAAGCCATCACCAGCATGAAATTCATGCAAGTGATTCTCAATTTCAATCCAGCTACAACCAGGAGTTTTAGTAATACCCTTCTGTCTCATCAACAATCTCATCCTTGCAGAATCTTCCCACATGTTCAGATTTGCATATATTTTTGATGAGATAATATAGTTCCCAGAATTTGAAGGATCCACCTCCAGAATCATCCGCATAACCCGTTCCCCTATATCTACATTTTTATTCCTTCGACAGGCACCAAGCAAAGCACCTAATGTAACCTTGTCTGGTTTTTCAGGCATTTTCTCAATTAGATCCCATGCCTCATATAAATGACCCGCACGTGCTAAAAGATCAACCATACAAGAGTAGTGCTCAATTTTTGGTACCAATCTGAACAATGTGCTCATCATATCAAACAATCTATAGCCCTCAGCTACCAGGCCAGCATGCACACAAGCAGAAAGCAACCCTACAAATGTTATGTCATTAGGGCGGGCACCTCCTCCCTCATCTGACATGCGCTGAAATAGTGATAGTGCCTCCTCGGCTTTTCCATGAGAAGCAAGTGCAGATATCATTGCATTCCAAGAAGCTTCATTTTTTTGGGGCATTTCTTTGAAAACTCTCTGCGCACTTTCCAAACTCCCACACTTAGCATACATATCAATCAACGAAGTAGCAACAAAAATATCATGTTGAAATCCTCTTTGTGATGCATATTCATTAATCTGTTTCCCCAAATCAAGAGCGCCAATGGTAGCGCATGCAGAAAGCACTGCAGTCACGGTAATTTTATTTGCCTTAACATTGTCGTCCTTCATGGCATGGAATAAAGAGATCGCTTCATCCGCCATTCCATTCTGAGCATATCTGTCATGTATGTGAAAATCACAGGAGAAGTTAAAACAATTTTTCAGGAAAACCAAGACAGATCCGTAAGTGCAAAAGCGATAGCAACATGAACCAAAGTATGGATAGAATTTATCTAATTATTGTATTACTCACACAATTTTGCTATTAAACATTAAAATTAGAAGAAAAAAACAAAGAAAAATGAAACCAGGAGCGTTCCAATTGTCCATGTCTCCACAATGTATTTGAGATGACACAGGTACTATTTTGAAGGGTCTGTGCTTCTTTGACATGAATAAAGCATGCTCGACCAGACCTACTACTAACCCAACACTACTATACGTCCATACACATAATGATGTTCATACAACCCAAAAGATAGAACCAAATAACTCCAGGCCTATTCGAATAATTTATCTATAAACATTTATAAGAAGAGAAAAAAAAATTATAGTTTCTCCAGAAGTTAAAATTAGCTTAAATAAAAGCTAATTTGTAAAAATTTTCTCAAATTAACTTCTCCAGAAAACTTATTTTTCACTTATACCTAAATTAATTTTACCTTGTACAGAAATTTATTTCATTTTCCTTCTTATTTTCTTCTCTTGTAGGTATACATATCAGACCCTTAATCTCGAGAAAGAGTCTGAACAACAAACTCACTCACCCTGATATAACAGCATTCCACGTGATAACATCTCTTGTAGCCATGCTATCAAAGATCCTTCTAGCAGACCCCAAATCCCCACACTTAGCATACATACTAATCAAAGCAGAACCAACAAACGAGTTAACAGCCATGCCACGTTCCACAACAAACCCCTCCACCCACCTCCCCAACTC
>Ga0123340_1007337_pt1 | contig 10520 bp, 2 predicted proteins | sample SirMexnodulemix_FD_89961 | JGI IMG/M metagenome (GOLD analysis project Ga0123340, IMG submission 89961) | Root nodule microbial communities of legume samples collected from Mexico - Siratro Mexico nodule mix | ecosystem: Host-associated > Plants > Roots > Nodule | place: Mexico: Nepantla...
ATATATATATATATATATATATATATATATATACATATATATATATATATTTTTGAAGATACCACTTTTTTCTATACCTTTTAAAGACCAAATTGAGCTCTGAGTTCCATAGCGAACAATATATGGGATGCTAGCGATGTTATCTTAACAGACTTGAGGTCAGAACATTAGCATTGTTTGCGAGTGATGTTATCTTAACGGACTTGAGGTCAGAACATTAGCATTGTTTGTGAGGACCTCGTTCCCTTAGCGCTCGACTAAGGCTTGTTCTGGTACATTCAATAGTCTCATATTGCTTAAAAGTTAAGACAAATGTCATTTTATATATACATTCCTCTCTTAACCTACTTAGGCGTATTTTAAGGATAAAATCGTGACAGAGTTTTGAATTTCAAAATGGATAATATCTCGAATGTTGTGATTGACACTAGAGATATTATCTCAATAGACCTGAAGTTGAAACACTACTAATTTTTTTTGTTTTTAAAAATTACGTTAGGAAAAAAAATATTGTAAAAAAATGTGTATTATATATAGGAGTAAAAAGAAAATGAAAATAATCCCATACGAGTGTAACACCTCCTCCATTATTAGACTTTCACAATATATTTTTAGAAAATAAGTCGCATCTAAAATTATATGAAAGTTTAGTTGATAAAAAAATTTAAGATTATTCATTTTTTTAAAATTTATCAAATTATTTAATTAAAGTAAATATAAATTATAAATTTTTGATATTATTATATTAAATTTACTATAATGTATTAAAGTTACTCATTTATTTATTTTTAATTATTAAATATGTTGATCTAATGTCAAATTTGTAAAAATATTAAAGGATACATTTTATCTTAATTAAAGAGTTTACAAACAGGTTTCTAAATAAGTAATTTACTATATTATTGTATATACATAATTATATATATATATATACACACACACACAACACATAATACCTATATTACATATTATTAACGAACTTATTTAGACCAATAATACTACAATAAACTCAATAGGTTTTTAAAAATCATATAATAAAACATTTTCTTTTATATTTAATAAATACTTATACACTTCAAACTTTGTGATTTTAACAAAAGTTATGTTTAAATATATCAAAAGCATTCATTTTCACCCCTAATTTCGATACATTAATGATTATAGATTTTGTAAAAAAAATTTAGGACTGTTTCAGCAATTTCATCTTGAAAATTATCTCAAGTAACGAACAAAAACAAATTAGAAAGAACAGATAACCTAATGAGATGATAATAGAGATCCACATATATAGTAATTTCTTGACTAAAAGTAGGACAGAATAATGAAGATAATTAGTATTAGCATTTCCATTGATCCCATCTTAAAACCAATAAAGAAATAAAAGCAATAACTGAATATTCTTTTTGAGAGGGGGACTGAGACAACCCCAACAAAAGGATAATAACTTGTGGTCCTTTCTTGTACTTGTTTTCTGTAAGATTTTTCCCTCCTTTCCGGTTCTCTTCACACGTGTCTTTTTGGTGAGTGGTGCACTTAAATAGTGTACAATTATTTGTTGAAAAGCCTCTTATAATAAAAAGAAGGAAAAAGAAGTAAGAAAGGAAGATGAAAAAGGAGGTCTTGCTCAACAGTTATCTTAGAGAGCTACCTAAATTAGAAAACATGTTTTCATGGAACATGTTAAAAACAAACAACATAGCCGGCTAATGAAAATGAAGTTGAATAATAGGGTGGAGGGAACAGAATCTACACATGTGGCTAAGATTCAAATGGCTTCTTCACACAACTCCTAAGAATATTATATAAACCATTTACCCTTTACAATATTTTAACATTATAAATCTTAGGTTAAAGGAGATTAGGGATTTAGAGTTCAAAGAACTAATAGTGCCAATAGTCAAATATTCATCATCGTTATTTCATCATGAAATCCAGATAAGAACACGAAGAATTTAATTAATCAAATATGATAACAACTCATCACCTCACTTATTTTTCTCTTATGCTTTCCAAATTAATTTCCTTGTATAATAACACTTGGTGGTTGTTTACCCGTGCCAACTAAGCAAATTACAATAGTTTCTATCTAACAATTTATTGAAAATGTAACAATGCTGGTACGAAAGTGTTATGGTGAAAGCTAAATCCAAAGAGATCAAAAAACTCGGGAATATCCACTATAAATAGTATTATTCCTTGTTCGCGTTGTTGGTGGATTTCTAGATGTGTAAATGTTTTCTTTTTTATTGTACTCACTGTTTGTACCATGCTATTTCTGAACCATTTAGTTTCATCACTGAAATCGAAGTTTTATCCAGTGATCTCTATGTTATTTCTAAAACCATAGACCATAGTAGAATAGAATTTGTCAAATCAGTAAAAAAAAAAAATATTTTTTTAACTTAATTCAAATATTTATAAGATAAGATAAAAATGAGATATTTGCAGATATGCTAACATGCTCTACTATCAAAATTACCGTGTCAATAACCATAATTCAATAGTGATAGACTGTCGTGAACAAATTTACATATTTATTAAATATTTGGTATAAAAATATCTGATTTTTTTAAAGTGCCAATTAATATTGGTAAATTTAATAGACATTGAAAACTTATTTACCTTTTTAGATATAAACTTATTGTTGTAAATTAATATTATTCAATAATGATAAAACTTAAATTGAAGTATTATAACAGAAAAAAAAAATCAAATTACATCCGCGTAACTTTTATCAAATATTATATAATTCATGATTTTATGTAAAAATAAATTTTATCAATCCAGCCGTTAAATAAAATCACAATTATCTATGTAAAAAACAATAATAAAATAATTGGATTATTAGTATTCGGTATACTTTAAAAAGTATATATTACGTCAAGTTTTAATATATTATATTAACATAATTTATTTCGAATAGAGATTTGAAAAAAAAACCCAATTAAAAACTATTGAATAATATAACATAGGTCTTTCGATTCCTTCCATTATCTATATTTATTTGAAATTTTATGTATATTTTAATATTTTATTTAAGGCACATATTTGAATATCAAAAACCAATATAATAATATTTTATTTAACTTTCATGAAATTATATTATTTAAAATCATTTTATATACTATTCAATTATTATTTAATATTTTATTAAGTTTGTTCAATATCATGTTGGCCAAATACCACATTCAATCCAATCTTAGGTTTGTTTATGGGTCTTATTGGGACTTACACTCACACTTGGATACCTAACAAGGTTTGTTTATGGGTCTTCTTGGGACTTAGACTCACACTTGGATACCTAACAAGGTTTTGTTTATAGGTCTTTTTGGGACTTAGATAGAACTTGTTGGGAGAATCCGAAGAGACATAACCGGAAGATATCTTAAGAATGAGAAATGAGCCAAAGAAAAGGATACAACCTTTAATCAAAAACCATAAAAGCATTAGGTTTATGAATCTTTTTTCTTATATATGACTCAACTTTTTCTTTTCTACCTAATGTAAGACTTAGACTAACACTTAAATGCCTAACATACCACCATTAAATTTTTGAATTGGATTCTTCGTATTCTTAAGTGATTTATTTAGTGGTTGGATTCTAATAAGACGACCAACTAATTATTTTTCTTTAATTAAGAAAATAAGATACTACACAAACAACACATAAGACGTACATTACTAAAATAATGATTATGCATAAGCAAGTCTTTAACTCGGGATGCTCGGGGAAAACCAAGAAAGGGTGATATATGGTTTGGTGTCCCACAAATATGAATAAAAGTAGTGCAACAAACGAAAGTGATAGATAACTTTAAGGTAGTTAAGTCAATTTAATTTTCGAAGGGCGTGAACGGTTAAACTTTTTGAGTGTTGGAAACAACAATTCTATTCACTAAAGAAAAATGGGAGATCTAGACAATTTTCTTGAGCAACCAAATTTTGTGAATACGAAAATGGGGCAATCAAAGGGTATGTGTGCAACTAAAATAGTATAATGTCTAATGGACCAAACCAAAGCCTAATAAGCATGCACACACTCCACAACACAAGAAAGGACCACATTTTCAAATATCTATAAACTTAGCATAAGGTGCCTCCTCAACTTGCATTAGTGAGAATATAAAATTAAGGGACATTGCCACAAATAGAGAGGGTAGTGCTTAAAATATTGCCACAGCTTGTCCACCATCCTATTTTGGGTTTTAGAAACTGAGAGATGAGAAGAGAGAGGTAGAAAAGCAAGTATAATGAATGTAAGATACTACAAAAAAGATTAGTATTAGTGGCAGTTAGTGATGGCATAATTCATTGAAAAATAAAATAATATTAAAGAAGGGGTGGCATAGTACTAAAAGGAGGTGGTGGAGGGACCTTGGTGTGCATGAAAACCAAAGCTCATTGGCGTGTTATTTTCCATTACACTTGTACGCTTTCATCTCCCTTCTTTCTCTTCACTTCCACTTTCTCTCTCCTTTACTTTTGCTTCATATTCTACCGACATCACTCCAATCTAATGGGGTTAATTCTATTTCTGCGTAGGATTCGATGCTGCTGCTACTCCTTCTTCATTCTCTATAATCACTGAGTTTCATATGTTAGTCTCTTCTCCTTCTTGGAGTTAACGGTTATTGTCAACTCACTCCTTGGAACTTGATGCTCATAAAAATGAAAAACTCCTTGGAACTTGACTTTTCTGTTTCATGGGGTGTGTGTGTGTGTTTTATTTTGTTTTTTTTGGTTCTTCTTGTATCTCTAGCTCGGGTTGGTTTATGTATCTGAGTTTTGTACTTGGTATGTATGCTCTTATCTAGTTTATTGTTTGTACTTTTCTGTTGGGATAGTTGTTGGGATGTGCTTTTCTTGATTGTAATTCCCATCTCTCTTTTGTCTTCTTCTAATTATCTTCACTTTTGTGTCCCCTTTCAAGCTCTAAGGTCTTCTCTGATTATTACTTTGCCTTTCTAGAATACTCTAATTAACTTATTTTGTGTGTTATTAGTATTACAGTTGTTTATTGGTACGACATGGAATTTGAAATTGTCTTTTGATGTATATTTCAATTCAGCTCCTCTCTGTTGATGTTTATGCTGAAGACTGAATAAAAAATCTGAGGTACACGCTATTTATGTACTGATTCTCCCCTCTTTTCTTTTTCTTTCTTGGAAAAAATGATATTTTTAGAACTGTATATTTGTATCTTCCCCTTGGCCTTATTCCATCCTTGCTTGGTTACAGGAAGTTTTTTTCTACACACCAATACGATTAACTCAGAAATCATATTTTGGAGGCGTATATGGCGATGCAAACTGTTTATCTTAAAGAACATGAAGGAAATGCACCCAATTTTGTGGGGGCCTTGTCATCTGCAGCTTCAGCACCCTGGTGGAGTGCTTTTGGATCTCAACCTGTTCATGGGGGTGAGTCTTGTGGCCAAATGAAACCCTTTTCATTGGAGCTTCCTAACTGCATAGACCAACATGCTGCCACTAAGCCTTCGGCAAGAGGAACTGAACAAGTGTTGGGCAAAGGACATACAACTCAGTTTACCATCTTTCCAGGTATTTAGTTTTGGATGTATCTCTCTGGTTAAGTTGTACAACTTAGTTAAATGCGTTTTCACCAAAATAGTAATTGAAATTAACTATTGATGAAGTTGTTATGAGTAATATACATAGATATCACTACAACTAGTTCCTGTGCATCTTTTTGCCATAACATTTTGGGAGATGGATATCATGTGAGGGTACTTTTATGATAAAGGAAAAGTTAATGATATCATAATTATGTTGGGAAAATCTAAAGGGAGAGAAGCTGCAGATATCAGTTTAGGGGTGTGTTGATGAAAAATGGTTGAAAATCCATTCAACGTGTGAATCTACCAAATATTTCTAGTAAGGTTTGATTCCTAAAAATGTCCTTCGGTGGGAAATGCCTATACAAACACATACTAGCTGCACATAGTTTGAGAAATCAAAGAAAAAGCAAAAAGTTATTTATTTCTTCTTAAACTTTGGATGGCTAAAAAAGCTACCTTGCAACAAATATGTGTACAGCCAACTAGTTTTATTTTTTGCCATGAACGCATAACATGGTAAAAGAACTTCAATATGTGGGTCTGGCCCTTTGTTTTGGAACTTATTTTCGATTGAAAGAAGAATGATATGCCTACAACGGAAGCTTGATGTTCAGAATGGTGGGTCACCACTCACCACCATCACCACAAGGAAATAAATTATGCATATGAAAGATCTAAGGACTTCAACTTAATTTTTCTTCTTGATTTACTAACGTTAGAGTGTAATTAGTTGTGCTTATTGACTTGAACTGGTGAAAGTAAAATAAAAAATGATCTCACTGAAAACATTGCAGACGACATTTTAGAGTTTACCCCTTTTCTCAATGAAATGAAAATGTTAACGTACTCACATCGTCTCCGTAGTACGTCTCCAAACTCAATGAGGTTTCTACAGTCCAAAAACCCTTTAAAAAGTCCCTTATAATTTTCAAACGATGCAAAAATGGTCATAGAGTAGTTCAATAATTTCACTCTAAACAGAGAATAAATCCAATAAACATGGTTGATTACCATTATTGGAAAACTGTAGGGATTTTCTCAAATGGTTTTAAAATTTAAACTATAGGGACTAAATTGAATTTTGAGTGAAAACTATAGGGAACAAATCATTGATTTTAAAAAAAAAATCTGTGGACGGTATTTCAGTACTTAATTAGCTTGAATTTTGAGGAAACCGCTTTCCAAAGGCACCTCAAAGGAGACTGCTGGTGTATTTAAGCTAAGATAATCAATATGTTTAGCTGAGATGATTGAAACTCGAAACATTCTAGCAACTGATAGCCTTCAGAAGGAAGACCATTAATAAGATATATCATCTCGCACTTTCACACACAGTAGCAGAAACACATTCAACCACAGAGAGTATTAAACTACTGTTTTCAAATTTTTGGTACTATGGATGAAGCCAATTCCTGCATGAAGAATTATTCTGATCCCCTCTTCTCTCTTCTCACGCTGTCTTCCAAAATTCCATTAAGATTGTGCTCATCAAAATGCTGTTTGTCTAATTGTAAGACAGATAAAATGAGATTATCCCTTTAGGCCCATGTGCTAGCTTCCAATACTCTTGAAACTGAATTTTTCGTGGATTAAATTCTGAATCTAAAATTCTATCACAGACTCCTCTAGAATTGTTGATTGTTTAGAAAACTACTCTGCTTTTGTTTTTCATTTGTTATAAGTGACAGTGTTTGCTGTACTTGACATGTCAACTTTCATGTGGTAACCCTCAAGATATTTCTTCTTCAGATGATTGCAAAATGTCAGATGATGCACAAACGCTTCAGACAACCATATCGCTGCAGCCATCACTAGCTGACTCTCACTCTCGTTTTGAGATAGGATTTAGTCAGCCCATGGTGAAATCTTCTCTCAAAAGTAACCACTTTGATATTTCAGCATTTCTTATTTGTGTGATTAAACATATTTGCTTTTTCTTGGTATCCTTCCCTTTGTAGATATGTGCAAAATATCCTTATACGGATCAATTTTATGGGCTCTTCTCAGCTTATGCACCTCAAATTTCGGTTTGTCTTTTACTTCACCAAGCTTATACTTGCTCTCACTATGCTTTTGCCTTTAGTTATCATTTGGTAATATAATGTAATCTTTCTCTGTTTACTAAATTATCTATGTACCATCTGTAACAATTTAGGGACGTATAATGCTGCCACTTAACATGACATCTGATGATGGACCAATTTACGTAAATGCTAAGCAGTACCATGGAATCATTAGGCGTAGGCAGTCTCGTGCCAAAGCTGTACTTCATCACAAATTGACTAAATGTCGCAAGGTATCCCAAATATTTTTTTTCATCTTATACTATTGAACATATTGTAGCCTCAGCCTCACTGGCCTTGAAACAAAGTAGTTATGACTTATGATAGGGTCTCTGGCCTAACTTTTGTAGAAAGTGGTGGATTATTTCTTTTAAGTAGCGTGTACTATATACCCATGGCAAAATTGTTAGGTGCATGCTGCAGCTATCATAATTGTTCAAATCTTATGATTCACAGTTCAAAACCTACCATTGGATTGGATTTGACTATTTATCAATTTATATCATAAGATGAATCTTACGTGACTTTGTATCGTAGTATCATACTATACATGAATGAATTTGTGCAATTTTTTTATATGAATCACTCATTCAACTATTCATTTTCTTTTTCTTTCACCAATTCTCATGAGAGAAATAGAAAAGACATAAAAGTTTAAATTGTTAAATGAGCTTCACAAACTTAGATGATCTCAGCTATACACTTCTATTCTTTTGTGATTTTAACAGGCATAAATAATATGACAATGAATTATGATATCAAGTACGTTTAAAATTCTTTTAACAGAAGAAATTTGATCACTAAGGTGTTTCTGTATTAAAGAATCCAATCACTCGCATTCTATGCTGATCACTGACATTGATTACTTGTGAAACAGTACTATTTCCTTTTAACTCTTGTAGTTATTTGAGTTATAAATCTGTCTTGCAGCCTTATATGCATGAATCGCGCCATCTCCATGCAATGCGGCGACCAAGAGGATGTGGAGGTCGCTTCTTGAACACAAGGAAATCTGCTAATGGAAACGGAAAAACTGGAAATGAAGTGCGTGAAAAAACTGTTGGTGAACAATTGCATTCCAGTGGTTCTCAGAGTTCTGAATTCCTTCAGTCTGAGGCTGGAACTTTGAATTCATCAAAAGAGACTAATGGCAGCAGTCCAAATATTTCGGGCTCAGAAGTGACTAGCATGTATTCGCGGGGAGGTCTTGACAGATTTTCCCTCAATCATTTTGGATCTTCTGTCCACACTCTGGTGGACATGATAGATGGTGGGCGTGGTATGATCATCCCCACCAAATGGGGTGCAGCAGCAGGTAACTGCTGCAACCTTAAAGTTTGACTGGCATAGAATCAAAGGGGGGTTTGGTTCTTCGATGATGCACCAACCCCGTCCTTGACGAGACCAGATGAAGAAGCTTTATTTCAGTTGGCTGTGTCAACTGTGACAAGTTTCGTTCTGTAGGATCGTCCTAGCATCTGGTCTAGGCAATTCATCCCTGGCTCATACTTTGGCAATCCATCCTTGGCTCATTGTAACTGTAGGCAACTCATCCTTGGCTCAATGTACCTGTATTAATTTGTCCTTCTGCACCGGAGTGTCTTTGACATGGTACAACTAATGACTCGATACCCTGAAGCAGAAGACAATTGTGTGTCTATCTTTGTGTGAAAATAAAAGCATGAAACTCCAGTTATGTGTATTTCTGCTATGTCTAAACTTGGTTTTGTATTTTGTATTTAGGAACTATGTACTATAGAACTTTGACGTGTGGTCTTTGTTAAAACAAAGGACTGGTGTGTTTTTCTGTCTTGAGCAAGTCAAAATCTTATTATCCTACCATCTGGAAAATAGCAAGTCCTGCAAACTATCGCCATATGCAGCAGACAAGTCAAAGGTAGGCGTAACTAGACAACATTTGAAATTTATTTGGTGGACGGACTATCTGATAACCACATCAAGAAATGTCTGATAACATCAAGAAATCACTGAAGCCAGATGGTATGATAAAATTTCAATCATGAGTTCTGGTTTGGTTTTCAGCTCTAGGACTGTGACCAGTGTTTCAAAATTTCCTTTGAGATGAAAAAAGAAACATGGTTTGTTAGATGCTGTGGTAAAACTTGCACTTTGCTCAGTTAATTCGATTTTCGTATGACATACAATTGACTGTTCTTTAATTTTATTAAAAAATCTGTCTGCAATTCCGCATGAGTGGGATTGAGATTTGACATTTGCTATAATAATTTTTAATTTAAGGAAATTTGGCTGAAATATTTAACTTTCTAATTTTGGGGACATAATAGTTCAAACTACGCCAAATCACCACCTCCTACGCATCCGCCAAACAAACTACACCCACAACTTCCTTTGACGTTTGAACTATTCATGATTTATTGTTTTAATTTATCAGTTAATTATCATAATATTTATTATTTCATTTTTCTTTTGCAATCATTACATCCAACTACTAAGATTATCAACGGTCTACTTATTAGAAATTAAAATTTTCCATAATTTTATTATTTTTATAATAATTATATTGCAATGAGATTCTAACAATTTTTTTATCAGTTATAAGTATAAAAATTAATGATAAAAATTACATTTTTTTTCAGAAAATACCTTACCAATTCTTAAAACTAATTTCATAACAATATTGAATATTCAACCTTAACAAAACCATATGAAATGGAAACAGTAATATTTATTTTAACTTTTTTGTAAAAAATGAGAAAAGGAAAAAAAAAAAAAAAAAAAAAAAAAAAAAAAAAAAAAGAAAGAAAAAAAAAAAAAAAAAAAAAAAAAAAAAAAAAAAAAAAAAAAAAAAAAAAAAAAAAAAAAAAAAAAAAAAAAAAAAAAAAAAAAAAAAAAAAAAA
>Ga0123340_1007338_pt1 | contig 10519 bp, 7 predicted proteins | sample SirMexnodulemix_FD_89961 | JGI IMG/M metagenome (GOLD analysis project Ga0123340, IMG submission 89961) | Root nodule microbial communities of legume samples collected from Mexico - Siratro Mexico nodule mix | ecosystem: Host-associated > Plants > Roots > Nodule | place: Mexico: Nepantla...
GAATAATGTCTAATTTTGACTTTTAAAATATTTTTAATGGAGATCCAATTTTAAATTGTATAATTTTAGTTCATGTTATGGATAAATCAACATAATTTAAAACCAATAAAAAATTATCTTATGATGCCATGATTTTGATTTTAGTGTAAAAATGAAATCAGATTATTTTCACACAATAATATTTAATTTAAATGGGAGATCAATTTTGGATTAATTAAAATAATGACATGGTAGCATGATTTTAATGTATTTTTTTTGAAAAAAAAATATTAAAATTATGTCATTATAACACTATTTTATATCAGAAAAAAAAGTTAAAAAATATACTAAAATTGTATCATTATAACAGCATATAAAATATACTAAAATCGGATCATCATAATACAATTTTAATTAATCTAAAATTAATTCCCTACTTAAATTAAGAGAGATGAGTTAAATAAAATTATCTTTTATAAAATCATGCTAAATTGACAGGATTTAGTCATAATTAGAATTAAAATTTCTTTTATCCATTTTAAAAATTTCAAAAAAATTACCCAGAACAGGAAAAATAACGTTAGTCTTACGTTATAAATCCAAGTTATTTACATGATTGATAATCATTTACGTAAATACAATGAAATGTACTTTGACAAACACGTTAGTAACTTTAATTTATTTAAAAGTTTCAATTTTATAAATTAAGTGTAAAATACGCATTTAGATACAGTACATAACGCATTAACGTGTTCACGAATCACGAGTAAACGAATTAAAATATTATTGTTTAATAAAGTAGATTTAGCAAGGAATAAAATAATGAATGTGAAAGAAGGATTAAAGTCAATTTCAATGTTAAAGGTGTGGTGTGTGATGACCATTATGCCCAACCTTTTCCCTCCTTCCCTATAAATCTCACCCACAGTCATCACTCTTTTCCCCTAACCATCAATCACAACCTCTCTCTCTCTCTCTCTCAGATCCAAATTTAACAAACCACCATGGTCAGTTCAATATTCAGTTCTCTCTTTTTCTCTCACTTTTCACTCTCACAAACTCAAACTCTGTTGCATTAATATAACACACTCCATCAAATTAATTTTGCAGGAACTAGAAGCTCCCCAAGTTAGCACATGGCAAGGTTATGTGGACTGGAAGAACAAACCTGCCCTCAGAGGCCGCCATGGAGGCATGCTTGCAGCCTCCTTTGTTCTGGGTCTGTCTCAAAATCTTCTTTTTTTCACTCCAAAACAAAATTTTTCATTTTCACACACATATGCATTTAAAGGGCATTTTTTTCCTACAACCAACAATATCAGCTTATACATCTTTTTTTTCATCATGAAAAGATTACTTGAAAGAGATGTAAACTGGTATTGTCAGAATGTATAAAAGTTTATTTCTTGGAGGCATTTAAGCTAAGATGGTTTCCTCTTTTTATGTTAGAGACAAAAAGAAAAAGGGTGGTTTATAAGATAAACATAAAAACGTTCATAATTTATAGCATAAAAGTTTGATATAGGAGACAAATTCATAACCGTATGTTAATTTTGCTGATTCCGAGGTTGTTGTGTTTTGGACAGTGGCTGAGATATTGGAGAATCTGGCGTTTCTGGCGAATGCTAGCAACTTGGTTTTGTACCTGAAGCAGTATATGCACATGTCACCTTCAAAATCTGCTAACAATGTCACCAATTTCATGGGAACTGCTTTTCTTCTTGCTCTCCTTGGTGGTTTCTTATCCGATGCTTTCTTCACCACTTATCGTGTCTACCTGATAAGTGCAGTTATTGAGTTCATGGTAAGCCGCCACATTATTATTACACTCTTCCCTCAGCTTTTGTTCCATGTGATCTGATATATCACTTTTTGCTTTCTCTATAAGTGTTTCTGTTTCTGCATATCTCTCTGTGATTTTGCACCTATTGTTTTCCCTTTTCCATGTTAATTATGTCGCTGAAAGAAAAGGGAAATATTTTTTTTTTTGTGTTTGTCTTTTTTAATACATGTAAAATAAGGTAGAAATATATGGGAGAATATTAATTTCCTAAAAGAAGATGTTTTATTTTATTTTTCTGGGTGACTCAAAGTACACGTGTCCAGCAAAAGGATGTGACGTGTCTGCAGGAATAAGATTGAGTTGTTGCAAAGCTTTGCAACTTGATTGGTAGGGTTGAATCAAATGGTGCAAAACTAAATTCTCATGGAAGAATTGAAAACTATGAATGGTGTTAAAAACACTTATCCGACCCTGGATTCTCTTTCTTTTTTTCCTGCATTCCCTCTTCCACTTGGTCTATCAAAACCTTAGGATATGAATTTCATTAATGCCCACTGAGATACACAAGTCGTAGACCAAGTCAAGAATAATTATTAGTTTAAAAGATTCACCAAGAAATATTGTAAAATATATATGTGTACTATATATATATATGTGTGTGTGTTTATTACCTTGAACTTGAAATCTGAGTGGTGGGCAAGGAAGAATTAGTGTTGAGAGAAGAAAAAAAAAAGTAAGTTATGAGCATGATGTACATATAATTATATATATTAATTGATCTTGTGGTCACCATCTAACAACAACATTTAAATGGGAAGGGCACATAATATGGCTGATAGTGTTCGACGACTTTATCATTTTGGAGTGGAGGAGATAAAATAATGTTGGTGGGGAAGATTTTGTCTTTCTATAAATATGATATTTTGGTGTTACATGAACTGAAGAAGTGAGAAGACAAATTAAAGTGATCCATGATATATATATATAGAGAGAGTTTATTGTAAAGGTTAAAGAGTGTTTTATCTTAAAAAATATTAAATAAATAATTTGATATTATTTTGATTCTTTGGAAAAGTATCTTTAAAAGGCTTGTTAGCTTATCTTTGATTTATTAAATATAAGAGGACCCACTTATTATTTTTCATGCAACGTATTTAATTTGCTCAAATGCCTAGGACCCCTTTGTTTAGTGCATCAACTTTTGTCGTTTTGCCTCCTCAAATCTCGCCCCCATCATCATGTGTACACCTCATCCTCGTCTCTTCATTATTTTTGAAGTTATTTAATAATAATGTTTTTGTTGGTATCCATTATTTAATCTATAAGATAAACATTAGATTTCAACAGAACAATTTACCATTTAAATACATAACTCTGGTCAATAACAACAAGAAGTTCAGATTAATTAAGAGATCATTTTATCTCTTGGTCTAGAAGCAAAGGAAAAAATTGATCACATGGGAAATAAAGTTAGTTTTTCATTGGTGTAAAAGTTTTTCACTGAGTATCTTGTCCTAGTGTCTTTGTTTTCGTTCTAGAATGTTTTTCTTTTGTAAAGACTCCACCTTCCAGAAATTTTAAAGGCACGTATAAGGTAAGTTTCGGTGATCATAGTTGTAGCAGAACCACGTGTGTGGCTGTGGTTTTGATCATTGCGCACACATAACTTGCTCAAAACGCCAACACAACACAGTGATAGTTCATAAGAAAATGATACTAGTGGATCATAACACGTCCTTGTCCGTGCATGGTCCCAAAACCGAGGTGATATAGGACGCATGGACCTTGTTTTATGTGAGACATAAGACACTTTTGTGCATAGTATTAGACCATTCTTTTGTTGGTCAAACATTCGAGGAATGGTAGGCACTAGCCACACTTTTGATGATGTGTAGTCCAAAAAAGCATATGAGAAATTCTGATTTTTTTATTGGTTTGCCTTCTTCCACTGAGCAAGAAAAAGAGGGGCAGGTGTCACTAATTCCATCACCACCATTCCCATGTGCATTCATGTCTAACATTTGATAGTGGGTTCCACTGCTTGATATTTTTTGCCACAGCTTTTGGTTGTGTTCATAATGGGCTGAAACAGACTTTGGACTTGGTAGGCTCTGTACCCAATTTGGGCCTTCTATAAAAAGCCCAATCTTGGCCCAGAAATGTCATGTAGCCAATCCTATTTATATCCCATCCTTCTACACCAAGAATCAATTTCTTTCGATGTGAGATTTGTACATATACATACATATAAGTGATTAGAGTTAATATTTCCATAGGAACTAAATCAACTAAAAGGGCTGATACATTTTTTCATTTTTGTTCTACTTTATATATTTCAAAAACTTGCATGGCTAAAGAATGCTACAATTTGTGCAGGGTCTGATTGTTCTAACGATCCAAGCTCGTGATCCTTCGTTGAAGCCACCAAAGTGTGACAGAAACAGTCCGTGTGAAGAAGTTAATGGTGGCAAAGCAGCAATGCTGTTTGCTGGGCTCTATCTGGTGGCTTTGGGGGTTGGAGGGATAAAAGGGTCACTGCCAGCACATGGTGGTGAACAATTTGATGAAACCACCCCATCTGGGAGGAAGCAGAGATCAACTTTCTTCAACTACTTTGTCTTCTGCCTGTCATGCGGGGCCCTTATTGCAGTTACTTTTGTTGTGTGGATTGAAGACAACAAAGGGTGGCAATGGGGTTTTGCCATTTCTACTATCAGCATTTTTGTATCTATCCCAGTTTTCCTTTCCGGTTCAGCTACTTACAAGAACAAGATCCCTTCAGGAAGTCCACTCACAACAATTTTAAAGGTAACTACTTTGCACCAATCTCTAATTAAGTTGACTATTTAGTTTACTTTATGATTATTTCAATGTAAAAGCTTGTACACTGTTAACTGATAAGAAATTATTCTAAATATAACTTTTAAGGTTATATTATTAAAAAACTCAACAAACTTATCATATTATCAGTTCTTGATCAGATGATAATGTAACATTTCTTAGTGTATACATAATTTAGTCTTGTTAAGGTAACTTCCTTCCGTTATTGTCCTGTTTCTGACTAATTTATTATGGTATGTTTTTTGTTTTGATTTGAGCAGGTTCTTCTTGCTGCTTTACTGAACAGCTGCACATACAAAAACTCTAGCAGTGCTGTTGTTAATATGGCTTCTAGCCCTTCTAATCCACACTCAAATAGAATGGAATCAGAACAAGGAACTGTAAAGGCCAACACAACAACTGAAACCCCAACAGGGAACCTCAAATTTCTGAACAAAGCAGTTACAAACAAGCCAAGGTATTCATCACTAGAATGCACTGTAGAACAAGTAGAAGATGTAAAGGTAGTGTTGAAAGTACTGCCCATATTTGCTTGTACCATCATTCTTAACTGTTGCCTGGCTCAGTTGTCAACATTTTCTGTTGAACAAGCTGCTTCTATGAACACAAAGCTTGGTTCCCTAAAGGTGCCACCTTCTTCATTACCAGTTTTCCCAGTTGTGTTCATCATGATCCTTGCACCAATCTATGACCACATTATCATCCCCTACTCCAGGAAAGCCACCAAATCAGAAATGGGGATCACTCACCTCCAAAGGATAGGCTTTGGACTAGTACTCTCTATAGTTGCCATGGCAGTGGCTGCTCTTGTTGAAATGAAAAGGAAAAGGGTAGCCATTCACTCAGGCCTACTTGATGATCCAACCAAACCACTGCCTATCACATTCTTGTGGATTGCTTTTCAGTACTTGTTCCTTGGATCTGCTGATCTTTTCACCTTGGCTGGGTTGTTGGAATATTTCTTCTCAGAAGCACCAATAAGGATGAGATCATTGGCCACATCTCTTTCATGGGCCTCTTTGGCAATGGGGTATTACCTAAGTTCAGTGATTGTGTCTGTAGTAAACAGTGTGACTGGAAATGGCAGCCACAAAGCATGGCTATCAGGTGCCAACTTGAACCACTATCAGCTACATAAGTTCTATTGGCTCATGTGTGTGCTAAGTGGTTTGAACTTCCTACATTACCTGTACTGGGCCACTAGATACAAATATAGAGGGACAGCTACTGCTAACCAATGAAGTACAGAGGAATTTCCATAAGGTCTATATGAGACTTCATCCATCAAATTTTGTCCAAGCCAGTTTTATGTTGGAGTTGTGTTCAACAAGGTGCACAGCATTCACCCCAATTCAGATAACATTGGGATATCCTATATATATCTGTCTATCTATATATACATATGCTAGCTAATAGAATAGAAACAACACAGAAAAAGAAACAATAATAATGGTATAGCATCATGTGTAATCATTCTAACTCTTTCGTTTGTCAAAAGTTAGAGCAAAATGGTTCTTATATGAAATTTGTTGTTTTTCTGAGCAAAAGTACTTTGAATTTTCTCAACTGAAATTTAAACATCCACTTAACCTTCCTTAACCAATAGGTGAGGATGTTTGAATCCTGATGATGACAAACAAAGCTTCTTAAGAGCCCCAGAGGAGTTGTGCAACCAAAAAACATATATATATATATATATATATATTAAATTTATTTTTTAGAATTTGATTGTGTATAATTTTCACATTTCCTGTTATTAAATAATAATTACTTCAATTTGTAATATTAAATTTATTTTAATTTGAACTACATACAAAAATTAAAAATAATTAACAAATACTAAAAATAATACAATAATTAATTATTTCTATAAAATTAAAATATATAATACAAAGTAAACAAATTAAACTTAATAAAAAATATATAAAAAATATAAAAAAAATTAATAAAAGAAAATTAAATAAATTATAGATTAGAAGTTGAAAGCTCCTAAAACAAATTATTTTGACATATTTTACTAAATATTTTATATTGGTCAAACTAACTTATTAATTATAGCTTATCAGTCTTAAGCACACTTTTAACTAATACTAATTTCTCCTTGATCTTTAATTGACATGTAATCTTTTAAAATTAAAATAAAATAGTTAATGACATTTAATTAGTGTTATATAAAAATTAGTGGAGATTACGGTGGTTTAGAACTACTTAATAATTTCTCCCCTTAGAAATTAGAAGATAATTGGATGGTATAATAAATTGTGTATATCGAAATAGTTGAATTCATTAGCTGTAAGGTCACATTGACCAAATCAAGTTAATTCACTTTTACCTACCTCTTAACAAAAAATCATACCTATACTTAACAATGTTAAAGAAATTGTGATTATTATCTACTCTTTTCATGAACCTAGCTAATAATGGTAGAAGCAGCTATAGCAGTGGTTCTCAGAAATACAAATTTGCAGAAGCATTTTGCAGGTCACTGTTTGCATGCACAAAAAATGTGTCCAGTCATTGAATCATCACATCTTGTATTAATGAGGATGCTGATTTTCTACCTTTCTTTTATCCAATTCAATCGAATTTACATGGTGCTTCATAATTATTGAGCCATTTCCCTGCTGTGTAAGGTGACTTTGTATTGAAAACAGACAAAACTGGTCCATGCTAGTGAATGTAGTTAGACTGATATCATCACAGGTCACAGCCTCCACCGTCCATCTTTCCAATTGAAGTGTTTGAATTGCTGCAAAACACAAAGAGCGTTATGACCCCATTCACTAACACTCACTGCAAAGACTGACCAACCTACACAAGCACCACATGCAAAATTATTATATACTGCACCAAATTAAGTGTTCTTACCTCAATGAATTGTTTTTTCCAAACTATTCTGTGGTTACTGAATAACTTACAGGACTTATCTTAAAGTGAAAAGAAAATAGAGATTTATAAAACAAATTTTGAGATATAAAAAGAAAGAATATATAAAAAATGTATTTGTTATAATCCATATGGTTGTTAGAATTATACTTTAAATACAAAAGCATAATATATAGTTAACAGAAGAATATGTTGATTAAAAGGAAAATATTTGTTAACACTACACACACAGAGAGTATATAAATTGTTGGGTATAATCGAAGCACGCACCATGGCGTTCAAGATCAAGAAGCTTCCATGTTTCTTCGTTCTTCTTCTTGAAAGCATGTTGCTTGAGATGGTAATGAGCATGGAAGAGGGTACAAGCACAACGGGAGGGCACTGGGTGGAGCTGCAGCGGAGCATAGGCATCTCCGCCATGCACATGCAAGTCATGTACGACAACAAGGTCGTCATCTTCGACCGCACCGACTTCGGCCCCTCCAACATCTCCCTCTCCCACCACCGCTGCCGCTTCAACCCCCGCGACCTCGCCCTCAAGCTCGACTGCACCGCCCACTCCGTCCTCTACGACCTCTCCCACAACACCTTCCGCCCCCTCACCCTCCGCACCGATGCCTGGTGCTCCTCCGGGGCCCTCACCCCCGACGGCTCCCTCCTCCAGACTGGCGGCTTCAACGACGGCTACACCACCCTCCGCTCCTTCACCCCCTGCCCCCAACACAACACCTGCGACTGGCGCGAACTCCGCAACCACAACCTCTCCAACAGCCGCTGGTACTCCACCAACCAAATCCTTCCCTCTGGCAAAATCATCATCGTCGGTGGCCGCAACTCCTTCACCTACGAATTCTTCCCCAAAAACGACGTCCCCCGCTCGTCGTTCCACTACCTCCCCTTCTTGAAACTCACGCGTGACCCCAACCGCGGCGAGGAGAACAATCTTTACCCCTTCTTGCACCTCTTGCCAGACGGAAACCTCTTCATCTTCGCCAACCGCAACTCCATTCTCTTCGACTACACCACCAACAAGGTCCTCCGCAACTTCCCCATCATCCCCGGCCAAGAAAAAAGAAACTACCCCAGCACAGCCTCCTCCGTGCTTCTCCCGTTAAACCTAACGGGTCTCAACGGAACGCGTTTGCCCGACGCGGAAATTATGATATGCGGCGGTGCCTACCCCGGGGCATTCAGCTTGGCCAACACGTTCAAGATCTTTCTAGAAGCTTCCAGAACGTGCGGGAGGTTGAGGGTGACGGATCCGAAGCCTGTGTGGGTGATGGAAACCATGCCCACGCCGAGGGTTATGCCTGACATGATTTTGCTTCCCACTGGGAACGTCTTTATCGTGAACGGTGCAATGAATGGGACCGCGGGGTGGGAGAACGCGGCCAACCCGGTTTTGTATCCGGTTTTGTATAGAACCGGTTTGGTTGACCCGTTTCCGAGGTTTCAGTTACTTGCACCGGCGAGTACTCCGAGACTGTATCATTCGTCCGCTGTGCTGCTGCCAGATGGCAGGGTTTTAGTGGGCGGGAGCAACCCGCATAGGGTTTATGATTTTCGGGTCAACCCGTACCCGACGGAGTTGAGTTTGGATGCGTATTACCCTGAGTACTTGGGGACCGAATTTGACTCGTTGAGGCCTTCGATAGTTGCTGTGGAAGCTGTGGACAATACGGCGTCGTATGGGAGGGTGTTTGCGTTGACTTTTTCGCTGCGGGAGTACCGTGTGGGAGGGGTGGGCGTGACGCTGGTGGCTCCGTCGTTTACGACGCACTCGTTCGCGATGAACCAGAGGTTGCTGGTGCTTCAGGTGGTGGCGGTTCAGCAAGTGGCGCCGTTCGGGTACAGGGTGGCGGCGCTTGGGCCCCCCTCGCCGGCTGTGGCGCCGCCTGGTTTCTACATGCTTTTTGTGGTGCACGCCGGAGTTCCCAGCGCTGCGGTTTGGGTTCAGGTGAAGTGAGGTTTGGAGTTTGAAATCGAAATTATGGTTTAGACAGAAACTGTTTGTGCAAATGGTTATTCTTGTATGTGGATATGTGTAGAGTGGCATTTTGAGGTTTTCACTTGGACCATTTTCTATTCTATTTAACTCATCCATCAGTTTTGCTGAATCTTATTTCACCACTCAGTTTTTTTTCTTATTCCTTTTAATATTGTGATGGCTTACATTCCTTCCTAATTCTTAAGTCAGTCAAACAGAGGATATTCAATCCTAACACTAACATTAGTCAACGTTGTGGTATATATATCTTCGATACTAACTCCACAACAATAATTTACTCTCCCTTTTAAGAGAAAAGTGTTCATTTACTCTCTTTTTTGGGATAAAAAAGTACTCATAAATAATAATATACTTATTTCTAATCAAATAATACTCCAAACCTTTTCATGTTTTTAATGCTTTTATATAAATAAAAAAACATGAAATGTAATATTTTTTTTCTTGATTGTAGCTAAATAATTATAAAATTTGTTATTTTATCATTTTTAATTTTATATTGCAACAAATACATATACTAATCAATCATATTTTAAGTGAAAAAAATAAGAATATAATTGATAAAAAAATATTGAATAATGGTTGCATTAAGTTTTAGAAACAATAGATAAATAAAAAATAATAAAAAAGTAAAAAAAAAATCTGAGAATTAGAAAGAAACGGAGGAGATAACTTTGGGCTCGTCACCTAACTACACAGATGGGTGTAAGATAATAACGGCCCACGAAATTAATGTTGTACTTAATAATCTCTTCTTGTAAAGTATTCTAACTGTGTAAAGAAGTAACAAGCTAAATTATTCATTCATTAATTGCAGTATTTTATTAGAAATACATTAAGAAGAGACAGAAAAAAAAAGAGTTTAATTTCAAGTACGAGTTGACGACACAAATGTATTTGATTGATTTTTAAAGGACAAAAACAACTTAATGTAAAAACTCCAAGTAAGATTCAGTTTTGTTCTGACCAAAAATTTTAATTTTGACAAATAATAATAATAATAATAATAATAATAATAATAATAA
>Ga0123340_1007339_pt1 | contig 10519 bp, 14 predicted proteins | sample SirMexnodulemix_FD_89961 | JGI IMG/M metagenome (GOLD analysis project Ga0123340, IMG submission 89961) | Root nodule microbial communities of legume samples collected from Mexico - Siratro Mexico nodule mix | ecosystem: Host-associated > Plants > Roots > Nodule | place: Mexico: Nepantla...
ATATTTAGCAAAATTAAGTATAAATTGGATATTTGAATTTAGTTACTAATATAGAAATAATTTAAAATAAAATTGAAATTTAGCAATAAATGTAGAAAGAAAATTTTGAAAATATTATATAGTTTTTTAAGTAAATTTATTGTTAGTTTTTAAATTATATCTAGGTAATTTTTCTTCACAATGTAACCACTCTTCTATTCAAATTAACTTCATAATTATTTAATTAATTTCAACCATTACATATTTATTAATAAATAAAATCATTTTGTAACTGTCCATTTATTTTAGTTGCACAGTAGCAACACATCACAGTGCAAAAAAAAAGGAATAGGGGGAGAATATTAACCATATGATAAAGAATTCTCACTATTTTAATTAACTCATTATGAAATCTTAGTTACACAATTTCATCTAGTCAACTAAAATTGTGTTTTTTTTCATGATTTCATTTAATATTAGATTAAATTGTGTAATAAAGACACTATTTCTTCACAATGATACTTTCTATGCACGATTTATATATTACTTGTATCCAGAAATAAATAAAAAAATTCACTTTTAGTAAATTTGCCTCAGAAATCATTAAAAAGTAGTTATATATAACATAACATAAAGGTTTAAGATATTTATATCATCCATGCATATATCCACAGAGATAGTATATACCAATACATAAATTTGTTCTTCGGTGTTTAGGATTTGAAACCCTAATTTAGTGTACTAGGGTAAAGCCAAAAGGGCTTGTGATTGCTTCTCATAACGAAAACCATTTCCCATGGAGTCATCAGCAGACCAGACAAAGATACCATGAAGCTTTTCCTCACTCTTCAGCGTGTGACACGCTGTGAAGAACCCATCATTCGGGGCTAAGCCACCACTACCATCACTGATGAAGCTCACCAACACCTTTCCGCCATTGTAGTTCGAACTCTGTGTGTTGAAGTAGTCGATGAACTGTGCCACACTAGTGCCCTTGTCGTAAGCATAGAACTGGAAGTTAACGTAGTCTATGAGGCTCCCATAACTCTTCCACAAGGCCAAGTAGTGGCTCTGAACTTGGTCATCGTCAAAGGGAGCAATGGAGGCAAATTCTATGACCCCGTTGGATTTCAGCGTCTTGATCAGCCTCCCCACGCACTCCGAGAACGTTTCGGGGTCCGTTTTGAAGTGCTCGTAGTCGATGTCGATTCCGTCCAAGTTGTAGTTTTTGATTATGGTTGTGAGAGAAGAAACGGCGTTGGAAACCCAGGAATCGATGGAAGTGGGGTTGAAGTAAGCGTAGCCTCCTCCGACGCTGTCTCCTCCGAGACTGAGGGCTACTTTGACGTTTGAGTTTTTGGCCTTGACGGCGGAGACTTGGGTACGGCTAAGGTTGTCGGTGTCCCAAAAGATGTTGAATTTTCCGTTGGTGGGAGAGGAGGAGGAGGAGGTGTCGTAGTCGATGGCGAAGGAGAGAAGGAAGTGGAATTGGACACTTGGGTTGATGGGGACATCGGAGAATTTAACGTTGTTGAACTCGGCTCCTATGTATTCTCGGAATAGGTTTGAACTTGTTGGGGTGGAGATGGTTCGTGCATGGGTTGATGTGAGGAAAATGAAGACCAAGAAGAAGGGTTTGAGAGTGAATGCGGTGGTGGGAAATTTCATTTTCGTAATAAAAGATTGAGTTCAAGGGCTGTTTTCGTGATATGCTTTGTGATTATGTATTGCTTCATTTAATATAAGCTTATATATAGTAGTTGATATGAATATAGAGTATGCAAAATGAAGCATGAAAAAAATAATTAATTGGATGCATGGCGTGCCCATAAGGTTGTTCTTCATCTGGAACAAAAAGTTGAATTCAACTATTTTAATTATCTTTGTTTTGGTTGAAGCTTGATTTGTTGCTTACAACGATAGTTTAGTAAACTTAGAATAAAATATATATGATTTTGTAAGGCTACCATGAAGAAAAATATTTGTACATATTTTTAGATATACAAGAGCTCATATATATTAACTTGTTTACATTTTTATCTAAAAATTCTATTTACAATATCCAAAAAAAATAAAATAAAACAAAACAAAATAAACTGAATTTGAGTGAATTAAGAAAGAAATTAAAACAAGAATGAATTAGTTAAGAGAAGTAGGTAGGTGTTGACAAATAAAGAAAATATCTAGCAAAAGAAAATATGTAGGATAAAATGAATAGAAGGGCCAAAGTTACAAAAACAGAGGATACGTTGTTTAAGGTTTGTTCGTGAGTACACGGCAATCCTTAACCTAAATTATCTTGTAAGGCAAAGTGTCTCAATCCTGAATTCATCCCACTTTCAACATCAAATCCTTTTTTCTGGGCAATGAAGTTACTTGAGAATGTAACAAAATAAAAGTCTTATAAGAGGTGCAACGTCTAGCAAATAAAGAAAATTGGGCCCACCTTTGTGTCTTAAAATGTCTCAGCCCAATCCCAGCCCAACAGTTTATCTTCATACATAAGATTTGTAGACCCAAAAGAAAGTTAAGAATGATGCTACTCATGACCCGAAAAGTTGTTTATTAAGAGCATATTCATAATTTGGTTACATTGGACACACACAATTGTTTACTATAAAAAAAAAAAAATTACTGGAATTTGAAAACTGACCCGTTACAAATTAAAATTAGGGTTTTAATTTTCTGTGCATCTTTTCATAATCATTTAAAATTTAAACATTAATTAAAGAATAAATCAAACTTGTTCTTCAACTAACGTTAAACAGTGAGACAGAGAGAGCAGGTGAGTGTTACTGTGGCGAGACGAGTGTTAATATTGTTGTTTTTTTCAAAAAACATGTTTTGATTATGGCGTGCTTGTTCTTATGTTGTTTGTAACGGTCGCGCGATGCCATAAACGTCCCAGGTTTAACGCCGTTATACTCGCCCATTACTTTCCCACTCTTTTGAAACGTCGCTCCAGTCATAACAACATAACGGTAACGCCTCCTTCAGTTTCCATTTCTTCTCTGTTTCCATTATTTTCACTTTCTCCCTTTGTCTTACCTTTTTCTTCCAGCTTCCATAACAAAGACACCACTCCCTCTTTCTCTCTCTCTCTCTCTATCTTTCGCTCGCTCAGATATTATATTATTATTCATCTCTTTCTAGAATAAAGTTTCTGACACTGCAAAATTCCATCTGAATAAAACAACCTAACTAACTGCACATTCTAAGATAACCATTAGTCTTCTTTCGAATTTCAATTTCAATTTCAACATCACACTCATTCAAACCACACATTGTGCTACCATTGCTTCCGATTTCAATTCTTCAACCAGGTTTCAACTTCGAGTTTGTTAGGAGCAATGGAGGCTCAGCAGAGAAGAGGAGGATTGGTGCCGTTATCGCCGTCGCATACGGCGCGCTCCGGCGACAAGCAGGCGCGAGATCTGCGATCTGCGGATTCTAATTCCAGTGGTCACGGCAAGTTCGATAAGGACAAAGGAGTCAATGTGCAAGTGCTCGTTCGTTGCAGGTCAGCGAGTCGAACTCCGAGTTTCACTTCGTTGAGTTCGGTTTGCTTGTGACTCGGTAAAACTCGCTGATGAAGTGTTTTTTGCTCTTGCTTTTGTTTAGGCCGTTGAGTGAAGATGAAGCGAGGTTGAACACGCCGATCGTGATTTCGTGTAACGAAGGTAGAAGAGAGGTTTCGGCTGTGCAGAATATAGCCAACAAACAGATCGATAGAACCTTCGCATTTGATAAGGTTTTTTCGCGTTTTGCTTTTTTATATGATCATGACTCTTTTGGTAATGTAAAATTCGAAGAGTGGATTACTTTGTGGATGTTATGAATTCGTCATTCGTGAAAATATTTATATTCTTGAACTGAATATGGAATGATCGAGTACCTCATTAGTCACTTACCTCGTTTTCTATCCATCATAAATAATTTACTATTTTTCTATCTTTTTTTTTGTGGATTATTCACTTGCAATCGTGCATTAATCGGATTGTGTTTTATGGAATAGGTTTTTGGTACGAACTCCAAGCAGCAAGAGTTGTATGAGCAGGCCGTGTCTCCTATTGTGAATGAAGTGCTTGAAGGCTATAACTGCACCATTTTTGCGTATGGTCAAACAGGGACAGGGAAGACGTACACAATGGAAGGTGGTGCTATAAAAAAGGTATTTTTTTTAGCTGGCACAGCTTTTTATAGTATTTCTTGTTGCTTTGAGCTGAATCTGTTCCTTTCTGTGTTTTTGGTTATGTAGAATGGAGAGTTTCCGAGTGATGCTGGTGTCATCCCAAGAGCTGTGAAGCAGATATTTGATATATTAGAAGCTCAGAATGCCGAGTATAGCATGAAAGTGACGTTTCTAGAGCTTTACAACGAGGAGATAAGTGATCTTTTGGCCCCTGAGGAGACTTTAAAATTTGTGGATGACAAAGCTAAGAAACCTATAGCTCTCATGGAGGATGGAAAGGGCGGTGTTTTTGTTAGAGGTTTAGAGGAAGAGGTTGTTTGCACTGCCAATGAAATTTATAAGATATTGGAAAAGGGCTCTGCAAAAAGGCGAACGGCTGAGACTCTTCTTAACAAACAAAGCAGTCGCTCCCACTCCATATTTTCTATCACTATTCACATTAAGGAGTGTACTCCAGAGGGTGAAGAACTGATTAAATGTGGGAAGTTAAACCTTGTGGATCTTGCAGGCTCTGAGAATATTTCACGTTCTGGTGCAAGAGAGGTATCAAACGATTATGGTATTTATTTTGTCTGAAAACAGTAAAATGTTATTGCTTTTTGAGCTTCACTTGTGAGAAAAATGCTCGCAGGGAAGAGCAAGGGAAGCTGGGGAGATAAATAAAAGCTTGCTTACTCTAGGTCGAGTGATTAACGCTTTAGTGGAGCATTCAGGTCATGTTCCTTATAGGTAAGAGTGACTACCGTTCTGGTTATTTATCGTTTGCGTGTTTTGATTCTATTTTCAAACCCGGAGAAAAATGCTTTTGTATTATCAAGTTGTCCCGTTATATCAGGGATAGCAAATTAACAAGACTGTTAAGGGATTCCTTGGGCGGTAAAACCAAGACGTGCATCGTTGCTACAATATCACCTTCTATTCACTGTCTGGACGAAACTCTTAGTACCTTGGATTATGCACACCGTGCCAAAAATATCAAGAACAAACCAGAGGTGACTTTCATTGTTCCTACTTTTTTTGTCAACCTTACCATGCTTTTTTTTTTTCTTATCACAGATCTGCAGTGCAACATATCTAATAGTTTGGAGTTCAATACTTTGTTAGATCAATCAGAAGATGGTGAAATCTGCACTCATTAAGGATCTGTATTCTGAAATTGATAGGCTGAAGCAAGGTTGTCACTGTTTACATATTAAAATAGTTTCGCATTCTCCTTCCTTCAGTTTTCTCTAAACAGAGAAATTTGCTCCATGTTAATAAACTATTTTGTACTTCGTAGTTCTCTGCTGAAATGTTGATTTTTTTATTTTTATTTATGTGGTTTGCAGAGGTGTTTGCTGCAAGAGAGAAGAATGGAATTTATATACCGCGTGATCGTTATCTTAATGAAGAAGCGGAGAAGAAGGTTTCTCTAACCATGTCTTAATAAGAATTAGGAATAAAGTTTTGCTTTTGAGACATTACTATAGCTAAAACTGTATATTCTATAGGCCATGGTTGAAAAGATAGAACTCATGGAACAAGAAGCAGTGTCCAAGGATAAGGTATTTTCCGTCGTAAATTATTCCAATAAGGTATAGCCACTTGAATATTGAAAAGTATCTCATTACTTGTGAGCAGCAATTCGTGGAACTTCAAGAACTCAACAATCGTCAGCAACTTTTGACAGTCGAGCTAAGTGATAAACTAGAAAAAACTGAGGTAAAAAAAGTTCATAAGAGATGGCTGAACCTAACTGATTTTTCTTTGTTTCAAGCCTCTGATCTGGTTCAAGAATTAAATTTACTTGTGGCATATGCTATCTCAGAAAAGTCTTGAAGAAACTGAGCAGTCATTATTTGAACTTGAGGAAAAGCACACACAAGCAAATGCAACAATTAAGGAAAAGGAATTTCTAATATTTAATCTACTGAAATCTGGTTAGTGAAGTTTATCAACCAGCTGTTGGAATATACCCTCTACCATACTTTTTTTGGGTTGGTTGTTTAAAATCATTTTCTCCTATGTGTGAATTTTCTTTGTTCTCTGCATCTTCCAGAAAAAACACTCGTGGAGCATGCAATTGAGCTACGAGCTGATCTTGAGAATGCTGCATCCGATGTGTCAAACCTGTTTTCCACAATTGGTTAGAATCATTTTCAACTGGTTATTCTATTGGGCGTCGATTAGAGGGAATAACTTGACATCACATAAATTGGTTTTTTTTTTTTCTTAACCTTAGAGCGGAAGGATAAAATTGAAGAAGGGAACAGATTACTTATCCAGAAATTCCAGTCTCAGTTGGCTCAACAGCTAGAAGATTTGCACAAGACTGTTGCGGCATCTGTAATGCAACAAGAGCAGCAACTGAAGGCAATGGAACAAGATATGCACTCTTTTGTATCAACAAAGGCAGAGGTGGGTTTCCGTATGTAACAATGCTTGTTATTTATCTTATCAGATTAACAAATTTGTTTTGGTTTGCCTCTTTCAGGCTATTGAAAATCTCAGAGAACAGGTGGGAATATTAAAAAACATGTATGGTTCCGGCATTAGAGTTTTGGACAATTTAGCTGAGGAGCTTAGAGGAAATAACCAGTTAAATTTTGAAGAGTTGAATTCTGAAGTAGCCAAGCATTCATCTGCGTTGGAAGATGTAAGTATCTCTTACACTTTATAAGTTGATTGATTGTACGTGAGTGGGTGCATTTAATGTAATTTTTGTGCGTCAGCTTTTTGGAGGAATTGCATTAGAAGCTGACTCATTACTAAAGGAACTTGAAAGTAGTCTCCAAAAGCAAGAGGCCGAGTTAACTGCTTATGCTCGACAACAGAAAGAGGTACGTGATTTCTGGTTTTTTGGGTGGACTTCAGAGTTAGAGATGCTAAATTCTATTTATTGCATGCAGGCACATGCCAGAGCAGTCGAGAATACACGTGCGGTATCTAAAATAACTGTGAACTTCTTTGAGACATTACACATGCATGCATCCAATTTGATCCAAATTGTGGAAGAATCACAAAGTACCAATGACCAGAAATTGTACGAACTTCAAAAGAAGTTTGAGGTGACTGAAGTGCCTTTTTTTGTGGAATTTGCACAAATCACGATTGGAAATTTCTTAATACTCCTTGGCCTTTTAACTTTTACGCATCTTGTTATTTATTGGGTGTAGGAATGTACTGCATATGAAGAAAAACAACTCTTGGAGAAAGTGGCAGAAATGCTTGCTAGCTCTAGTTCTAGAAAGAAAAAACTGGTAGCTGTTTCTTTTAGACGGTCTAATCTTCCTTAGACTAGCTTCCTTTACTACCATGTAATTTCTTACAATCTTAATTTGCTTGCTAGGTTCAATTGGCTGTTAATGATCTTCGGGAGAGTGCAAACATTAAAATCAGTAAGCTGAGGCAAGAAACTTTAACCATGCAAGATTCCACTTCTTCTGTTAAAGCAGAATGGAAAATTCACATGGAAAAAACGGAGTCCAACTATCATGAGGATACTTCAGCGGTAGAATCTGGAAAGAATGACCTTGTGGAGATTCTTCGGTACTGGTATGGAATATGGATGTTTGTCCTTATTATTCTCTTCTGTTCACTGAGTCCTACCCTAACCAAACAATTGTACAGCCGCGAGAAGGCCGGAGTAGGTGCACAACAATGGAGAAATGCTCAAGAGTCCATACTTAGTCAACAGAAGAGAAATGCTGCTTCTGTGGACACTATTATTCGGTAGGTTTTTCATTCCTTGCTAAGATCAAAACTGTCAATATATTTTCTTACCTGTTTTTTCTTTTTTTTTTCAAATGCTTTCGAACAGGGGAGGAATGGAAGCTAATAATCTCGTACGAGCCCGATTCTCAGGTGCTGCATCAACTACTCTTGAAGATGCAGAAATAGCAAACGAGGCTATTAAGTCTTCCATTGAACGTTAGTACTTGCTCTCATATATATATATGTATCATAATTGCCTTGGTAAATCATGCCACAAATGTCACTTGACAAATTATTTATGCTTGCCAGATTCATTGCAACTTGATCACGACGCTTGTGGGAATATAAACTCTATGATTATCCCATGCTGTGGTGACTTGAAAGAATTGAAGGGTGGTCATTACCATAGAATCGTAGAGATAACTGAAAATGCAGGGAAATGTCTTCTCAATGAATACGTGGTAATGAACAGTCCTTGTGTTTATTAGCATGCTTGAAGTTTACACAAACTACCTTTTTCTCTCAAGGGAATAAATGTTGTGTCTTGTCTTGTATATTCTAATATTGTATTTAAACTTGTATATGAGACACAGGTAGATGAACCATCTTGTTCAACACCAAGAAGCAGACCCTTCAATCTGCCCAGCGTTTCGTCCATAGAAGAACTAAGGACCCCACCATTTGAGGAACTACTGAAATCATTCAGGGATTCTAAATCTCCAAAACATTCAAATGGTGATGTTAGATACACTGGGGCATATGAAGCTGCACAATCCGTAAGAGATTCCAGAGTTCCCCTTATAGCAATCAACTAGAGCAGTCAAAACTCTGTAAATAGCATATTGTTCAAATATATTTCCATACAAATTACAAATTCGTTTATTTTTTACTTTGGAAAGAGAAAGAAGGAAAAAAGAACCAAGTATTTCTCTGGAGGCAGAGAAATATGTAAAAGGTTACCTTTTTTAATACAGTTTGCTTCCACGTGGGTGCATCCATTGTTATGTCAACTGACATTTCACAGTTCATTGAGTGAAAGAGAAAGACAAAACTTGATGGCAGGGTGTCTATAGAATATTAAACATCCTATTCTATCTTCTCAAACAAATCAATGTACAATAATTCTGCTTCTCTAGAAGTAGGGCAAAAAAATAATAATAACACAACGTGTTATAGGCCTGATTCTCCATGAAATATCTTAATGCAAATTGCATTTTAGTGCATTGTAATATGCATAAGGAATCAAACATCAAAGTGAAATTACAATCAGAATAATGATACTATACCTGAGAATGCATCAAATAAACTTGCCCACATTATTCATCGTCAAAATCTTGGTTTGTAGAACTTTTTGGGTATAATCTTTCTCTTCCCGAGCATTATTTATGTAAGGATCATCCCAAACCATTGAAATTGCCTTGCGCATCACAGCTTTGTATCACTAGAAATAAGTTCCATTGCCTTATCTTAATTCATTAATGCGTGTTGAATCCACATTGAGACCTGAACACAAATTATGTCCGCTTTGTTTTTCTTATCAAGGTTCATTTACATCAATCCCAAGGAAGACTTTCCATCTGTTCAATTATTTCTTAACCACATTTTAGCCAATTGACTAAAACAATTTCATGAACATCTTACTACTAGGAAAGATCTCAAGCTTCAAGAAGATGTCGCCTCCTCTATTAATATAATTTGAAAAAATTCAAAATTTTAAAATATACATATAATATTATTACTGGCTAAATACCCCGTACGAGTATTGCGTATGCAATTAACAATTTTTTATGCAATGATTTTCAAAACATTTATCGATAATATTTTCATTTGCATAAATATATATTAGTATTTGTAGGCTTACGTGTAAATAGTTTTATATAATGGCATATATTCAAATTATATATTTATGAATATTTTATATCATTCTAAATTAAACAAATGAATATATTTTAAAAAATTATTTTATAATCCTTTTCTTATGTATATACCTCATTATTGTTATTGGTGATATGCATGCAACTTTAATCCGAAAAAATAAACAAGCACACAACTTTATAACAAAATTATAATGATGGGCGGTGTATTTTAATGTAATATCACATAAAAATTGTGATTTATACATTACACGTGGAAAATTTATCAAATATATATATATATATATATATATACTTTAATAAATTACTTCTAAATAGTTCCATTTCGTTTATTTTAGATAAATTAATCTAAATTTGAGTTAGAATGGTAATATATTTACTATTATTTTTATACTTTGTATTCTTTAATGTTATTCTTAACTTTATTTATATGAATGATGTTTCTACTTTTGAATATAAATTATATAAATAGAATTTAATTTGTTTTTAAGAGAAATATTCGTATATATAAGGAGAGTTTAAATTGCCAATTGTATATTTATAAATAAAATAAAATAAATCTTGCGAGCTTTTTTTGTTTTAAATTTAAAACTACTGCAACTTAAATCATAATATAAATTAATTTGAATGTTTAAAACTTTAAAATCATGTGATCCTATATATTTTATGAAATAAATAAATAAAATCATTTATATTTTGATAAAATAAAATAATTGAGTGTTGCATTTGTCTATGTACAAAAAAAACCCTTTTGCATTTTAAATTTTAAAATATAAATTAA
>Ga0123340_1007342_pt1 | contig 10518 bp, 5 predicted proteins | sample SirMexnodulemix_FD_89961 | JGI IMG/M metagenome (GOLD analysis project Ga0123340, IMG submission 89961) | Root nodule microbial communities of legume samples collected from Mexico - Siratro Mexico nodule mix | ecosystem: Host-associated > Plants > Roots > Nodule | place: Mexico: Nepantla...
AAAAAAGAAAAATTATTCAAAAAAAAAAATAATTTTTTTTTAAAAAAAAAAAAAAGGAAGTGAACTACGCTGAGAAAAAAGAGAACGAAGAGGTTCCATCCCTTCAAACAAAATCCATATTCGAAGATGATTAGTGGCAATGGGTTCCTGCATCTCCTCATTTGCTTTCTTCACCCATCATATTTTTAGAATACCAATTTTATTCTAGGAGGTGAAAAATAATTTTCTGAATTGACATTCTGAGATAAATTTTGAAGGATGTAAAAATCAATTCAAAAATTTTGAAAATTCAATTTGAGTTTCAAATGTAGTTTCTGAAAACATGTTTTGGAAAAATAATTCCTAAATATAACTAAAAAAAATGGGAAAAAAAACTTTTGGAAACGGAATTTTGTAATTCTTCCAAAATTTTCTTTACGGAAACAAAAAAAACTTGCAACTGCACCTTCTGCAAAAAAATCAAACCAAAAAACATCAAACATACTTTCCATAACCATTCGAATTGTGAAAACGCAAACAATAAACACCTTTACTCACACACGATCAAACAGCTTCAGAAAATACCTCCAACGGCGACGGCAACCTCCGCAACACCTCCGTAAACACTGAACAGTGACTGTCGCAAAAGCCCTCCTACTTTTCCTAAGAATCCACATGAGCACATCATGTATTTCTTTTCTTTGATGGAGTGTAAGAAGCAAATGAGAGCGTACAGGAAGCAGTTGCCTTAGTCATATGGTCTTACCCTCCGCAATCTATGATTTAGTTGGGCTACAGGGCTCTTACTGGGCCAAGTCCATTTATACACAGTTTTTCTAAGACTGCTTCTTCCTGCACCTCCATAGGGTCTGCACCTCTATAATTTTGAAATTTCGATTTACTTGTAATTTCTATAATCCGCAACTCCAATTTTCAGTAAAAACCAATGGTGCCTCCAAATATTCAGGAAGTGTAAGAGGTGGATGAGGTACAGAAAGTGTAGGACGAGGAGGTCGTCGGAGGTGGATTCAAAGGTGCAGGGTAGGATTTCAGTGTTAACAAAAATGAATGGTAGAATGGATTTAAAATAAAATTATAAAAAACAAAATTATATTTTCCACTTTTCTATGAAAGTGGAGGAAGAAGCAGTCTTCTTCTAAAGGGTGTCGAAATATCAATAAAAACAGTATAGACAACTAAATCAAAGAAGATATAGCACTAGCAGTTAAGAACATATTTTGGACAGTAAAATAAATAAACAAATTGTTTCATAAACATAAAATTAATTCATATGAAAATTAAATAATTTTTATCACATAACGTATACAAATTTACTTTTTTATAAATTATTTTTAATATATAGAGACTTTTATTTTATTTTTTTCTTCTTATTTTTTAAATGAATTTTTTTTAACATAATATCTATTTGGATGAGCTTATTCTTTTAAAGGAGTAGTTTTTCTTTTCGCAACGTGTTGATAAAAAGAAAGCTTTCAAATATTACATATCTACCATGGGATTGAACTGAACCAACAAATAAAAAGCCATATTATACTTATCATAAAGACAATTCATAACTACACAATAATATAAAAATATATTTTCAAGGTGAGTGCAGATTAAACTTAATTTGATTTATGATTTAAAACATAATTTAGACATGTTTCTCAAGAAACTTAAGAAAAATATATACTTTGTTTTTGGTTTTGTTTCACTGTTTTTTACTTTTTAATGTATAAGAAAGAAAATTATGAAATTTTACAAAAGACAAATGTCTGTGTTAAAACAAGGGTATAATTGACAGCATGTCTTTTAAGCTTTGGAAATCCTCTTTCCCAACTTAATTTGACACCCTGAGAAGTGTTACAAAATTTATTTGGGGCATGCTGGCATGTATACTATAAAGTTTGTGGATTACTATCTATAACCTGTGTGACATAATTGCGGACTTGTGAATTGAATTAAATAAATTTTTTAAAATAAAATAAAATTAATAAAAAATTATGATTTTAAATTTAAATTTTAAGTATCTTATAAAAATAATAAAATTACTATAAATATAATAATTAAAAATTAAAATTTATTATTTCTTATACGAAAATAAAGAAACATATTATTAAAAGATATATTAAAGTGCATTGTAAAATAAAGTATAAGTTTTTAGTTGTAAATAGTAAAATAATGAATAAAATATTTATTTACATTTTAAAATAAAGTTGTTCAAAATGGGATAAAGAATTTGGTTGGCATTTCCTTTAGGGGTTTCCTAATTCAAATTTTTTTCAAAATTCTATTATTTACTATTTTTTTATTTTTTAAAATATTTTTTAGCTATTTTTTTTTTTTTATTTCGCATATCTATGCTTGTCAAAAAAATCTTTAATTTTTTGTAGTGTTTCCTTATATGGATTAACAATATATCAACCCATAACTTCTTTTTAATTAGAGATATTACATTAGTTGTGAGTAACAAATGATGTAGTAGGGAATTGAGAGCCATAAGTGATGATGTAATATCTCCTCTAATGCCTCAGTTTCATTCATTCTATTAAATGAGATACTGCATAGGTTATAAACGCTCTCATAATTTCATAATTGATATTGTATATTGATAATTTATCAACCGATGTAGTATATACATATACTATATCGATTTTAGAATCTAGACTTTTTATATCGTTTGTATTATAATTAGTTCTGAAACTAATGTAATGTCTTTCATAATAGATGTAAAATATATTCTTTTACTAGTGATACTAGTAACTAGTTTTGAAAGATAACCATCAACAAACGGAATCCTGTTTTTCACGGATAAAACTATCAATGTAGCACAATTCTAAGTAGTATAATTTTATGATAAAAGAATTGAGAGGGAAAAATAAAAGATATGAGGGATGATTTTATAAAAAGAAATTGATTGGATCTAATGTGGAATCTCTAGATATTTCGATCATAGATAAAAGAAAGAAGAAAAACTAAAGATGAAAGAAATAAAAAAGAAAAGCTCATGCCACAAAGAAATAATATCCTTTTGATACCATACCATACTGATTTTAACACAATAAAAAAAAACAAGAACAAAAAGAAGAAAATAATAAACTTCTATTTCATATAGCAGATAAATGAATACATAACACATACCTAGATAATATATAAGGCTGAAGAAAAAAAAAAAAAAAAAAAAATCAACAAAAAAAAAATAAAAAAAAAACACAAACAAAAAAAAAAAAAAAGGAAAAAAAAAAAAAAAAAAGAAGATAAATCAAACAAAAAACAATAAAAGAAAACAAGATTGAACAGAAAACCAATAAGTATCAACAAACACGTAAAGAAATTGGTCCAGTCTAATTTAATGTTGACAAGCTAGCATTGGCAAAGATTTTAATGAAATTTGTATGTTGTGTGTGCCTTTGTTGGTCCATGAAATGGGAAAAAAATGTTACCCTTTTCCATTCAATTCAAACACAAACATAGCTAAAACTGAATGCCCTTTATAGTTGCAAAGATTGTGCCTGCCCTCTACCACTAGCCACGCAGGGATCCAAATCCTCTATTGGACTTTTGTGAAGCTGTCTTTCTAGAGCACTTTCAAGACACACGATTTTGATATATTACACAAAAAAATCTAAATAGAATCCAAATTCCGCAGGATATGGCACGGCAATTTCTTAACACCGCAACAATACAAAGCTGTATTTGAAGGCATGGCTAAATTCTAATTCTCACCCATTTCTCACCCATCTCACTGTATAAGTAAACCAGTTAGCATGCTTGTGATAAATTTCTTGCACTTATTTCAGGGTGGACCACTGTACAATTAGTACATAATTATAAATGGAGGATCATGTTGTTACAGTGAAACCTTTTTTGGTTGGCATAATGCCTGCTGTAGCTCAATGGAGCATTCAATAGCACCCTTTTTCTTTCCTTCTTTTCCCCCTCCTTATTTTCTCCTTAATTACTAAAATAGTTGTAATCCAATGTCTAAAGACACTGCATTCACTAAAATTATTGCAACGGTTTGTCTTTACATTGTCAAAGTTTTCAACTGGAGTATCAGTGTGACTGGGATTTTTTGTGGTGGTCCACCCAATTATTGATTGACCTTAATTCAATTTACTGTCTGGGATTAAAAGCCTTTATTGTACTTTCTCACCATAACTTTTTTGGCTAAATAGGTTCAAAAGCCTAAGTAACAGTGCCAAACTTGACCAGTGGGTTGAAAGGGGATGAACCATGCATAGCTTTCTAAACTTTTTAAAGAAAAAAAAAACCTAAGCAGGGGTGAAACTATAAAGTGCGAAACATGAGGAAGAAAAATAATATGTCCAAGCCAACATGAAAAGCCAAACTCTTCCCCATTCGTCCGTTTTCATCTGAATGGCCCCAAGAGAAAAGAGACAATGGCTCAGGTAGATAAGATCGAAATCTAAAATCACAAACTAACAAGGGATAAAAATCAAATAATAAACTTTTATCTATTAATTTTGTTGTCAAATTCTATTTGTCTTCAAAATTTAAAATCTGATTACTGTTTCCATTAGTATAATAACTATTAATGTACTTAATATTATAAAAACTAAAACTTATAATATTGATTAAAAGGAACATAAAAAAATGGAAAAGAAGGGTGAATGATTGAATCCATATCACATCACATGAAGTTAAAAAGTTTGTAGACCCAAGGGTCCCAGGAGAACTCAGACCAGCACAGAGAGAGTGGTGTTTTGAAAAAGGGTTTGTTCAAATGGTTATAGTTATTGGAGAGGAGAGAGGGAGACAGAGATAATAAAATATTAAAGAAGAAGGAACAGAAACAAAAAAAGACAGAAAGGGGTGCTCTTATGGCGTTATGTAAACAAAACTGTGTTTTCATGTATGAGACAGAGAAATAACAAATAAGAACGGAGAGTTGTTTTACGGAATCTGGAGAATACGCGCACACTCTCTTCTTCCTTATTAGTTTCACTGTGCAGTGTGCTAATGTACGCCACAACTGCACACCCTGCTAAGCTAAACACCCAATCATACCCTTCTCAAACTTCTTCTTCTCCCTATTATTCATAGCTTCACTCATTGCTTCTGCAGCGGTTATCATTACCCACAAAGCAAAAACTATCCTTTCGCATTCCCATGCCTGTTCTTCTTCTCCTCCTGGTGTTGTACGCACCGCTCTTAACGTGCGCCGATCGCAGCGCCGTTACTGTTGTGGAGATCCAAGCCTTGACGTCCTTCAAGCTCAACCTTCACGACCCCGTCGGAGCTCTCGACGGTTGGGATCCAACGTCGCCGGCGGCACCCTGCGACTGGCGTGGAGTAGCGTGCACCAATGACCGAGTCACGGAGTTGCGCCTGCCTCGCCTTCAACTCAGTGGCAGACTCAGTGACCGTGTCTCCGAGTTGCGCATGCTACGCAAGATAAGCCTTCGTTCCAACAACTTCAACGGAACCATTCCTTCGTCGCTCTCCAAATGCACGCTCTTACGGTCATTGTTCCTGCAGGATAATTCGTTTACCGGTAAACTTCCGACGGAGATCGCCAACCTCACCGGCCTTCAGATGCTCAACGTCGCGCTGAATCGCCTCTCTGGTAGTATCCCCGGCATTCTCCCTCTCGGCCTCAAAGCCCTCGACCTCTCGTCGAACGCCTTCTCCGGCGAGATTCCGAGCTCCCTAGCGAACCTCTATCAGCTGCAGTTGATAAACCTGTCGTATAACCAGTTTTCCGGTGAGATCCCGGCGAGCCTCGGGGAGCTTCAGCAGCTGCAGTACCTCTGGCTGGACCACAATCTCCTCGGAGGAACGCTTCCTTCGGCGCTCGCAAATTGCTCCGCGCTTCTGCATCTGAGCGTGGAAGGAAACGCGCTTACCGGCGTGATTCCGTCGGCGATTTCGGCGCTTCCGAAACTTCAGGTGATGTCGCTTTCTCATAATAACTTCACCGGCTCCATTCCAGCTTCTGTTTTCTGCAACGGTTCGGTCCACGCGCCGTCGCTGCGGATTGTTCAACTCAGTTTCAACGGTTTCGTGGATTTCGTGGGGCCTGAGATGAGCACGTGTATCAGTGTTCTTCAGGTTTTGGATATTCAGCACAATCGCATACGAGGCACGTTCCCGTTGTGGTTGACCAACGTGACCACGTTAACGGTGCTTGATGTGTCGAACAATGCACTTTTTGGGGAGGTTCCGCCTCAAATAGGAAACCTTGCGAAGTTGGAGGAGTTGAAGATGGCTAATAATTCCTTCACCGGTACCATTCCGGTGGAACTGAAGAAATGTAGGTTCCTAAGTGTCGTTGATTTTGAAGGCAACGAGTTTGGCGGAGAAGTTCCTTCGTTTTTGGGTGATGTGACGGGGCTGAGGGTGCTATCTCTCGGTGGGAACCACTTCTCTGGTTCTGTTCCGGTGAGTTTTGGAAACCTTTCATATCTTGAAACGTTGAGTTTGAGAGATAACAGGTTGAATGGAAGTATGCCCGAGATGATAATGAGATTGAACAATTTGACGATGCTGGACCTTAGTGGAAACAAATTTACGGGTCAAGTTTATGCGAGTATTGGGAATTTGAATAAGTTGATGGTTCTCAATCTTAGTGGCAATGGCTTCTCTGGAAAAATTCCTTCTAGTTTGGGGAATCTTTTCAAGCTAACTACGCTTGACTTGAGCAAACAGAATCTTTCTGGAGAGTTACCGCTTGAGCTCTCAGGATTGCCCAGTTTGCAAGTTGTTGCACTGCAGGAAAACAAGTTATCTGGTGATGTGCCTGAAGGGTTTAGCAGTTTGACGAGTTTGCAGTATGTTAATCTCAGTTGTAATGCCTTTTCCGGGAACATTCCTGAAAATTATGGTTTTCTTCGTTCCTTGCTTGTTCTTTCCTTGTCTAATAATGACATTACAGGAGCAATCCCTTCGGAAATGGGAAACTGCTCCGGTATTGAAATTCTTGAGCTTGCATCAAACTCTCTGGCAGGTCGCATTCCTGCTGATCTCTCTCGTCTCACCCTTTTGAGAGTGCTTGATTTGAGTGGAAACAATTTAACTGGGGATGTGCCTGAGGAAATCTCCAAATGCTCGGGGCTAACCACTTTGCTGGTGGATCACAACCATCTTTCCGGGGATATACCTGGGTCCTTGTGGAATCTATCAAACCTCACAATGCTAGATCTCTCTGCTAATAACTTGAGTGGGGAAATTCCAAGCAATCTTTCTATGATTCCCGGTTTAGTGTTCTTAAATGTCTCGGGAAATAACTTGGACGGTGAGATACCACCAACATTGGGATCTCGGTTCAGTAACCCCGATGTATTCGCAGATAATCCAGGTTTATGTGGGAAGCCATTGAATACGAAATGCGAAGATATAAATAACGGTAAGGACAGAAAGAGGATGATTGTGCTTGTGGTTCTCATTGCTTGTGGAGCTTTTGTACTGGTTTTGTTTTGCTGCTTCTACTTGTTCAGTCTACTGAGATGGCGTAAAAGACTGAAGCAGGGAGTATCGGGTGAAAAGAAAAAGAGTCCCGCTAGAGCCAGTTCTGGAACAAGTGGAGGTCGTAGCAGCACTGAGAGTGGGGGACCAAAACTAGTGATGTTCAACACCAAAGTTACACTTGCTGAGACCATTGAAGCAACAAGACAATTCGACGAAGAGAACGTGCTGAGCAGAACAAGGTATGGCTTAGTGTTCAAAGCCTGTTACAACGATGGAATGGTCCTTTCCATTCGCAGGCTCCAAGATGGATCATTGGATGAAAACATGTTTAGAAAAGAGGCCGAATCACTAGGCAAAGTGAAGCACCGAAATTTAACAGTTCTCAGAGGTTACTATGCTGGGCCACCGGACATGAGACTCCTAGTCTACGATTACATGCCTAATGGAAACCTCGCAACCCTTCTCCAAGAAGCTTCTCATCAAGATGGCCACGTTCTGAATTGGCCAATGCGACACCTCATTGCACTGGGCATTGCCCGTGGTTTAGCCTTCCTACACCAATCCTCAATGGTCCACGGCAACGTGAAACCACAAAATGTCCTATTCGATGCAGATTTCGAAGCCCATTTATCAGAATTCGGGTTAGAAAAGCTAACAGTAGCCACGGCCCCAGGCGAAGCCTCAACTTCAGCATCAGTTGGGGCGGTGGGTTACGTTTCTCCAGAAGCAGTCTTAACCGGGGAAGTTACAAAGGAGAGTGATGTTTACAGCTTTGGCATTGTGTTGTTGGAACTGCTGACTGGAAAACGACCCGTCATGTTCACCCAGGATGAAGACATAGTGAAGTGGGTAAAAAAACAACTGCAAAGGGGTCAAATAACAGAGCTTTTAGAACCGGGTTTGCTTGAGTTGGACCCTGAATCATCAGAGTGGGAAGAGTTTTTACTGGGTGTAAAAGTTGGGTTACTTTGCACAGCACCTGACCCTCTTGATCGACCAACCATGTCTGACATTGTTTTCATGCTTGAAGGCTGCCGAGTTGGTCCAGATATCCCATCCTCAGCGGATCCCACCTCCCAACCTTCTCCGGCCTAATCCAAAACCGCACATTTTCACCATCAACTTTAACATTTAGTTGCTTTGATTATTAAAACAGTTCTCTTTATCCCTGTTTTTTTTTTATTAACTTGTTTTTATTTCTGCCGGATTCTTTTTCACTGAAGAAGAAAAAAAGAGGAAAGGTAACACCTTTTCCATTTTTGGTGGCCATTTTCACGGTTTGTTTCAAAGTGGTGCCGGACTCGTAGATGGAGAGGTGGGAACCCCATGATGAAGCGTGTGTATCATTATCTCACTTTCTCGAGTTCTAAGTTAGTCAACGTCTATGACAAATACAGAGTGGTTTGGGATACCGAGGAATGAGTGAGGACAAGAAGGTGGGTCTCACTTTATGTTTCCCGCCAAAATAACGGCACATAATTGGTATTGTTCCCTCTACGAAACGGACCTGGTCTTTCTGACATGGTCATGTGGTCTTGGCGCAGGTTCCGGCAACGGAGTTGAATGATGTAGCCGTTAACATTGTGGGGTCCGAGGTACACGTTGTTCCCAAGGGCAGTAGTGCATTGTTTTTTGGTGTAAGCTATCTGGTCATGCAGCTTGAAAGACATGTAGAATTCAGTATTCTCCCTTGGTGCGCCATGTGTCTTTTTCTGGTGCCCTAATCAATTCTAGTTTATTATTTGTCTTTATTTTAGATTTGTTTATTTATTTTTTTGTTTAGTGGAAAGAATTGGAAAAGAGAAAAGGCTACATTATGATTGGCCAATTGGCCCACGGCTCAACAACTCTTGAACCTTTTTTGGTGGGTCATCATCATATCCGGCATTTTTTTCTTTGAATTGGATTCTGCCTGGTTACCATTTTTTTGCTTTAGGACTTTTCTGGGGGCACTGGGCATGTATTTGGGAGATTCAAGAGTAGAGGAGAGAGATATTTTTTCTTTTTCTCATAATTTTTGAAATTGCTTTTGCTATTAAAGAACCTTCCTCTTGGTGTGATTGGATCTGGTTATGTAGGTGTAACTATGTGAGTCCAAGTTGCTGCTAAATCCTTTTTTTTTTCTTTGTCTATGGTACCTGTGTATCAGTATGTGGTAGTGGATCAAGATACCAAGATTCTCCACAGATGGGACTGTTATAAAAATTTATAAAGAAAAGTAGTACAACATTTTTATATAATATAAAGTAGTGCAATAATCAATTATGTTAAATGTGCACAAGGATCTGTAATGTAAGATACACTTTGACTGACAGTGCAGAGAGAGAGAGTAAAGGGACACAGCACCACTCTTAATACTGTCTAGTGACCGTTAAGGGTCCTTTCAAATTTTTGAATTTTGTAATCTCTTTAATGATTTGTAGGATAAAAAACTAGAAAATGAGTGGCAGATAAAATTAACTTTACTACTTGTAAACATTTTGTGTTTACTCTAAGCAAGAGAGAAGATAACTTATTTTGTTAGAATATTCAAGTTTGTTGTGTTTTTTCTTTAGTCTTATAAATTCTTTTTATAATTAAGTATTTTTATATTTATAATTTTTTGCAAATTAAGATTTGCATTTCTAATTTATAATTTTATGTCTTGTTTAAATTATTTATTTATTCTGATTTAATTATAATAAAAATTTCTTTTTATACTAGATGAATAATTAGTATTAAATGATAAGATTTACATAATATACTTCCACATTCTCTATCACAGTGGTGCTTGTTTTTTCTTTTAAAATCAAATTGACATTATTTAAGTTAAATGGATATTACATGTAGAGCATGCAACCTAGATCTTATGAAGTTTTTCCATAGCCTCGCTTTTGTCTTGTATTATTTGTCTTTTATGGTAACACATGTGTCTTGAAGCGCATAAATCATAATGATTATTTTATAAACTCATTCAAACTCATCCCTTTTACAAATTGTTCTTTTATTAATTTTTATTCTATAATTCATTTTTTTCATATATTAAAACATAACAAAAATGTGAATTTAGAAAAAAAGTTAAGAACAATTAAAATATTCTTTTGTTTTTTTTTTAATTTTAAAATTTTA
>Ga0123340_1007353_pt1 | contig 10510 bp, 10 predicted proteins | sample SirMexnodulemix_FD_89961 | JGI IMG/M metagenome (GOLD analysis project Ga0123340, IMG submission 89961) | Root nodule microbial communities of legume samples collected from Mexico - Siratro Mexico nodule mix | ecosystem: Host-associated > Plants > Roots > Nodule | place: Mexico: Nepantla...
ATTTAAATCAATAAAAAATTATTATCTATATAATAAGTTTTCTAACTTTTATGATAATTAGTTTAAAAGTAATATGTAACTTATTTTTAAAAATATAAAAAAGATCCTTTTATGACGTTAGGAAATATAAATTAAACTCTTAGTTAAATGTGGAAAAAATATAGTTTAAGAAAAGAATTTGGAAGTCTCTTGAGTCCAACTACCCGTGAATCCATCTGTCTCTGTTTTTTTTTTCCTCCATCTACTTTTATTTCTCCTTTCTTTATCATTTTCTTTTGACTATTCTCGTTGCACAAGCAAGCAACCCCTAAACTTTATACAATGGAAGACTTCAATCTTTTGAAAACTTATTTCGAAACCAGAAAACTCTCTTTCTATTTTGGAGGCCTTATCGTTAATATTATGAGAATAAAAGAATTAGTATATATATACATCTAAACTAAATAAAAAATAATTTAAAAATAACTTCATTAAACAAAATAAAGCCAATTAAGTTTTTTTTATAATTTTATAACATTATATAAAAGATTATAAAATTATAAATCGTAAAATCGTAATACGAATAATAAATTTTACTTTCTAAAAAAATATGATCTACATATTATGTATCTACCTCTCCTAAGTATATATATAGATTAAAAATGCTGAATTTTATTTTAATTAAAACTTATTTACTCATGAACAATGCAAAAAATTACTGGTTAATTTTTAGTTAGGTTTAGAATTTGTTCTAATTAAATCCAAAAACTCAATTTTATTAAGAAAATAGAGAGTTGGTGGTTGAAAACACAAGATGAACCTATTAAATTAATCTTAATTAGATGGTGAGTGTGAAGACTAATAACACAAGTTAGATTTTATTTGAATTGAATTTATTTTCTAAGAAAGTGAACAGTTTTTTAGTATAACAGACAATCAGTACAGAAAAAACCACCATATACATATTCTATCGATTTTATTGTCATAACCATATGTGAAATATAAATTATAGATAATATGTAAAATCATAGTATCTTATATTTTCAATATTAAACTCTTGATTTTAACTATTATATTTCAATTTAGGTTTACTCATAGGAAAGTTTATAAGAACTAACAAATTTATCCCTTATTTTCTGATCTCTTGTTTTTTTAAACTAATTAGACTAGAAAATTAACTTTCAAAGACAAGGTCTCTCTTTTTGTGGATTTTGCTGTGTTGCTCCTAACAAACGTCATTAATGACGCTTTAGGAGGTGCATTATTATAAAGTCAAACATGTTGTTTATCATTAATTAATTGATTTCCCAAATGTCACTCTCCTTGCAATAAGCCTTTCCACATGTTACCAAGAATAACACAACCCTCACCTCTTTTTTTTTTTTTTTGCTGCTTTTGGCCCCCACCACTCCACACTTCCAACTCCCTCTCACCATTCTCTCGTCCCTATAAATTTCATCATCACGTTGCAGCAATATTGAATAATAAGGCCACTCAGAGGGTCTTTAAAGCAAGACAGAAGAAGAAGGAGCCACACAGTAGTGGTCAGACAATCTTACTGTTGGTTGTTTCTGAGCAAATTAACAAAAGGGTTGCACCAAAATGGGTGGTGGTGGTGGTGGTGGTGACCATGATAGTTCTACTTCCACGGCTACTAAGAACAAGAAGAGTGGCTCCATTCGGTCCATTTTCATGCATGCTGATGGCCTAGATATGTTTCTCATGATTCTGGGAATGATTGGAGCCATTGGTGATGGCATAGGCACCCCTTTGGTGTTGTTTATCACCAGCAAAATTATGAACAATATTGGTAACTTTTCTGGTGGAATAGATAGCACTTTCCTCCATGCCATCAATAAGGTTTGATTTCTTTTATTTTCTATTTTTCTCTCTTTTCTCTCACACAAGGAGAAATATGAGAAAGTAGGTTGATTATTTGATTTGGATTTGTTATTTTTATGATGCAGAATGCTGTGGTTTTGTTATATTTGGCTGGTGGGTCTTTTGTTGCTTGTTTTCTAGGTGAGTATCAGTTTGCTATGATTTTGATTTTGACTTTGACCAACTTATTTATCTTTATTTTATATGATGCAAAAGTATTAACATTGCACTGCTTTTACTTTGGGGGATTTCAGAGGGTTATTGTTGGACAAGAACTGGTGAAAGACAAGCTGCTAGAATGAGAGTCAGGTACCTAAAGGCAGTGTTGAGGCAAGAAGTTGCATACTTTGATTTGCATGTCAGTAGCACATCTGAGGTCATCACCAGTGTCTCTAATGACAGCCTCGTAATTCAAGATGTTCTTAGTGAAAAGGTGTGCAAAAAACCAAAACTAGTAGTTTGTTTTCTTCTTCACGTTTCAATTTTCATATTAAATAAAGTATTTTCCTTCATTGTCGTTAATTCCTTGAATGATACAAGATTTATTAAAAAATAATGCCGTGTGTGTGTATACATATATAATCAAAAAATAATTTTAAGAGTTATTATTTATTTCCTATAAATATATTAGTTTTAAAGAGCAAACAACTCATTTATGCATGTGCTGTCAAAATTGTTTCATTGATGTTTGGATAAATAATTGTTTTATTATATGTTTAGATAAAATGTTTGTAAAATTATAAAAATGATTTCTAAGTAAATTTGAATATTTTTACTTCAAGAGAAAGTTAACCACAAAGTTCAGTGTATCCCGTCACAAAAGCTACTTTCTACCAGTTTTAATCAATATAACATTCCTTCAGACAAAATCAATTTCAACAAACAAAAATCAAACATCTATACTTTTTATAAAGTCAGTTTTGAATGCAGTTAAAATCAATTCTCATAATCTTACTATAAAAGTATTCATATGTGTTTGTGTGTGGTCACATCATTTGATTTGATTGTTAACAGTTTCTCCCAATTTTGAAAACCAGGTTCCAAATTTTTTGATGAATGCCTCTATGTTTGTTGGGAGCTACATAGTGGGTTTTGCATTATTATGGAGATTGACCCTTGTGGGGTTCCCTTTTGTGGTTCTTCTTGTGATCCCTGGTTTTATGTATGGGAGGACCCTAATGGGATTGGCTAGCAAGATAAGAGAAGAGTATAACAATGCTGGTACAGTAGCAGAACAGGCAATTTCTTCCATCAGAACCGTTTACTCCTTTGTGGGAGAAAGCAAAACCATAGATGCTTTCTCTGATGCTCTACAAGGCTCAGTAGAGTTAGGACTCAGACAAGGCTTAGCAAAAGGCTTAGCTATTGGAAGCAATGGTGTTGTGTTTGCTATATGGGCTTTCATATCATATTATGGTAGCAGATTGGTCATGTACCATGGTGCTAAAGGTGGAACTGTTTTTGCAGTTGGAGCAGCCATAGCACTTGGAGGATTGTAATTATACCTACCCTTTATCTCATTCCATTCATCTAAACTCAACTCATTGGAAACAAACCATTGTATAATCTAGAAACAATATCCTTGCATGTCACACCAATATTTATCAGAACCACGCACACTTTATGGTTTTAAAGTGACAGATATTTGGTACTATTTGCAGGGCCTTAGGTGCTGGTTTGTCTAACGTGAAGTACTTCTCAGAGGCAAGCACTGCAGGAGAACGGATAATGGAAGTGATAAAGAGGGTTCCGAAGATTGATTCAGACAACATGACTGGGGAGATTCTGGAGGAGGTTTCTGGGGAAGTTGAGTTTGTGCATGTGGAGTTTGTGTACCCTTCAAGGCCTGACAGTGTGATTCTGAACGATTTTTGCCTGAGGGTTCCTGCAGGGAAAACAGTGGCACTGGTTGGAGGGAGTGGCTCAGGAAAATCCACTGTGATATCACTTCTGCAGAGGTTCTATGACCCGGTTGAGGGAGAGATACGTGTGGATGGTGTGGCCATTCACAGGTTGCAGCTGAAGTGGTTGAGGTCTCAGATGGGGTTGGTGAGTCAAGAGCCTGCACTGTTTGCAACCAGCATTAAGGAGAATATACTGTTTGGAAGAGAAGATGCCACTGAGGAAGAGGTTGTGGAGGCTGCAAAAGCTTCCAATGCTCATACTTTCATCTCACAGTTGCCACAAGGATATGATACTCAGGTCAGTGCTCTGCTGATATGTGACATGTCTACTCATTTTTTCAAACCAACCCACTATGTTTGGATCTTTATGCTTTGAATCTAGGCATGCAAGTTTAGCCCTTGGTTTTTTTGGATAAAAGTTAAATTTAGATTTAAAGAAAAGTAGTGAGTTTAATGATTTTTATATAATAGTTATTTTGGAAGTTATGTCAAAACTAATTTTTTATTAGTTGACAGTAAAAAAACTCAAATTAGTGCCACAATATTAAAGTAGCTTTATTACTTTTTGTTTTTATATGAACTCTCAAATCCTTTCTTTTTTTTTTTTTTTTGTTTTGCTCAATATTTAGAAGAAAATTGAGTTGAATATTGTTTAATTTTTTTTATTGTTTTTGAAAGATTTCACATAGGACATAAAGCTAAAGTATTGAAGAGGAGATGTTTCATTTTTATTTTATTTTTTTACTTTTAGTGAAGTATAACCATTTAAAAAGCAAGTTATATTTAAAAACTCAATTCATAGAAATTTAAATGCAATAAACTAAGATTTTTAAAATAAGAAACTAAAATACAATAATTTTAAAACTTTTTCACCGTTTTGCCCTAGATACCAAATCTTGATAACGATATTGTGGAGTGACATTAATGATTCTTTTGAGTTCATGATGTAATGATCCATATCCAAGTGACACGTGTTTATGTTAAGTATAATAATTTTGTAGTAAGAAAAAAGAAAAGTCCAACTAAGAGTTTGGTGGTCCACTACATAAAGCACATAAACTTTTCCTCCAAATGGTTTTTAATTACAAGTTCCAGAAATGGCCGGCATCTTAATAATTCTTAATCAAACCATCATCCCAGAGTGGAATGTTTTCCAAAGCATGTTATATTCCAACTCATGACAATACAATTTCACATTGAAAATAAAAATATTAAAAAAAGTTGCACTAACACCTTTTTTAGAATATTTTTTTATTTACAATTATTATTAGTCAATTTTAATCTTTTTTAATGAAAAAGAATTTTTCTATTTCATATAACTTTTTTTCCTGTTTTTCATCTTTTAAAATTAAAAATTATTTTTATCTACAATATTTGTGATGTTAATTAGCTATTTATGCGATAGTGTTTGTGATATGATATTAATATATAATGCTTTTAAAATTTGTAAGATTTTTAAAATAAATATTATCTATCTATTTTAAATTACAATTAAAAATTAAAACAATGACTTTAACTTTTAAAGGATAAAGTTTTTGAAAAGCTTTTTACCGATATTAAAAAAAAATATTTCTCATTTAAGTTTTTTTTTTTTCTAAATTCATATTTAAAGTTCACTTATTTTAAAGAGTATAAAATATATTAAATTTTATTTGAAAATATAACAAAAAAATTATAGAATGAAATTCAAAAAAACATTAAAATTTATAATTTTTAATAAATTTTAACTAATAATAACAAAATTCTAAAACAATGTTATCGTTAGAGATAAAGCAATATTTTTTTGGTCCAAAAATTCAATATATTTAATAAGAAAAAAAATTGTCATCTTGCTCTAGCTGTAGTTCTTGCATGTAAGTTATTAGCACTTATTAATTAATCATAGGGAACCTTCCATATTTGAAGCAATTAAGAAACATTGTTTTAATTATGTTCATCTGTTCCCATTACAATAATATTATAATCTTAGCATCTAGAATAGCTCACCGATTTGCACCCCCAGACTTGCGTGCTGTTTGGATAATGCCAGTTATCGTGCTTTCCAATGTAGAAGTAAATAATTAAGCTTTATTTAAATTTACAATTATTAATGAGATTGGAGAATTTCATGAAACACTGAATTTTAGGCTTAAAAAATATTTGGAAAAATTTAATAATATCGTACATAGCTTAGATATATAGATAATTAGCCGAAAGTGGTAGCTCATGGGAAAATGCAAAATAACTAAAGCAAAATATACACACTAACATGATCAATCATTATCATTGACTATCCCAAAATAGGTTAAAAAAATGTCTTACACCCTTTCAAACGTTCTCCATCACATGAGTTCATGCACTTGATTAATAATTTTATGTACTTCACTCTTATCATTGTACAACTCCTGAAAACATTTTTTTTTTAAATCACTAGATAGAGCCTCTCCCACATACTTTCTAATCATTTGAAAAAAAAAGTAGTGTTGCCAAGTTCAATGCATCAAAAGTATGTAATGACATCAAATTGTAATATTTATAGTTATATTTATAAAAATTGTTTGCAGATAAAAAAAAAATGTAATGAACGTCAAAATATATTAGAAAAGGATGCTTTTGCAGGTTGTTCATGATCTATCAGCTTAGCATCATAAGTTTATGAAAAGTTCATACAAGAATGTTTCCCTTGTTTCCTAAAAGTAGCTCTTTGTTCTTGTATGATAATTTACTCCTTACAAGAATCAAAATTCACTTTAATTTAAACTTAACATATGTTTATGAATTTAATTAAAACAGTTCAAGTCTTCCATGTCAATTTCATTGAAATTCGTGACTTCAATGATCATTACTTCATACATATAAATTCTTACAAAATTACATTATTTCAAAGTTAAACTACTTCCAAGATATTTTACAGTTCATATTGTTTGCAGGTGGGGGAGAGAGGAATTCAAATGTCAGGGGGACAAAAGCAAAGAATTGCTATAGCAAGAGCAATAATAAAGAAGCCAAGAATTCTCTTGTTGGATGAAGCAACAAGTGCCCTAGATTCTGAATCCGAACGAGTTGTGCAAGAAGCATTGGACAAAGCAGCAGTGGGGCGCACCACCATCATCATTGCTCATCGATTATCCACCATAAGAAACGCAGATGTGATTGCTGTGGTGCAAAGTGGCAAGATCATGGAAATGGGGTCACATCATGAACTCATCCAAAATGAAAATGGCCTTTACACCTCTCTAGTTCGTCTCCAACAAGCAAAAGATGAGAAAGAAGACACCCCTTTTCACCCTCATCATGCTTCCTCATCATCATCCATATCAAACAAGGACAATATTCACAACACAAGCAGTAGGAGGCTTTCTCTTGTGAGTCGATCCAGCTCTGCCAACTCAATCCCTCGTGTTGGTGATGATGTTGTTGAAGAGGTTGAGGAAGATAACAAGCTGCCACTTCCCTCCTTTCGAAGATTGCTAGCACTGAATCTTCCTGAGTGGAAGCAAGCATGCATGGGGTGTTTGAATGCAGTGTTGTTTGGTGCAATACAGCCTGTGTATGCTTTTTCAATGGGGTCCGTGATATCTGTTTACTTTCTCCAAGACCATGATGAGATCAAAAGGAAAACCAGAATCTACTCGCTTTGTTTTCTAGGGTTGGCTGTGTTCTCTTTGGTGGTTAATATCCTCCAACACTATAACTTTGCTTACATGGGAGAGTACCTAACCAAAAGGATCAGAGAACGAATGCTTTCCAAGATACTCACTTTTGAAGTTGGATGGTTCGATCAAGATGAAAATTCCACTGGTGCTGTTTGTTCTAGACTTGCCAAAGAAGCCAATGTGGTATGTTTTTATCATCATTTTGGCCTAAAATGTTTTTGCTTTACTACTACCATACCATTTTATGTTGTTCCAAGCACATAAAGACCAAACACTTTAATGTATATAAAAACAGTGCAATGTGTAAGATTTAGCATCAAATTGAATATTAGTTTGGTTTTCACATCACTACAGGTAAGGTCTTTGGTGGGAGACAGAATGGCTCTAGTGGTGCAAACCATTTCTGCAGTGGTGATAGCTTTCACTATGGGTCTAGTCATTGCATGGAGGTTGGCCATTGTTATGATAGCAGTTCAACCTATTATCATAGCCTGCTTCTACACAAGACGTGTCCTTCTCAAGAGCATGTCTAGCAAGGCCATCAAGGCGCAAGATGAAAGTAGCAAGATAGCTGCAGAAGCTGTTTCCAACCTTAGAACCATCACAGCATTTTCTTCCCAGGAGAGAATCCTAAAGATGCTTGAAAAGGCCCAAGAGGGACCAAGTCATGAAAGCATTCGGCAATCATGGTTTGCAGGTGTTGGTCTTGCCTGTTCTCAAAGCCTTACATTTTGTACTTGGGCCTTAGACTTTTGGTATGGTGGAAAGCTTGTGTTTCAAGGGGTCATCAATGCCAAAGCATTGTTTGAGACCTTCATGATCTTAGTGAGCACAGGTAGGGTCATTGCAGATGCTGGCAGCATGACCAATGACCTTGCCAAAGGGTCTGATGCTGTGGCCTCAGTTTTTGCAATCCTAGATAGGTACACAAAAATTGAGCCTGATGACATAGATGGCTACAAGCCTGAAAAATTAACAGGGAAAATAGAGCTTCATGATGTCCATTTTGCATACCCAGCTAGGCCCAATGTGATGATCTTTCAAGGCTTCTCAATCAGAATAGATGCAGGCAAATCAACAGCATTGGTAGGGCAAAGTGGTTCTGGCAAATCAACAATAATAGGCCTAATAGAGAGATTCTATGACCCACTAAAAGGGACAGTGACCATAGATGGTAGAGACATAAAATCATATCACCTTAGGTCACTAAGGAATCACATGGGTCTTGTGAGCCAAGAACCAACATTGTTTGCTGGGACCATAAGGGAAAATATTGCATATGGAGCATCTAACAAGGTTGATGAAACTGAGATCATAGAAGCAGCAAGAGCAGCTAATGCTCATGATTTCATTGCAAGCCTAAAGGATGGCTATGAAACATGGTGTGGAGATAGAGGAGTGCAACTCTCAGGGGGTCAAAAGCAAAGAATTGCAATAGCAAGAGCCATATTGAAGAATCCAGAAGTGTTGTTGCTGGATGAAGCCACCAGTGCTCTTGATAGCCAATCAGAGAAACTGGTGCAAGATGCTCTAGAGAGGATGATGGTAGGGAGAACTAGTGTGGTGGTGGCTCACAGGTTAAGCACAATACAAAACTGTGATCTAATTGCTGTGTTAGACAAGGGAAAAGTGGTGGAGAAAGGGACTCACTCATCTTTGTTGGCTGAGGGACCAAGTGGAGCTTATTACTCTTTGGTGAGTTTACAAAGAAGACCAACAAAACATGAAGGTTAATCCTACAGATATGAGATCAGCTAACCAAAACAAACCAATTGGTCACATCCATTTGAGATTACTATTAAACCTCTTCTTTGGCTTGAGGGAAGATAGCTACAAGAAAAGAGTGATGGAGCTGGTAATTAGTGAAAGTAAATTAAGAAAGATGGATGAAAAGTAAACTAAGCGCAGATGGAAGATAAGGCCTATAACAGTTGTGTCCAAATTTCTCATGTTATATATGCTTAAATTAATTGTATGAGAATTAGTTTTGTTTGACTTAAATATATGTAGTCTTTAGTCTCAGTCTTCTAAAATCTAGATTTTGACTTTACCCTTGAAACTAAGGAAAGTCAATACTCTATTTCTAAGATGCAATGTTATTAATGTGCCTAATGTCATTCATGTTTAAATGTATATATAATTATATCATTATGTCATTGTACACTTAGGAGTTGATATCATGGTTGAGTCAATATCAATTCTATTTCTACTAGAAGTCAAGAAGTCACAAAAAAGAAAGAATAACGAAACATGAAGAACATATGTTAGATAGAAAGAAAATTGTATTATGATAGTATTTCTTATATAAGTCTCTTAGCATAGCAAATTGAAATCCGTCTAAAAATTGTCTCCATAGCACCCACGGATTCAAGGAATTGAAAATTAGAAATAGATTCAACATCATTGAGTTTGGAAGGTAGAAAAAGAAATAAAAAAGGAGAAAAAGGTTTAGTAAGAATATCAACCATTGATCTACATTAGGAATATGATGAACTTAAAGTTTCTTAGATTAGCTAAAACTTTCTCTATATCAATTTTTATATTGAAAAATTGGATTATGAGTAATTGTCATAATATTTTGATTATTACAGTATAATTATAAAACTAGAAAAAGAAACTGATAATTCAATTAAAAACGTCTGAATCCAAGTAATTTCAGCAGTACCACTAGTCAGACAATGATATTTTAGCAATCTAACGAAAAGATATTTACCAATTAAGGATCATCAAGTGTTCATTTCAATCATTTATAAAGAACATAAGCAATGTATACCAATGATTAATATTGCCTCTTGATGAAGAGGAGCTAGTTTTCCTTGTGTATATTTCTCCTTCTATTTTTGACATGCTTTTGATTATTATACGATGTTGTAGAGGCCTATGTAATATATAAAAGGGTATTATTATCCCTATGTACTTTTTAAATATTATTTTTATGTTTAAAATATAACTAGCATATTTTTTGTTTAAAATATAACTAGCATATTTTTTTTAACAATTTGTTGATAAGTCTCAGCTTTACATTTGGCTTTTCACTAAATGATTATTTGTGATTTTTATAACTTTTATCTAATTAAACAAACAGAACAAAAAATAGTGCAGGTGTTATTA
>Ga0123340_1007356_pt1 | contig 10506 bp, 8 predicted proteins | sample SirMexnodulemix_FD_89961 | JGI IMG/M metagenome (GOLD analysis project Ga0123340, IMG submission 89961) | Root nodule microbial communities of legume samples collected from Mexico - Siratro Mexico nodule mix | ecosystem: Host-associated > Plants > Roots > Nodule | place: Mexico: Nepantla...
ATATATATATATATATATATATATATATTAGTAAAATTATTATTATTTATCTATTGTAACCTTTAATATTAGATATGATGAATTTTTTTAATTATTTCTGTTGATTTTCGATTTTGAAAAGACTCATTCCATGGTTAGAAAGTTTAACTGTCATATAAAAGGTTTATTTGTTCAATGAAAGTGAGATGAGTAAAAGAAAAGTAAGAAAAATATATTTTAATTAGTCATTATGTATGGTGGGAGACAGAGAGAGAGATTTTAATTGATCATGATGTCATGGTCTTTTTTAAAAATGGTCTTTTTTAAAAGTTTAATGACCAGCGCATTCTATAAAATTTGAGAAGGTTGATGATAATTGAATAATAAAAAAATACAATCTAAGTCAATGAATTTTACACTATATAATATTTCACTGAACTGTTTATTTAGAGGCCATGTTGGGAACAATGTTAAGTGTACTGGGCTTTTACTCTGAGATGGGCCTGATTGGGCCTACGTTGGAAGCTTTTTCTTTCTGCATGCCTTTGTTTTTCAACCTGCACTCCACAATTGAAAGAAATGATTGAATTTTGAAATGATTATAAATAATGAATAAAGTATCCCCTATATTTTTATAATCATATAATTTAATCATATGTAGCATTATGATTAATATATTATTGAAATGAGGGAATCCAAATATAGAATTCTGACATAAAGGGTAAAACAGAGAATGTGGGGCTCTGTTGAACTCATTCTCAGAACATTCTCAAACATTACCACGTACGAATACCACCAACATTCAAAATCCAAATCTCAATGCAGCTCCACTTTAGTTCATAATGTTCCTAACTTTTGTCAATACCCAGAAAAAGGAAAAACACATTGTCCCTACTAAAAAATCAAAAGCTTCTTTATCCCTTCTTCACTTTCCTTAACCCATCACTCTACTTCCAACAATAAATATACAACAACATGATCATGATCATGATCTTCATCTTCATCTCTCTGCATAGCATTGCTTTGTGTCACATTTTCTAGCAGCATCTACTTTCTCAACCATGCTTGCCCTTCCACCACCACCTCCTCCTCCGCCCCTAGCCACAAGAAAACAATTCAAGCAAGTCTCTCCTGACCAAATTCTCATAACAAAACAAACCATCACACACCATTCTCAAGAACCAGAAGCACCAAATTATGTTCCAACAAAGTCAACTAGGCCACCACCACCAGCACTAAGGCAGCCTCCATTTCAAAGGACCAACCCCATCATATGGTTTGCTGCAGTGTTGTGCCTCATATTCAGCCTTGTGCTTATCTTCTCTGGAGTTGCAACTTTGATCATCTTCCTAGGCATCAAACCTAGGAACCCCACTTTTGACATCCCCAATGCAAATCTCAATTCAGTGTACTTTGACTCACCAGAATATTTCAATGGGGACTTCACCCTCCTTGCCAACATCACCAACCCCAACAGGAAAATTGATGTAAACTTTGAGTCTTTGGATGTTGAACTTTTCTTCTCAGACAGGATCATATCAACACAGTCCATTCAGCCCTTTACTCAGAGGAGAAGGGAGAGCAGGTTGGAATCACTGCACTTCATATCCAGCTTGGTGTTTCTGCCTAAGGATATTGGTGTGAACCTTAAAGGACAGGTGCAGGGTAACAGGGTCAAGTACAATGTAAGAGGAACCTTCAAAGTGAGAATAACTATGGGGTTAGTACACTTGTCTTACTGGTTGCATAGCAGATGCCAGATAGAGATGACTGGTCCACCAACTGGTGTCTTGGTGGCTAGGAAGTGCATCACAAAGAGATGAATGTAAAGAGTAGAATTTTTATGCTTGTTTATTGCTTTTCTATGTTTGGATTCATATATAACTTGTAGTAATACCATACCAGTGAGAAAACAGGAGTCTGGAAACTACTTGATACATGATTAAGAAACAGTTTAATTTTTGTATGTTGTTAATATAGAAAATTGTTAATTGATTAGAAATCAGGATATTTATGATTTTTAAAGTAACTATCATGAAACTGAATGATTGGATGATAGTGTAAACAAATTTTGACACTGAGATTGCAGATAGAGAACATGTTTTGGTGGATTCCTATCTGACTCAGTAAAGTGAGAATTGAATTCACTTTCTTACACTGTTTTTGTTTATTCCTAATTGCACAGTTTTTCTTAAACAGCAATTAGATTTGGGAGACTCTTTTTCTTTGACAGTCTAAAATAGTAAAAGTCAAAATGTGTAAAAGATTTGGCAAATATCAGTGCAGTGTGAGAACTAGAATTTCAAAATTACATATGTATAATTTATTATACAGTGAGCCTTATATCTGGAAGTCATGATATAGAATCTTGAAGTAGACACTCACATTATTTTAATCACGTATAGTATTAGCAAATCCTTGTCCTACTAGTGGCCTAACAAATTGGTACTTTGGCCTTTGGTTACCTTCATTTACGGCTTATATGTCCTTAAAATTTGATAAGCATAGCATTAAAAATTTGGAGTGAGACAATCGTAAATTCATTGCATAACATTGTGAGTTAGTTTTAATATATGAAACTACAAACCGAACAAGACCATTTGGTTATGAAAAAAATTCCAATGAACCGAACCACTCAAGTTATAATAAACAAAATTCAAATAGATCAATAATTTTTCCATTTTAATTAAACATTAATTTTTCTAATCGATTTTCAATTATTTTTTCAGAACAGTTCTATTCTTAACACATCTAACTCTTCACACGCTGTCAACATCAACATGATAAATATTTTAAAAAAATTTAGTTAAACCAAACCACAAATACTTTATTAAAACTTGTAAGAACAGTTACGGAATAAATATAAGGAACAAAAAAGATAGATTGTTGCAAAAATTCCAAACCTGAAATTATTTCCAGAAAATGTTGGAGGCAGCACTTGGCACCGATTTACATTGTTGCAAACAAATACATTCATAATTAGCATATAAATGAGTTGCCTTTACTTATATTTAAATCTTAGAAAAGTAATTCTGTGTAGATTTTTTGAATTGAGATTTACTAAAATTTAAATATTTGATAACTTACCTTAGGATTTGGGCATCCAAACATGCAATCTATCAAATAAACTTATACATTAATTTCTATATATACAGAGTAAGGTTTGTAAAAATCAACACAGGTTCAGAGAAAATTTCTAGAGTACAGTAAAAGGGTAACATAAATTTCCATAAACTTGAATAAGCACAAGGACAATAAAAATAAGGGGATCAAAGGTCCAATAGTGTCAAAATTGATTTAGAACTAAAATTCAGATCCCAGCACAAAATTCATAAAGCAAATCTCAAATCAACTTTCTAGAAGACCAACTAGTAACCAAAAATTATCATGGATTTTGCCAAACTATAACTACTGTGAAGAAACCACCATTTGCTCATCATCATCATCTGTTCCAAAGTACCTATCTCCGAACTCGCCCATGCCGGGTATGACACGGAAATCTTCATTCAAACCGATTTCAATCTCAGATGTTACTATCTTTATTCTTGGAAAACTTTTGCATACAACATGCACACCTTTAGGTGCCTGAAAAGATGCAGAGATAAAATGAAAATTACAGATATGAGATATGAGATAACACAATAACATAGAGGAAAAGAGAGAGAGGAACTAAGACATTGGTCACTTACAGATATGAGATTAAGAAATATAATATTGGATTCAGGTACACCTTTCCTTATGAGTAAAGAAATTGCTTGAACAGCAGAATTACCTAGGATGAAAATGTTCAAGAGGCTAATTCAATGAAAAGCAGAAACACCAAATATCAATTTCTTTTAAATCTACTCTTGCTACAATGTAGTGGCAATAGATAGCACACACTTGCAACTTCAAAACAAAAGAGAATGACTAACCTGTTCCAAGTATAGGGTCCAAGAGTAACACATGCCGGTCTGAGATATCATTTGGCAACTTTTCATATATTAGCTGTTCGTTGATCAAAGATAAGATATCATTGTCAAGAAATGAAACTGAGATTTGTACTAAGGCATACATGCAGATAGACAAACCTGCTGACCATTGTCACCTTCCCTATGAATAAGAATTTTCCCAATCTTGATACCTTTGCAGCATGCTCTCAAAGCATTCTCCATGCTCTCCCCACTGAAATGAGAGTATGTTAATTATGATCACAGAAAATGAATCTCCAAACAATAAATTATACACTGCGGAGATACAAGTTCACATCAACCCCATTCCTTAAGACATGACACCAAATGCAATCTAATGGATTTGATACTTCAGCTTTGGACAAGACTAATACCTTCTGATAACAGAGACACCACACAATCTTTTACAAAAATCAACACCAGTGTATACAGAACCTGCATATGAGGACAAGAATCAACAGTTACCATAAGAAGGTTCTAATGTGAACAAAACTAACTCTTTTAGGTAAATAGAAGAACAAATATGACAAACACATTGAAACATACGCAAAAGTATGACAACTGTTCCAATTAACATCATGGAAAACAACAGACACATATCCCAAGTACAGCAACATGACAGACGTTAGATTCACACTATCAATAACTGTTCCTTCACATGGAAGAAGCCAAAATGAATGAATTATTCGTAGTCTCCTTTCAACATGGGTTCATGAAGTACATCATCATGCCATCATACCTTGATTTCATATCAAATGGAGGCATGAAAATGTAAATAATTAGAGGGTATACAGGAGTGCTGACATTTTTTAATCAACTTCAATAGATAATGTTAGAACCTCTACCACGACTCGCATTTTAGGCATAGGATAACAAATTTAACACCAGAAAATAAACAAACTAAAATTATAGCCATAGTCATTTGTAGAATATAGCAAATTACGTGTAGTTTATGTACTCCTCATTTGTAACAATACACCAACACATGATAACCTAGACATCCAATGTACATGTTATCCACAACAATTTGCAATGAAAGGAGACAACGGAGCATGTACAGCAGCAATAAAAAACCTGATATGGCAGTCAAAAAATTCATCTAAATATTGTTGCCAAAAAGATCAAAAAGAAAAAAATAGCACATAAAACTTGTACATCACAATAACCTTACAAGGAAAGTATTTAAGAAGTTAATATTACCAGTGGGAGTGAGTACTTGCTTTTCTGTAAATGGCAGATGCCCCAAACCATGTTCAACAACCTGGTCAAGTTCAATTGTTATGATGTCATATTGCCATTTATATCAGAAACAAAAACCAAACTTGTTTACTTACCAATCGAATCAAACGATCAGAGTAAAATATAAAATCATGCTTCGTTGTTTGAGCATCACGTATCAGCGTATGCATACCCCGTATCTGCATGGAAGCAATGACCAAGATGGTTTAACTTAAAAGTAAAAATCAAAGATTGGTGTGTTCTAAGTGGGATGACTGAAAATGTCTATAATCAAAGGGGTACCTGAAAAGTTGATTGAATAACGTATAAATTCGGATATATTTTACACAGGTCATGCTGACCTAGCTTTGTGCGGATATGCTGTACGATCAAATCAATGGCCACATGATTATCTCCTCCACGGGGTATAATTATATCAGCATACTTCTTTGTTGGAAGAATAAAGTCATCAAAAGCTGGCTTCACAAATTTTGAATACTGCAATAAATATTACAAAAGAATCAGCTGCAAAATATCCATTAAATGGTTAATATTAACCATGAAAATCTGATGAAGAATATGATAGCTAGACGAATATTTTCAAACAAAAAGAATCCTTAATGTCTTAATTCCATACAGCACAAATGATCATATGTTTCTATATTAAGGAATTTGCATAGTAACCAACCAGCAGCAAGAAACTAAAAGTTATATTTCCCAAGTCTTGCAACGAAGTAAATATAACAAGGTGAAAAAGAAGTAAGAAGTAATCAAAATATGTTATGTAAATGGTGTGGCAGAAAGTTGCTACCTGATCAAGAACTGCTCCAATATCCCGACCCTTCTCGTTAGTATCACGCCTAATCCTTCTTGCCAATCGAACATCAGCATCTGCACTGAACATTTTAAAATGTAAAGTAACAACTTAACTCAGTATTTCAATAAAGACACATAAGTAAAACAAGTACAAGTTGGAATTGAATACTCTACAATTTTAAACATTAAGTTTATATACTCGCTTAGAAAATACCTAGCAGATACACATAATATCAATTTAACGAAAAAATAAAGAACCAACAAATAAATGAAAAAAAGTAACAATATGAAGATGGGACAAAGTGTAACAAATAGGCTCATAGTACCCCAAACCCTCAAAATTTCTCAAATGATACAAAACAATATGGAGAATACGAATTTTCCTATATCATAATGTGGATTATAGGGACAAGGGAAGACACTGATTACAAGAGATGAAAATAAATGAATCTAACAACATATCCCATTTAAATTAACAAATGCAGCAGAACTTACAATAAAGAAATTCCGAGTTAAATATGGAAAACAAATAATAAAGGACCTGTGTCAACAAATATCTTCATGTTCATCAACCCGCGAACACGTGGATCATGGAAAACAAGGATGCCTTCTAAAATTATCACATCTGAAGGGTTCACCTGAAAACAAGTTAAAGCAACACAATGAAAAGAGAATGACAACAACTTTGTATAAGCTAAAATATGCATTTCGATTATCACATAAATATATTTTATACTTGTAATTTGCACTAAAAGAAGAAACATTTTCTTTTGAATGATATTTGCCACTTCACAAGTATTAAGTCAATTTTATGTTGTTTAGCATTCTAATGAAATGGTTAAAAAACTGCCAACAAAAACAGAAGTTCCAGAGATATACCCTTCTTAACACATCACTCTTGTAAGTCTTAAAATCATACTTCGGAATATCTACTGCTTCACCATGCTTCAACTTGTCCATAACACGAAGCAATTCCTCAGTATCAAAAGCATCTAATTAAATATCAAACCATACATAAGTACAAGAATATTAACATAGTTTCTTTAATAAAATTAAAATGTCAATATTTTCACTCGTCTTGCTACCATATCAATTTTTAGAAATATTTTAAGAAAAAGAAAAAGGTGTTCACTCTATATAACATTTTTACAGTGTCATCCAATCACCATGGTAATTTTGTTGAGTTTTACAATAATCACCTCAAAAGTCATATCAACATGATTTGTAATTGGATAATAGAGTAAAACTATTTTACACTCTCAGTGCATTATCGTTAACTAATATTTTAATTCACTAGCATGTAGCTTTAGTTAATGAGTTCATAATTAGTTTACTAGAATGACTAAAACATGAGAATGAACAAAAGTTTTGGACCCTCATTCTCAAAAGTAAAAATGCATGTTAATAAAAAGAGACAAAACCATAGAATATTCAATTTATAATACTTAAATATGAAGAGAGTGTCAGTAATGACAACGAAGTGTACTACCAGGATGATCAAAGTTGTAATCCTGTACTCGTGAAAGTTCCTCCTCAGAAAAGTTATTGTAAAAGGAATCCTGCCATAAATAGTTTATTTATCAAGCTCAATGTATGAACATAAGTTAAGAAATGTATGGACCAAATTTGGAAACATGCCACCCAAAAGGAAGGAATAACTAATAGAATGAATAAATAGAGATAATCAATGACATGAATGGCAAAGAAATAACACAAGAGTATACTTTGACAGTATTACCCAAAGAGACATGTGTTCTTGATATCAGCTAAGGGCAGAAAAGAGCTTAGACGAGCACTAAAAAAATAAAAATAAACATAGATGATGCATTTTGTTGTAAACGGAGTCAAATTTACAATGATGGTAATAAAAGCATTCCTTAAAATTCTTTGAAGATCAAAGGGAAACAGAATCCGAATGGATTCAGATCATGGATAGAACAAGATGCATATAAGGCCTGATGTACAAACCAATCCATAGTTTGTTTTCAATGATCCCTTTATTATATTTTTTTCAATTTGATCATCGAGAAGTATAAACATAAATTCAATACCTGATTAACAAGTACAACTCGTTGATCATGAAGCTGTTGAATAATCATATCACAAACTGCTGTCTTGCCAGATGCTGCACCCCCTGCAACACCTGCATCATAAAACATAAGCAAGTTAGAATCACTAAGATAAAAGAGAAGTGGTAAGAATTGAAGGCAAGGTATCCAAACTTAGCACCTTGAGGTATAAAAAAACTCTAGTCTATTTTAATTGACGGAATTTGCAAAGCATAAAGGACCGTGTAACATTGATATTAGTTGAAATGATACTATGATGCTAAAACTCAGAGCCATATACAGATGCTATGTAATTAAATTTCATATTGACTTGTAATAACTCCAGCAAGAAGAATTTGTGATTTCTTTTCAAAGCAGATATGATTCTACCTGAATAGGTCACTTTTCACACAAAGACACAGGTTTCAAGTCAAGAAACTCTATTACTTCAACTAGTACAAAATTGTGCTTTAACAGTAGTGATTTTGTTCATGTACTCCGTAACACAACTTCAAGACCTCGTGTGAACTAATTTGGCAGTTTGCACAGGAAAACACACCTATGACAAAAGGTTGTTTATACATGTCAGTTTCCGAGGTTGTTAGCTGTTCTATGCTAGCCTTTCTTTGCTCAAAACCATCCATGTGAAATCCAGAAAAATGAACCTCGTTGGAAGACTCCATTAATTCCACAGCCGACTTAGCATCCATTAACAAAGACCTGGAAAAAATAATAGCTAAAAATTACAGATAGAGAAATGAAAACAGAAGCAAAAAAAGTCACCAGGATTAATCTGAATGTAGTATAAGTAGATATAGCGAACAGATTAACCACCTTTTAACCAACTTTATAGTGTAAGTATAGATACACAATAATGTATTAAAGATTGGAGTTCATATAGTTTGTCACTATCTAAAGAGGCATTCACATTAAGTTCTGCAACAAATTGTAAAGGTGAATGATTGGATCAAGTCAACCATTTTAGCCTTTGGTACTTTGGTCACTATTCGTTTTTAATAAAAGACTAAAATTGCATTTTTCTATTTTGCATATCATGACTAAAGTAGACTAGAGTAGCAGGCCATTCCACTTGTCTTCCACTATCATTACAGATTGAGATTCTGTGGTACACCCATCTTTGAACTTGGTAATTTTGGTACCAGTTTTAGTAATTGCAGATTATCTAAAACTTTCCAAGCATATATGTATACACCAAGGAATCGAGAGGTTTCTCAGCTCCTCCCAGCACCATTTTCATAAATCTACTTTATTGACTAAGCACCCCCAATTCCTCAAGTATAAAACAAAGTTATACATCCCACTTTCACTTTCCCTTGTCTATTATGGACCAGATAAGAGTAACACATCATATTACTTTTCCAGCATATACATCAAACACAAAATTATGCTCACCCACTCATGAAATTCCTTTCAACAAAGTAGCCAACAATGGTTCAAGTTTCACTTCCCCAATTAACAAAACATCAATAGAGAGAAATCAAATAGGTAAAAGCAACTACCTACCAAAGCAAGTAACAACCAAGGAAAATAATAAACAAGATTAAAAAAAAACTAACTTTATGCTCACCCACTTCACCGCTGAGTAAAACAGACACACCCCAGTAATCACAGCCCAAATTCTCTAATGGGTTTTCCACAGCCAAATCCAGATCCAAGAAAAAAAAATGGCAAATTTGTAGTTGCATAATTCATCAAAGTTGAACCCCAAACAATCCAACCATTGCATAAAAAGAATACTAATTATACCAAATTGACAAATGCTGATTCCTAACATACCTGTTGAATGGAAGAATTTGACAAAAAAAAGTAAAGAGGTGCACAGCAATTGTTGTAGAAGGGTGAATTATTTATTAAAAACAGACACAGAGATGAGTACAAATGTTTGTGCGCATTCCCTTTGTTTTTGCTTGGTTTATATACACTTGTTGTTGGCAATTGGCCCCATTTTTTCTACAAAATTACCACCTTCACCTACCATTGAAATTTTATTTTTTTCTCCTTCTGATTCCAATTCTCCATAAAATTCATAACTTCGAGAAATGATAAATTATTAAATACTCATTTTTCTTTTTTTTCTTCCTTTTACTACATTATTTTGCAATTCTATAACTTTTCACCTTTTTTAAAAGGTGAAAAGCTTTTATTTTTCTTTGAATATGACTTGAAACTTATTAGTCATCCTTTCTCTGTTCTATCTTGGTTGATTTTATATCAATTTATATTAAGTTTCAATCTGCGTTCGTAAAATATATTTAAATAAAATTGAATTTGAAAATTGAATAACTTATGTTTAGATAGTCTATTTTAAAAATAAATTGATGTTACCCGATATGAAACTTTATTTAATATAAAAGTTATTAAAGTTGTTTTAATTCAATATTAATTTTTCATATTGAGAAAATTTTTAATGTGTGATTAAACATGTGATAGTTACTTAAAATCATATTAATTATTTTTTGAACATAATTTTAATG
>Ga0123340_1007359_pt1 | contig 10504 bp, 8 predicted proteins | sample SirMexnodulemix_FD_89961 | JGI IMG/M metagenome (GOLD analysis project Ga0123340, IMG submission 89961) | Root nodule microbial communities of legume samples collected from Mexico - Siratro Mexico nodule mix | ecosystem: Host-associated > Plants > Roots > Nodule | place: Mexico: Nepantla...
GGTTTATTTTGTTGGGTTAGATGAAGAGAAATGAATTTAGTGAGAAACTGAGGCGATGTAACTCACATGAAGAAAACTGTATCTTCCAAAAGGTGAGCGAATACAGATCGATTGAGTAGGAGTGCCCCGGTTGTGAAGTATGGGTGACAAAAATTAAAAGAATAATTCACAAGTAAGAAAGGGATTGCCCCAATGTTTCTATATTTCACTCTTGGCAAATTGATACCATCCTTTCTACCAAAGGCATTCGGAATTTTTCCCTTTTATTCATTTTTTCATTTTTTCCGACTCATATTGGCAGTCATAGACTTTCGTTGCAGTGTATTTTCAGAGTTACTAATATGGAAGCGACATTCAGAGTTACTAAACATACTACTTTGACTCTCGGTCATGCAAGCCATGAAGATGTGGCTCATGTATTCAATGTGGTAATGCATACAGATACGGTTCAAGTATCAGATACGTCAATATAGACCAATGCAACCTACGCGGTCAACGTGGCGATAATGTCTTAATGATACGGTTTTGGTCTTTGAAGATACATCAGATACGGGCACTGCCACTCGACGATATGACCATGTAGATGCGACCACGACCTTATGACAATACGGCACATGGAGAAGTGGTTATACTAAGACACGTCATACGATGATGCGGTCATGAAGAAGCGGCCACTCATGGATACAACTTTCAGATATGGCCCCTCACAGATGCGGCCATATGAGGATACGACATGCGACCCCTTGAAGATGCATGGTTTGTTTACTTTAACATGTTCATGTATTATATAACCACTGAACAAGCTTCAAATACTATAAAATCTTTTTATCAAAAACTCTTCATTATTTTTGAAAAATCTATTTTTCATAATAACATACTCATTATTTTCAAAAATTAACTTGATAAAAAAATATGATTTTCAAAAATCTCAATTGATTGTCTGTGGTTTTAAACCGATTGAATTGGGTCAATTTATTTTGTTTTGCAACTGTTTTGCTTATAAAACAGTGCTATGCCTTTCGAAAAGAGATACGAATACACAGTGATTTTACTCGTTTCTAAGAGAGTTGTTTTTCGTGAGAAAGATTTTTGCTACACTTAATCAATTTTTCAAAATCAAGATTGATAAAGATCTTCGTTCTTGAAGCTCTTCTTCACTCAATATTACGTTAATTTTGTTTCGATTTATCGAAGATAAGCTTTACTACACTATATTTTTCTGTGATACAAATGAGTTGTGCAATTTTGATCTTTGTATTCATTTTTTTTTTGTATTGGTGATTGCGTACACTATAAATTGTATAGGGTTTACGTTTGTAGTGGTGCGGTAGGTTTCTGCACTAGTTTTGTTATCTCTGTAGGGTTCAGACATGTGTTTTTAATGTGAGGTGCAATGGGTTCTTGCGGAGAGCAAGTGTATCGAATTGTTCTTGGTTGAACTATGTTCTTTAGTGAATTTCTTTGCTTGAGGGCTAAAGAGACTGAACGTAGCTCTTGAGGAAGAGTGAATAAGTATAAATCTTGGTGTTCTTGTTCTCCCTCCTCTCTTGATCTTACATGTGCTTATCTTTACTTATTACTGTGCTGCATGCATGGTGTAATTGTTTGATTATGCATTTTGGTTCGTTGCTTCTCTGTTAGGCATTCTGAATTCATGTAATTGATTGAGTTAATAAGCAATTTTCATTCTTTATGTAAATTATTTCCAAATGTTTACGAAAAATTTTAAAGGTTCAATTCACCCCCTCTTGATCTCGGCCTAAATTGTTTTTACATTGAATTTCACATGTAACAGTGGCCATTGCCCTGTATTCAGCTTCACAGAAACTCTTTGATATTGTTCCTTGCTTCTTTGATTTTCAGGATATAAGGAAATTTCCAAGATACACACTAAAATCTATCACTGATTATCTTGAATCACTACATGTGCCCCAATCACAATCACAAAAGGCTTTTAGATGGGCAAAACTGCTGGAAGAGAAAAATAAGCCAAGACTTAGAGCTCCTTTAATATATTTGAGAATTCTAATTGTTGCATTATAGTGAGAAATTATAGGCTTATCAAGAAACTGAGAAAGTTGTAGAACAGAAAAGGTTATGTCAGGTCGGGTATTAGTGAGATATATAAGCCTTCCAATCAACCTTATATAAGCATGAACATTAGTGAAAGAAACGCTTCCACTAGAAGATAATGTAACAAGATTATCCATAGGAGTAACTGTCGGTTTGCAGGCTAAAAGACCTGCATCTGTTAACAATTTCAATGTATATTTCCTTTGATTCATTATTATCCCTTTCTAACTTCTTGCTACTTCAAAATTCAAGAAAATATCTTAAATCACCAAGATCCTTGATCTTGAATGTCTTATTCAAAGATTCTTTGACTTGGTCAATCTCTTCTTTATAATTTCTTGCCAAAATTATATCATCCACATACATCGATAATGTTGTAAAAGATCCTTCACAAGAATTAATAAATAAGGAATAATCATTCATAGACTGAGTATATCTCGCAAAAATATAAAAGCATGACAATTTAGCAAACCACTCCCTACTAGCTTGCTTAAGGCCACATAAAAGCCTTTTTTTAATTTACAAACTTATCCTGGTTGAATAGAAGTCAATCAAGGATAAATAACCATGTATACATCTTCTTTCAACTCTCCATGTAAGAAGGCATTATTTTTGTCTAACTGTTTCAACTCTCAGTTATATATAAAAGCTAGAGAAAGAAACAACCTTATAGTGGTCATCTTTGCTACCAGAGAACACTAGTACAAAAAACACATTCTACAACAGGATAATATGTCAGTTAACAAAGAACCGATGTAAAGAAAAAAATGGTGACATGTTTGTAAATATTTGAAGAGATACTATATCGGTTAACTCAAACCCAACGTAATATACCAGTTGCCACTCATAACCGATGTAGAATACACTGAAAAAATAAATATTTGAAATTTGGAAACTTTGTAATGGCACTAAAGATACTACATTGGTTGAAAGGTCCCAATCGATGTAGTTTATAGCCCATATTTCATTGGTTGGGACTTTTCAACTAACATAATATCTTCCTCATGGCGCATAAGTGAATTTTGGAGAAAATTGGTTAAAATTTGGCCAAATACTACGTTGGTTAGGAGCTCCCAACAGGCGGAGTATGTCCCTCAAGTTAACATTAGGGATTTTAACTCTTGGCAAACATTTTTCTCTTAGACTTCCTTCTCCTTCACTTAACCTCGCTGCCTTCTCCTGCTTCGCATTGTGGGGTTCGTTTCGTATGGTATTGCTTTTTTTTTCTCACTGGTTTTGAATTGCGTTTAGTGATGGAGGAACTCCTAGGTGCTTTAGCTTCTTGCGCAAGCTTCAATGGAAGTTGAGCATGATGAAACCTTGAAGCACTAAATAGAAGAAGTGGATTAAACTCCTCATGATGCGGAAGCCATGGAAATGCAAGAAAGAAAGCGTGCAAGGAGGTTGATGGTGAAGTAGATGGTGAAAGCCTTGAAGGAGGTTGGGCCAACCTTCAAGAGAGAGCTTCTAGCTTCTAGGAGAAGAAACTCAATGTGAAACTTGAGGCAATGTGCTGAAAATTTGGCAGCATTTCATTACTCAAATGAAGTCTACAAGAGAGGTTCCTAAACCTCTTATTTATAGAAAACGAATGAGCTACTTAGCTTCCCATGCAAGCTATCTAGGTAGGGTATGGGAGAAGCTAGGTCTAGAAACCCTAGCTTATAAGACAAGCTTCTATAACAAGCTTCCCACCTAGCTTGCACTCCAAGGCTCTTACAAGGTGGTGACAAGTGGCACAAGAAGAGAGCTCCTTGTGCTACTTGGACTCCTTGATCAAGCCCAATATTATTTATGGACCTTAAGGCCCAAACTTACACTACATGGCCCAAAAATACAAGGCCCAAATTTATTTTACTTGGCCCAAATACAAGACCCAAATTATTCTAAACTATTCTAAACAATTTACACAAATTAGAGGACTTCTCCTTAATACTCTATTTTCTCCAAAGGGATTTCTTCATGTTTGCATTTGGGCCCGATTGAAAGCCCAAATGGCCTGAAATGGGCCCAATCTTTTGAAAAGCTATTGATTCTCCCTCGGGTTCTTTGTCCTCTTTATTCTTGATTAATGTCTTCGGGACCTTCTTCCATCATTTAGCGTGGTGTCACTTTATCTTCTCACTGGTTTTCATTTGCATCTTTCTGTGCACTGTTTTGCTAGGGTTCATTTGGTTCCATTTTTGGCTTCTTCCACATTCGTTTGGCATTCGCAAGCTTCGTGGTTGTCTCGGTTGAGTTTTTTCATTCTCAGTTATCTGCATTTTCACTATCACTCATGCTCATTTGGTTGGTTTCTTTGTTGTCTTTTCATCTACTTTCTTTAGCATTTTCGACATAGGTGATTTGGTAACTTTTTTACATTGCAGGTTTTTAAGGATGTTATACACTTGATGCTTGAGCCTTTCTCCGTAACAATGATTGCTTGGTTCGACACCCCCTAGCTGCTTCTCTTTGTAAGAGGTTAGCAATTTTGTAAAATTCATTAAAAATAGTTAGAAATTTATTTTTGAACCAATTTTTTTATCAACAACTTGATTTAGTGTATATTTGATGGTAAAGTTCTTACATTGTATAGATTTATCATAGATTTAGGGTTTCAAAAATTTAGGAAGAAAAAATTTCAAACGACCATAACTTTTGATAGAGAGCTAGGATTGAGACACTCGAAAAATGAAAGTTGCTCAAAATGAGGTAATGAAGTCCCCAATAAATCCCCAAAGGGGATTGGGCCTCTCAAAATTTCAAAATTCCGTCGTTTACAATTACTTTTTTATATTTTTGTTATATTTCACCCAATTTTTTATATTTTATAGCCTTTTATTTCACATATCTATACTTGGTAAAAAAATTTAAAATTTTTTGTGTTGTTTTCTTGTATCGATTAGAGATTTATCAACCCATTAATTTTCTAAAAAAAAATTAAGATTTTTACGTCAGTTGTAAGATACAACTGATGTAATAGAGGACTATTTACATCGGGTGTAAGCTACAATCGACGTGAAAAGTCCTTAATTACATCGGTTTCAGCCCCAACTGATGTAGTATCCACCTCTTACGTTGTAATTCAGTTATTTTAGTTGGGTATATGACGTCGGTTTCTATTTTGAACCGACATAGTGGCGTACATATTACGTCAGTTGCAAAACTTACGTTATATGTCTAGGACTTTCTACGTTGCCCTCATCTATGTCAGTTCCTGAAACGACGTAAAATGTCCTCCATAACTGATGTAAAATGTCATTTTTCTACTAGTGGAAAAAGTTTAAAGGTAGTCAATGCCTGTTTGTGTGTATCCCTTCGCCACTAATCTTGCTTTATATCTTTCAATAGTCCTATCAACGTTATACTTTATTTTGAATTCCCATTTGCAACCTATAGCAGTTTTGTTGTTGGGAAGAAGAGAAGTCTCCCATGTTTGATTTCACTCCAAAGCAAATATCTCACACTATATAGCCTTTCTCCAGCAGTCATATTTCACAGCTTCAGAATAAGTGTTTGACTCAACATGTGAAGAAATAAACATGACAAAAGATTTATAAGAAGGTGATAATTTATTATAAGACAAAACAAAATTCAAAGGATATTTAATTCTAGAAGATGTACTGGAAACATTGAGATTACAATGATAATCATACTCAAGTGGTCCCTTTGTTCAGGTACTCATTCGAATTGTTTGTGTTGTTTCATGATTTTCATTGAGGTTTTGGTCTCTATGGGAACAAACTTCTTCGGAGATCGGAATGTCTAATTCATGGTCATTATTAACATTATTTTCAATATTATGACATGGTGCAAAAATGACTTATGATGGCTGACTCAAAATGGGTTGATATCCTGTTAAAATATTTCTATCATGAATGTTTAGACTGTCAGTTTCATTGCTAGTATCCCCAACCCTTTAATATGAAAAACATGTTCATAGAAGACAATATCCCTAGACACAAAATTTTTATTGATTGAATATTCAACAAGATATATCCTTTTGTCCCCCTTTTAAAACCAATAAAAACACATTTGATGCCCCTGGATCAAATTTACTTCTATTTATTGACAAAGATCTAGCATAGTATATAGATCCAAACACCTTTAATTAATTCAAAGTGATGGAGTTTTGTAAAGCATTTCATGAAGAGAAAAATCATTTAAAATAGGTGTGGGAAGCATGTTTATAATATGTGCAACATGTATATGACCAATAAATTTTGGGTAAATGAGATTGTATCATGAGAGCTCTTGCTACATTTAATAAATGATCATGTTTCCTTTCAACTATACTATTTTGTTGTGGAGTATTGACACATGAAGTTTGGTGTACTATTCCTTTGTTGGTAAAAAAATTAGTCATGAAAGATTCAGTCCCATTCACTTCTTATTACTTTTATTGCTGTCTCAAATTGTGTTTGAATAAAAACAACAAAATTTTCCAAAATCTTAACAACTTTAGATTTTTGTTTTAAAGGAAAAACCCATGTCTACCTTGAATAATCATCAACTATGGTCAAGAAATATTTATGACCATGACTTGATGATAATGAGTATGGTCCCCACACATCAACATAAATCAAATCAAAACATTTTTTAGATTTAGATGAACTAAGATGAAAAGGGAAGTCTTTTTTGCTTTGCAAAATAACAAACATCACAAATAAAAGATTCGTTATATTTGACAAAAGAAAATTTATTTTTGATATAGATTTGTTTGAAACATGCCCTAACTGAAAATGCCAAAAGGTTCCGAGATCACTAGCAGTAAAATTGACAGTATTGGTGATATGTGAAGATTTGACAAGTTTGATTTGAAGGTTTTGATAAAAAGTAACCCTGAGTATATAAAGTCCATCTTGCATCTAAGTTGATCCAATCACTTTCAAGGAGTTCTTGTCCTTAATGTGACAACCATTAGAATAAAAAATAATCACACAAGATAAATTATCAATCAACTTTGCTTCTGAAACAAGATTAAAAGTAAAGTTAGGAATATACAAAACATTATCTAGGACATGATCTTGATTGATAAAAACACTCCCAGAATAATTTGCAAGGACTTGATTTCCAATTGGTAATTTGACAGGATATGATTAATTTGATGATATGAAGTGAAATGAGTCAAGGATGAACAAATATGATCAGTTGCACGACTACCAAGAATCCAAGAACTAAACGAAGAGAGAAATTTATTACCAGAGTGTGTTATTGTGTTGGAAGGAATAACAAATATTTGATTAGAAGCATTATAACTGGACTTAGACTGTTGTAGAAGAGCTAACAATGTTTGATATTTCTCAGGGATAAAACCAATTTGTTGAGAATGCACTTCTAACCTTGAACCTTCATGATTCTGTTGATTATTATTATAATCTGCTTTCTAATTTTTAAAATTGAACTGAGGTGGAAAACCATGTTTTCCGTAGAATGTATCAATCCCTTGTCATTTCACAGTGACTGCAGACTTTAGAAATATATTGTCTTCCATAACTTCTTCTACTAGTATCAATCATTGCCTTGGACTGATCACAAAGAATTTGTCTCTCTTGTTATGTACCGAGATAACAAATCATATTCAAAGATGACGAGGAGTCTCGTGAGAGATTAACAATTTCAGCCATGAGTAAATGTAGCAATCAGAGCTATGAAATTAGTGCTCTTATACCATATTATGAAATAAATATCATGTTATAAAATGAAGAGATGAATAAAAATAAACAAAAGATATGAGAATGAAAATATTCTCTCTGTTTTTCTATATTTTGATAAAAAATAAAAGGCTGAATATATATAAATAATGTACTCATTCTGGATATAGCTAAAAAAAGAAAACAAATAAAAATATTACAACATGATACTGTCATAAAATACAAAATAAATATAATTGATAATAATTTGATTTTTGTCATAAAGACAAAATCAAATAATTAATAGTTGTTTCCTTCTAACAATTTGATTTTGTCATAAAGATAAAATCACATAATTGATATTAATTTCTTTCCCGAAGCCTTATATCCATATTTTTTGAAAAAAAAGAAACTATTTCAATATTAGAAAAGAAACCAATTGAGGCCAGGGCATCAACAATATGAAAATGAGGAGTTTGTTAGTCAGAGGCCAGGTGGCTTGATGCTCAATTAAAGGAACCAAGGAAAATAACCACAAATAAAAGGTTGGAAGGCTATGCTTGGTACCCCATTGTTGAATCGTGAATTTTATTCTCTCTCTCATCTATCTTTCTCTCTGACAATAAGGTTAGGCCCTGCTACATTCTTCTCTCTCTTTTATCATCCTTTTAAAATTCTTCTCTGACACAGGACCCTTGTTGATGTGAGCAAGAATTTCCTGCTTGTGACTCTCCCTGATTTATCACCAAATTTCATTCAGTCTTTTCTGGATACTGTTTTATTAATTTGTCTCTGACTGTACTTGTTAATTAACCTCAGACATTGTTTCATTGCTTTATTCGTCCATAAGCAAACGTACTATTCAGTACACTCTTCCAAAAGCACTCAGAGAAAAGACTCACTGGCTTACCCCTTTTGAACATAAGGAGTTCATCCTGATTTTTCTAATAACAACTACCATAGTGCAATTGAAGTAATTTGAAGACTAATAATTACAAAAGAATGGAGCCAACTAGAAGAGATATCCGTATAAATGTTCGTTGGTCCATGGAAAGTCTTATTTTGGACTTGAATACTCGGTTATTTGGACAACACAACCACCTTACTAAGAATCCATAGCACTAGAGAAAACTCGAAGGCAAATAGAGTATGAAGCAATCCTCGATCAAGTGAATAGCCATACACCGTAATTCCCCCGTGATTGTGCTGTAAATAAGTTACTGTAAAAATGAAACATCATAAAGTAATTAGTTTAAGCCCAATTTTTAATTGGATTTGAAAAGTGAAATAAAGAATTCATTATATCCCAGACCGGTGCTTCAGTTGAAACTCACTTAAAGTTTGTCGGGTTTGGAAAGATGAAAGTTGTGGTGGGATCACTGAAACGTGTATGTTGGAGGAGTCATCAGAATCAGTGTCACTAACGAGGCCCTCAGACACTTGAGTTTTGCAATGCTCTGATTCAGCAGATGCAGTAGTCACCAGCATGTGCCATCTTGTGGCAATTGCGACGATTCCTTGTGCTCTGTGTGTGATTCTTGCTGCTCCCAAAATGCACAAAAAGAAGCCACTTAATTGCACTGCTGAACAAATCTGCATAACAACATTGCCATTCTCAATCAGGGATTCCTTTTAGGTCAAGTTAGTTTGTTAGATAAAGCCATAGCTTCAACTAAACTACTTTTAAAAGAATAAATTTCAAATTAGTCCTGGAATGCAGATCACAATAGTTCACAACGAATTAAGATTACTAGGCTTCCGGTTTAAAAGAAGTGCCGTTTCGGAATTCGTACCTGTTGATGAATTTTAAAAATAACTTTGACTGATGAAATACGATCCACTCAGAAACAAATAGTAACAGTGATAAATATGACTTCCACAAAATTATCTTTTCCAATTTTAAGAAATTGATATTTATGAATTTAGAAAAAAAGAAAACATTTTCGTCAATAAAAAACTATTATTAAAATATTTCATTTAAAAATGTCCTAATGAAATAGAGACATATTAAAGAGGATTAAGTGTATATGGTGAAGATAACAAATAAGAGAGAAACTATGCGTATAGTATACCATGAATTTTGGTATTGTTGTTAGGGTAGTCTCCAAAAAAAAGTTAATCTATAAGACTTTTAAAGGAGAAAAATACAATCAAATAAGTTTGTGCATTAAAACTAGTTTGTATACAATTAAAGAATTAAAATTTGTTAAAATTATGTGAGAATTTTTTTACAAATCAATTGTACATAAATTAATTTCAATTTATGAAAGATTTATTTCATTTTTTTATTTTTCTCTTCAAAAAACCTTGTAGAAAACTTTTTGTACAAATTATTAATTACAAATCATTATATAAAAATTTATTATTTTTTAACAAAATTCTAAATACCTATCATGATTTGTGATTAACTAACATGTAAAATTAAATTCTGAAAAATATAATTTTCATAAATATCATATTAATATGATTGGTAGTATATCATTCGATACTCAATTAATTTTTTTTACATCAAACAAAAATCAAATTTCAACCTTTTATAATATTTCAATTTTATACATACACATTAGAATTCAATTAAAATTTACATAGTTTAAATGTTTTACCCTACCATTTAATCATATGAGAAAATATAATAAATTATTAAATTGTGTAATAATTACATCATGTCATATTTCAGAGGATGTTTAATTAATTAATTAATAACTCTTCACGTAAACTTGAAATATATTTGAACATCTTTCTTGAAAACCTTTGCAGAAAAAAAAAATTATGACAAAAAAATAAATAAACTCTTATATATATATATATTAAGATTA
>Ga0123340_1007363_pt1 | contig 10497 bp, 7 predicted proteins | sample SirMexnodulemix_FD_89961 | JGI IMG/M metagenome (GOLD analysis project Ga0123340, IMG submission 89961) | Root nodule microbial communities of legume samples collected from Mexico - Siratro Mexico nodule mix | ecosystem: Host-associated > Plants > Roots > Nodule | place: Mexico: Nepantla...
AAAGTATAAAGAAGAGAAAAAAAAAAAAAAAACAAAAAAAAAAAAAAAAAAAAAAAAAAAAAAAAAAAAAAAAAAAAAAAAAAAACTTAAAATTAAGAACTGTAACTCTCACCCAAGCGACCCCACCTCGTCCTAGGCAAAAATTAGGAGTGCTCTCTGGAGCAATCTCACCCGGGCGCGCTGAATGTCACCCTGGACGAAAATTAGGGGTGCTCTCTAGAGCAATCTCGCCCGAGTGAGTTAGACGTCGCCCTAAGTGAAAACTTAGGACACTCACTGGAGTGTTTTCGCCCGAGCGAGGAATTTCTCGCTCGGGCGAAAAGTCATTTATAGGACCTGCCATGTCAGTGTCGCTCGAGCGAGATGGTCTTTAAAAAGTTTTGTGCCCTGGTTTTTAAAAAGTTGAAACCCTACGCGAAGGGCTCGTTTTCCTCTTGCTCCCAAACTCATTTGCACAGCCCCTCGCTTTCCTCTCGCATTTCTTGCTCAACCTTGCTCAAATCCTCGATTTTCACCGAATAATCTTGCAAAATCTTCAAGGTAAGTCATTCTTGGCTCCCATTCTTGTCTTTTAACCGATTAATTTGTGCTTTTATACCCAATTTGGATTGCAAAACCCTAGTTCCCCTTTTGAAAGTGAGATTTTGATTGAATGTGATGAATATGTGGTTGGCTTAGGAATAATGTTGTCAAATATCTGTTGGAAGACATGTTTACCACTGATTTATGGTTTAAAATGTATATCCTCACCCATTCTATTGTTTTGCATGCTATGCACGCCAAATGTTTGATGAAATGCTTGCATTGGAAATATTTGAATGTGGGATAATTAGGCAGAAGCATATGATGATGTCAGTTATAGTGCTTGTATGGCTAATGCTTATTTTTGTAGATGGATAGAACTAAGTCCACTGTTGCTGGAACCTCAAAGGGTATATCTGTTGGCACTTCTAAGGGCAAAAGATTGAGGATTGACTCATCTGAAGAGCAACCTACCAAGCAGCTCTTCATGAACAAAGAGAAGGAGTAGAGACATGAGATCATCAACAACTAGACATTCATCCCAGAACGATAAGTCAAACTACAATCAGGGGAGTATGACCAATTTCTACATGAACTTATAAGAAGAAATTGGATGCAATTGGCCAATCCTTTACCCAAATTTGATCCTAAGGTGATATATGAATTCTATGCAAATGCTTGCGGAGAAGACAACCCGCTCAAGAGCGAAGAGTCAGAGTTCGAGGAAAATGGGTTATACCTTGAAAGCCCATTTCAATACCACGATAAAGATGGTGAGTGCAGATACCAAGAGCCAAGAGCTAGGTATGGTGGGTTTGATGAGACTGTCGTGGCCAGACTCTTATGTCTGCGAGGTAGAACTTATGAGACTGGACCAACTGGAAACCACTCAGAATCAAGAGGAAGGACATGAAGACTATTGTTCAAATATGGATGACCTTCACTCTGGCAAATATAATACCAATAGGGCATGTCTCTGATCTTAACATGCCCAGATGTTATCTGGTCTACTCCATCATGAGAGAAGATTATAAAGTAAATGTTACAAGGATCATCTCAAATGAGATTTATAAATTTGCAAACCTTGAGATCAATCCCAAGAATGAAAGAGTCAAAGGATCTCTAGGGTTTCCTGCACTTATCACAGCCCTCTGTGCAGAATATGGTGTGGAGGTCAACCCATCATCAAAAATCAAACCACCCCTAGATGCACGCTATATCCAACAATTTTGTGTCAATCCGGAAGAAAATCCTCAGGCTCCCCAACAGCCACCATCCCCTCCTCCTGTGGTGGAAGAGCAACAATTTGAACAGGCAGAATCCTCAACGACACTATTCACAAATGTCATGTTATATGATTAGTTGTTGTCCATCCAAGCTTCTTTACAGAATATACAGTTGCGACAGGACCACATGATGCTCTAACAAAGCCCAAACTACAAGGGCATAATGTACCTAGAAGAAGGGTTGTACGATTTTGTTCCTCCAGGTCAATACAATCCATGGATGGCTCCGGAGCAATTTAGTACTTATATGTCATGGCCTAGGAACAGGCCAAATTTCTATGGGGGAGGTGAAGCAGGGTCATCCAATGCTACAGGAGCAGATGAGGAAGCAGATCAACAAAAGGCAGATTTTGACACAGATCTGGATAGGATCATGAGGGGAGGATAATTTTGTTCCTTAGTTAAATGTGTTTTAATATAATTTCTCTAGTATGCTAGCTTTTCAATTTTATAATTGAACTATTGTTTTTGTTTTGTTTTTGATGTGTAGTATGTAGCATGTTTCAGTTATTGCTCAAGATTTGACTCAGGACTATTCTTAATTAGATTAGTTGTGATTAAGATACTGTGAGTGGATTAGATTTTTTGAGTTAAATTCAATGAGGGAATGATGCATGAAATTGAATAGGGGTTTGACTTGAGCAAGGCTTGATTAAGAATATTTGAGGAATTAAAACCAATAATGTGAGTTGTGATCCTGCAAACAGTTAAAATTGAGAGTCCCACTGAGTAATGTATCAAATTGAGGTTGTCTGATTTTGTGTTATTGTACTTCACAGATGAAACATAGAGATGATTGAGGCATTTTTGCATATTGTTAACACTTAAACCCATTGCCAAATAGCCAACCAATACATTATATGACCAAATTTTTTGTGATAACCCATTGAGCTGAAACTTCATTGTTGCACCCCAACCTTCAATATATAAATTTCCAACCTAGTAGCATGTTTAGGAAAGGAGAACATAGGTGCAATTCATCAATGTAATGAGAAAGGTTGACTTAGCTTTGACATGTTGATTATGTAAAGAAAAGGGGTAGTTAATTCACTCATTTGCTCTATTCCAAAAAAAGAAGCAAATAAATAAAAAAAACAAATGAGTGAATTAGAGAAAAGAAAGAAAAATGATCGATGGAAGAAATCAAGAGTTGGTAGATCAAACCATTCTGAGAAAATTTTGTCTCCATTGTAGATATATTCTCCTTGTCTGAAGTGTGCACTTTGTTATTTGAAAAACCAATGTTCTTGATAGTCCAACCTCATTACTACCTTAAAAAGACCTTAAGATCCATGTTGATTTTGTGTTTGTGATTTAACTATAAATGAAAAGCAACTTTGATTTTTTCTTAATCAGTGAAAGTTGAGAGATACACCAACCGTGGAGAGATTAAGAGAGAAATTCCTCATTATAATTATCATATCTTTGTTGGAGTTGTTCTCTTGTGGATTGATTGTGTTGTTTTCTTACTCTAATTGGACTTGGAATATCTAATCTTTCTTACATTGAATTATTGTTTTGAAAATGTTTAATGACTGAGCTATGAGTCTGATTTTTTAGCAACCACTGTTTTGTTTAGGAATTTTTTTTTTTTTCTGTGAAGCCAATTACTTTGCTTGAGGACAAGCAAGATTCTAGTTTGGGAGGAGTTGATAAGTGCCAAATTTCAGTATTTTTATGCATGAGAAAACTGGAATTTATGAGATTTTAAGTGTTCTTTAAAGAATTAATTAATCCCAAATTGAGAGTTTTTGGATTTACAATTAGAAATTGAGTCATAAGTTAAAGGAAACCATTTAATCTCAATTGTTGTGAAATTTTAGGAAGAAAAGAATGAAAAAAATAAAAGATTGGAAGATCTTTGAAGAAAAAGAGCTAAAAAGTTAAAGAAAGATTATCCAAGTAGGAAGGAACCTGCCTAGGCAAAAACAGTGCAGATTGTAGACTAAGTGCAGAAGTTGTCGCTCAGAGCTCACCCCAGGCGAAAAGAATATCCTAAAAAGCTCATCAAGATCTCGCCCGAGCGAGAAGAACTTCGCCTGGGCGAAATAACCACATAGAGCACCTTGAATTTTCGCCTGAGCGAGGAGCATCTCGCCCGAGCAAGGAACCCTTTTGACAGAATCTAAAACAGGCACGCTTGGGCGAAAACTGGCTAGCTCAAGCGAAAAGTCACTTGAGCTAAGTCAGAAAACGCTTTATAAGGTTTCTAGAGGCTGAGAGAAGGGATCTAGAACTAGAGGGGTAGAGAAGAATAGCAGTGATGAGAACCAAGCAAGATTTCTTCCTTTTCTCAAGCAATCTTCCCATCATTGAGTTGTAATGGCTGTCATGGGTAGCTAAATCTTCATATCTTGGGATTGAATGTAATCTTTTCGAAACTCATTTGTATTTTGGGATCTTAATTTATAATATTCAGTTTCTATTCAGATTTGGTATTTTGGGATCTTGATTTTATATTTAACATGCTATATCCAAAAACATTTTTGAAATAAAATTTAGGCACAAGTCAGGAACATTCCAATTGGACTTGCAAGCTAATAGCTTGACATACATTGATAATTTAGACTTTGATGCCCCTTCATATAATAGTGTATTTGCATCTAGCAATAAGTCATGAAATCTGAGTTTCTTCATTTGGCGCCTCTTCAATGATATCTAAATTTGATGGTTGGAATGACTCTTGTTGCCTAAGAGCATCATACACCATATCTTGCATGAACGTAAATTGTTCATCTTCAACATCCCTCCCCATAGCAATGCAACTATGATCATTATGTAAATCATCTTGTGGCATCTTTTCACCATGATCAATCCAAACCCAATAATTAGGCTTAAAACCATGTTTGTATAGGTGAACATTCACAATTCTATATTCCAAAATCAAATCACACTTCATGCAAGGACATTGAATTCCCCCATCTTTGTGATAATTATCTTGTTGCAAAGCTTTGTTAATAAACTCTTTAACCCCCATTACAAATGATTTTTCAAAGCACCTCTTCCTTTATAACACCTATCATACATCCATCGACGATTTGATGGAACTTGATCCATGTTCTGTATATAAAAAATATCATTATCTGCATCAGCCAATTTTTAATGCAATGAATGTAAGTCATACATCAAATGTTCCTTAATCAGCGCATTATAATGTCACATATATTAGCTCCATAAATGTGTCATAAGTGCTTCACTTGAGCAAGATCAAAATACTACATAGATTTCAGTATTTTAGACTGCATTTTAGATTCCATAGGCAAACTTTCATGTCTACTAAACTTTATCCTAAATTGTCAACCAATAATTATGGTTGTAAATGGTTTCACAAATAGAGGTCCTAACTAAACATGATACATACAACCAGACTTCTATAAGGAGTTTGACTTGATTGGATTGAAAAATTGTGCAAAACTTTTATGTAAGGATTGGATTTACTTAAAGACTTCTCAGCAGCATTGCAATGAACAATTGAGAATAACCTTTGCTAATTTTAGGCACTAGAACAATGAATACATTGGTGCATTACCATCACAAGCTTCCAAAATACCCATTTGGAAAAAAAACATGTATGAAATTATCTTACAACAGTGTTATAGAAAATCTGGTATGGCGGTGCCATGGCGGAATGCGGTGGCGATTTTACAGCCGACCACCATCACAAGACGGTGGCGAATCGGATTTTTCGTTGTGGCCCACGGCGATCGCTTTCCGCGTAACTATGGCAAGACAGATCGAAAATGGCGAAAAAACGCAGCAGCGCACGCTGCAATTGCGGAGACGCGGCGTGCGTGGAGGCGCTGCATGCACGACGACCGCAGAGACGCTGCTGTTGCAAAGGATCGACAATCATGTCAGACGGAGGTGCGGTGAACAGAGGTGCAATGCAGGAGAAGGTGACTACTACCCTAACCCTAATTTAAAATTACACTGATAGTAATTAGGCTTTACCCGACCCAATTAATTTAATCTATAGTAAATTAGCTTATCAATTAATTCAAAATTTTTTATCCCTTTTAATATTCCTTATTGTCATCACTACCTACTATCCACTGCCTGCCTCTGCATGTCATCGACGACCGTCATCGCCGGCCACTGTTGACCGTCGTCGCCTGTCACCATTGACCACCAACGACCGCCATTGCCTGCCACTGTTGACCACCGCTGACCGCCACTACTGACATTTATTTTTATTTTTGCAATACAATTATACTTTTGTACTTTTTAATATAGTTAAAAATTTAAGAAATTTATATTATGTTTAGTTCTTATTTTATGTTTTAGAATAATAATACTATCAGTTATGCTTGTCTCTTTTATTATTTTTGCAATACAGTTATATTTCTGTATTTTTTAAATGTTTATATGTATATATTTTTGTTTTCTTTTAAATAGTTATATGTATATTTTTTTTTACTATCATGCTTCCGCCATAACCCGTTATGGTTTCCGCTATATAGTTATAAAGGATTTTTTGGTCTTTCGATATTTTCCGTTATCCGATATCGATAACTCTGTCTTACATTAAGACTTCATCTTCGTTACATACAAGACTACAAGTCGTTGTGTTGTTGGATCATACTTAATCATTGTATGACAAGGTTTGATAGTACAAGCATCAAGACATTCTATATTGTAATGTAATATATGTTTTTAATGCTGATAAAAATAATTACCCTTTAAAGTTTAGGGACATTTTTAGTGCCTCCTTATCTATTTTTGGTGAACACTTCTACATATTCATAGCATAGAAAAAAAAATTCTTTTTGAAAAAACATGTGTACTGGTCAGCATAATGGCTCTTCTTATCTTAAATGTTATCTTTGACTATTACCATTTAAGGCTTATATGAGTTAGTTCATAGAAAAATAGTCAACTATTGAAGGGAAAATATGTTCTTTATAAATAGTAACTTATATAACTAAAAAGTTCAATATCACACATGCTACATTTATCCTTAACTACACTGAAACAAAAGACTACTTTTCTATAGATTGAAAACATAATAGCAGAAGATTAGAACATTATAGTAAAATTGTTAGCAAAGGGAGATTTAGTTTGGATTTTTACCGAAAAAGTGGGAAGCAACAGCAAAATCGGGAGATTTAGATTTAAAATTTTGTTTTAGATTTTCAATTAGGATTGGTTTTGGTATTCTGTTAGGAAAATTTAGTATAAATAAGAGTGAATCAACTTAGGAAAGGAGAGGATATGTTTAATTATTAGTTTTTATTCTTTGTAAATTATCTTTGGGATTTGGGTGATTACCCATTCTTGGGAATAAATAAAGGAAAGATTGCAGTAAGAATTACGGTCCTAACAAAAATACAATCATATATAAGGAAATATATACCTCCAGATGATGCAACAACAATAACAAAACCAGGAGCAGTTCTACCAGCACTACAAGCAGAAAATTCCACTTGCTCCAATTACATGATTGGATTACCCAGAGTTAGAGCCAAAGCACCAAGTCCAGCAAGGCAGCTACTCTTGTTCAATGCTAGGATTTAATATTAATGTCAAACAATTAGACATTGTCAAAAGGTGTTGCTTGAATTTTTCTTAAACAAACCAAAAACATGTATCATATTTCACAAGTACTATTAAAACATCAAAATAAAGCATCCTTATTCGATCTACATTCTCAGTGTTGTGGTGTTTCAAAACTTAAGCATTCAATAAACCCAAGAGAATTGCAATAAAATTTGAAGAAAAGGAAAATTGTTTCCTGAACGAAATTATCCATGAAGGAAGCAAATGTATAATTTTTAATAAGATTTTACTCTCTTCTTTACAATTTCAAATAAACCTACACATATTTCTGCTAGAGTAGTTCAAAGGTAAACCAAGAGTGAAGTACAACTATCAAGCATCAAACCCAACAAAATTCTAAAGATAAGGAAAGGGAAGCTAGTGTGTCAAAATATCACATATTAATGTCATCATAGTTAAGTTTTATGCGTTAAGTTTTATTCTTCATACAGGACAACAATCACAGTGTACAATTTTGTTAGAATCTAAATGTAAGTTAACAAAAGGACATTTTATATGGTATATACTCTACTGTAGGGATAGATCAGTAACTTATTTATTTGCTAACAATCTACCCTTGTTACTTCCTAGGTTTGCTTAAAGAAAAATCTAGATCCCTAATATCACAGGTTATTGCTAATATTGCTATCGATGTCATTTGTTGAGGAGAAAATAACAAGTTCTTTTTTAAGAGGGTTTGATTTCAAGTACAAGACCCACAAATGTGTTAAGAACATAAAACAAATGGAAGATTCCTTAATTGAAACAGGTGGAGGAGACTGCAACTAAACAATGAAAACATCACATAGTGTTATAATTGGGCTATAATCTCTCATTCCTTTTCTTTTTTCCTTGAAAAATATAAATAACTGCTTAACTGTAAACTTTTCAAACTAATCCGTGTTCGAACATAGGGATTGGGAATACATTTGTACATAGTTAAAATTCACCGAAGACAACACAGTACAGAATTATGAAAAGGAAACAATATAACTCATGCAGATTCAAAACATCACTATATGAACCATGTTATGAGTCCCCCTGGCCTCTGTGGTGTGTGTTTCACTTTTTCTTCTCAGGGATGATCAGGTCTATTCCCCTGGCCTCTACATATATGTCTCATATCGCCTACTGATATAACTAAATCTCTACATTCACAAGAACTGGTGGAAAACCCATGGATTTAGTTCAAACTTCTTTCCCAACAGAACCAGCAGAACTATAGCACATAAGAAATGAAGTGAATTAAAAGCAAAAGGCACTATAGAACTATGCCTATGGGTATGGTATGGCCACTTTCATGCTCATCCCCAACTGCTACAAAAAAGAAAAGATTATTGGTTTGTTTTAGTTGTGTAGTGGACACAGCACTCATAAAGGCAATATTGTTTATAGGCATGTAAAGCTAACTGATGTAGTTTAAACTTGTTGCACTTTTAGTAATCATTTTCAATAGGAAAAGGTTTACCCAGATATATACGTTGCAATTGCGAAGTTCACAATATTGTTATAACTTATAAGGCAGGTATGGTTTTCCTATTTTTATTATTTTTCTTGTTTGACTAAGACAGAGAAGTAAGGGAATTAAGGGAGTGAAAAGATAGCAACAATGAAAGTAAATTAATGAGGAAAGCAGTCCAGGTGGTGATGGTGAGCGTGCAAGTGAGATTCTTATTGGAACTCCACATCACAGGAAACCCGGCATACCCATCTCCCATGAACCTAACCTACCATTACCATTACCATTTTACAAAACAATCTAAAGGTTAAAGATTGGAGTTGTGACTGTTGACTCTGACTCACTACAGCTAAGATGTGACAACTTCGCTTCTGGGATAAATAAAAATAAAAAATCAGATACAATACAATACAGTGTGAGCTGGACTAATTCCTTGAAACCCCCATAGATTATGCATGAAGTCTTAAATATAGACTTAAACACAATCACACACAACACCAACACGACAATATTAATCATTTTAATCACTTCAGAAGAAGAGAGCTGAGACTGTGGTTAGTTATTTTCTAAATCAAAGAGTCATCAAGCCCTCTACTGGCTTAAACCCTTAAATCCTAAAAAAAAAACATAAGATAATTGGCAGTAAAAAACACTACTACTCATGAGAAAATTTTCTTAACATGGTTAAAGAAAGGCACATACATGGCAGTTCGTAGCCACAAATACACCACAATCAAATCCCGTAAACATATTGAGCTCAGAAGCATAATACAAAAATCAGTTACAAGGCTCAACCAAAACTAGATTCTTGAAGACATTTGCATAAACGGATTACAAAATCTTACCTCGTATAGATTCGGTTTGGGACAACGCAACGTAGGGTTTCTAAAATTGGGGGTTTTGACATGCAATCTACAAAGAACACTTACAAATTGGATGCAGTTGGGGAAAATCGACATTGTTCAATACAAACAGATTCTTGCGAACAAAAATAACGATAAAGAAATAGGTTCAACGGCGTTACCTTTCTCACCGGTTTCACTGGCGATCGTAAACTGAGCTTTCTGTTCTTGAACTTGAGGTTATGGCAACTGATTACAGTGGTGAGGTTCAGCTTAGGGCAAATGAGGTTAACGAAACTTAGGTTACATTGGTGGGAGTGAACTGAAGTCGGAGCTACGATGGAAATTGAGGGCACAACTATGGCGGGAGAAAAAGAGAAGTAACGTTCCCAAAACGGACCTCGTTTTGGAATTTTAATTTTTCAACAAGTTGTTATATCTAAACCATAGTTTTATTTACTTACGGACTCTATTATTATCACATACTGATAAATTATGGATTATTTACATGAAACCATTTTATTGTTAGATACAGGATGTTACATGTATAACTTTAAGTTTAATTTAGGATTAAATATGTACATAATTATCATTATGTAACAGTACAATTGTTTTAGTGTCTTAATAATCTGAATATTGACTACAATTTGAATTTTTTAATATCTTTTAATAGGTTAAAATGTTTTTAGACATGTTAGAATTACAAGAAAGAATATTTTAATTAATTCAAACTGTAATTTATGTATTAGTGGATTAAAACAACTTAAACTCAAATATGTGAATTTGACTTTGTTTTATTCAATTAAATTGAACTTTCAAATTTTCAAATATTTTAATTTTATTTTATTTTAAT
>Ga0123340_1007369_pt1 | contig 10493 bp, 4 predicted proteins | sample SirMexnodulemix_FD_89961 | JGI IMG/M metagenome (GOLD analysis project Ga0123340, IMG submission 89961) | Root nodule microbial communities of legume samples collected from Mexico - Siratro Mexico nodule mix | ecosystem: Host-associated > Plants > Roots > Nodule | place: Mexico: Nepantla...
GTTAATATATATGTATATATATAATTATTAAAATAAATTATTTAAAAGAAGTTTCTAACCGATAATAAAAGAAAAAGGAAAATAAAAAGAAGATAAGATTGCATTAAATGAAATATAATAATTGTTTTCTTAATATATATAAATATATATATATATATATATAATATTATTAATAATAATAATAGTAATAGTAAGATAAGGTGAAGAGATATTATCTCTTCATTAATTGAATTAATGATATGCAATGATGATTTAAAAAGAAGTTAAATTAGAATGAAAATTGGCTTATAGATAGACAGATGGGGTGGAAGAGAAAGTTACGGGAGAGGGAAAGAGGAGAAATAGGAGAGTAAAGAAAGAGAGAGAGAAAAGAGGAAGAGAGAGAAGGAAGAGAAAGGAAGGAGAGGGAGAAAGGAAAAACAGAGAAGGTAAAGAGAGAAAAGAGAAAGATGATTTAAAGCAAGAGAACCTTTTAATCTTATAAAAATATTTGTACCTTATTTCTAGCTAGTGAGTCTCTTCATTTTAAGATAAGGGAGAGTGAGGTTAAGTTTTTTTTTTTATTAATCTTAACAAACTTATTGTGTTTTATTAATATTTTATTAATATTAAACTATTTAAACTATGTATTATCTTACTCTCTTTGTTTCTCTATTTCTTTTATATGCTCTATTTCTTTTATATGCAATTATGCACTGGTCCTTCTTTTCTTATTTATTTTATCTCCAGTTACGCACTGGTCTCATTTATTTTGTTTCTTTTATTTTCAGTTATACATTGGTCTAATTTATTTTATCTCTAGTTATGCACTAGTCCTGTTTCTTTAATTTATTCTCTTCAGTTTTGTACCAGTCCTATTTATTTCATTTATTTATTTATTTTATCTTCGGTTTCACATTGGTCTTATTTTTTTATTTATTATTTATTTTATTTCCAATTTTGGACTGATCCTATTTGTTTTATTTCTTTTATCTCTAGTTTCACGCTACTCATGTTTATTTTATTTATTTTATTTCCAGTTATACATTGATTTTGTTTATTTTATTTATTTCATTTATTTTATCTCCAGTCTCATATTGGTCCTATTTTATTTATTTATTTATTTTATCTCTAGTTACACATTGGTCTTGTTTATTTATTTATTTTTATTTTATCTTCAATTACGCATTGATCATGTTTATTTTATTTAAGTTATATCCGATTTTATAAGAATTATATTTATTTAAAGTTATTGCTTTAATTCTTATTTTATTCTATTTTGTAATAATTTAAATATCATTTTTTACACATAAAGTAAAAATATGTATTTTTGATAAATTTGGATGAAAGAAAGTTGCATGTATGCTCGGGTATTATTTAATTGTTGTATATATTTGAATGTGGTGTACAATTTATGAATTAGGTTAAATATGACATAACCTGATGGTCATTGTGTTATGTGATTCTTGAAAATGTCATAAGTATGTTTGTTGTGAGAGAGTCTTAGGCTTCAAAGAGTTGATACCAGGTTAATGTATGAGTGTTTGTTTATGGAAAGTCACAATTTTATACATTGCGAGATGAAAGACAGGGACTGGGTGAGGTCAAAGGCAGTATTTCAAGTAGGTGAATATCTGGATAGTTCATAATAGTGCCCTTGACTTCGATATTTAAGTGGCCAAACTTGGTACTATCCGGTACCTGCTTAACATCGTCAAAGTTTAGTAGTGTGTGTGTATGTATGTGTGTGTGTATGTATGTGTGTGTATATATATATTTTTTATTTCATATGTACTTGGTGTATGAGTAGAAGTAGAACCTGCTCAGTAAGAGTTGCCAAGAAAGAGTCTTTGGAAGATTTTTTGAATGATTGACTTATGAAATACCTAGCTCAATTATCTAGAATATATAAAATATATAGATAGTTCTACATTATGATGTGGAACTCTCATTGTTGTAAACTTATATGTTTTGAATAATTACAAGGATGTTAAATGTTGATATACATTTGTATCTATGAGATTATATCATGATTACGGTGCTATCAGAGCCGTTTGTCCTTAGGGGTGTGTGTGTGTGTGTGTAGTAGACATGGTGTTACATTTAGTGGTATCAAAGCAGTTCGTCCTTAGGATGACATGAGAGTAGTGGGTTTGTTAGGTTTTCTCTGTATGCAAATATTGATTTAAGTCTAGTTTCAAGACATAGTTAAAAGTTTTAGTTGGATGTGCAACAATGATCTGTGAAATCGTGGTTGTATTTGGGCTAAAATGATTATTTACGAATGATTAAGAAGAAAAGAATCTTGATAGAGTGGTGGGGGTGCACACTCACGACTAAATCAAGATAGGTTTTTATCTTAATTCTTTATGTTTGAAGTACATTTGAAATAAATTTGCTTTTTATTGATTGATTATATTTGGTCTGTAGTCTAAAAGTACAAATTGTTTCTCTTACATTTTTCTCAAGAAGAAAATGTAAGATAGGTAAACTAAGAATAAGTCACAACCTAGAATTACCACCTACAATAAGGAGAAAATTCGAACAACGAAACAAAAAAATAATCGAGCAAAAACTAAGACAATTGTTCATTCTTTTAGGAGAATATGAACAATGGACCAAAAATTTCACATGAAAGTAGTTGGAATGAATGACAATTTTCTTAGAAAGTAAGAATCGAAAACAAAATGTTGAACCCACAAAAGATTAAGGATTAGAAACCTTTCGCAGGAATCCAGAAAAATTTGAGGGAGTTTTAATCCTAATGGTGCTCAATCATGGATAGTAGAAATCGAGAAAATTTTCATGGCAATGTCATGTGTTGATGCAAATAAAGTCACATTTGTTGCCTTTATGCTTGTCGAAGAAGCTGAAAACTAGTGGAGATTTACCAAGCAACCATTGGAATATGAAGGATGACAAATTACTCGAGAAGTCCTTCAACAAAAGTTTTTGGAGAAAATTTTCCATAAGACCTTTGGAGGAGGAAGGAAGTTGAATTTCTTAACCTTCGTCAAGGAACAATGTCTATAGGAGGAATATGCAGCAAAATTTGATAAGTTGTCAAAATTTTGTCCTTATTTCCATGAGAGAGTTGATGAGTGTTCCCCCTATTCAAAGAGTTAACATTAAACAGGCGGTTAGTTATTTAGAGATTTCCTCATTTTCTACTCTTGTAAACCGTTGCAGGATTTTCAAAGATAATATTGAGGCAAGATATACTCAGTGGAGGCAAGCAGGGCCAATGACACACGAGAAATGAATTCAACAATAAGAAACCTTACCAACGCCCTTCCCAAACTTCTTGGAATTCTTCAGGGCAAAACCATTTCTCTTTTGCCAATACTTCAGATTTAACCAATCCTATCAAATGTTTCCAGTATGAAGGATCTCATATATCAAGGAATTACCCCACAAAGACTATAACTTGTTTCAATTTTGGAAAATTGGGTCATTACAGAAACGGATGCAGAGCGTTAAAGAATGAGCAAGGTATTGAGGGGAGTAACAGTGGAGAAAAGAATAAAATTGTAAGACTGAGGACAAATGGGAGAGTTTTCCCATGAATGGTACTAAAGCTGTTCAATATGAAGATTTAATCTAAGGTAAATGCATCATAAATGGTTACCTTATCAATGTATTATATGATTCAAGTGCTACTCATTCTTTGATATCTCATGATAGTGTGAAACATCTAAAGTTACCTATAACCTTATTACAATATGATTTAACCGTGTATACTCCTATCGACGTTCTAGTCGTCACTTACTTGCATGTAAATCTTATATGTCTACCCTTATCTCATTTGGATATTGTTTTAGGAATGGATTGGTTGTTAGAACCCTCACAGATTTGGTATTTGATGAAGTCAACCAAAGCAAATCAGTCAAAGTGAAGAAAAAGAAGAGATGAAGGCTTAGTTATAGTTTAGTGTGTGTGTGTGGAAGGTGATGATAACATGTGCAAAAGTTCAAATATCAGTGGAGTCACTCGTGAAACCTAAACAAAGTTAATTGGAACTGTTTTTGTAAAACAAAATTCAAAAATTTTGACTTTGGTAAAAATAAGTCGATTTAACGAATTTAAATCGATTAATTTGTACCAGTTAACAGGTCAATAAATAATTGTTTTTAAACATGTTTTAAAAGCAAACTGGAATAGTGTTAAATACACCTCTTCTGCACAATTTTAAAAATATATTGAGTTATACAAAAAATAGAGGAATACACAGAGAGAATTGCTTTAAATTTTTCAAGAAGGAAATCAAGATTGACTTTCATGAGGAAGCTTTGATCAAGAAGGTGTTCTTGGGTAGATTTTACTGGTTGTGAAAGTCTGCACTGTACACTTCTTCTTCATCACACAGGGAAGAGTTCTGCAAATTCGTTTTGAACCTGTTTGTTCAAATTGCTTGCAGATACTTCTTAGTTTTACAAAATTTGTTCAATTCAGTGATTGTTTGTATTGCTATAGAGGATTATAGTGTGCTGGTGTGTGTATGTTGTGTATCTGGAATTGTAGGGTGCAAGGTTGAAGATGACAACATAGTTGAGTTTCTTGCAGGGTGCAACTGAAAGAAAGTGTCTTGATTGTATAGGTTTTACAATTGAGTGTGATTAGTGAAATTTTCTTTGCTTGTTGGCAGAGAAGACTGGATGCAACCCTTGAGGAGCGGTGAACCAGTATAAATCTCGCGTGTTTGATCACTCTCTCTCTCTCTCTAACATTGAGTCGCGGATTGGTTCGCTGCATGATTCTATCTTCTGCACAAAAATAAATAAATTGTTCTTGAAATAAATTGATTTAAGTTTTAGTATTCAACATACTGTATATTGCGTGCTTACTGTGTTCATTAAACTGTTCAGTTGAATCTACATGATTTCTTTTGGTTCTTGATTATACAAACTGTATTTCACAAAATCTGATTAAGTTTGTTAAATTCCAGTTCGTTCTCAAAAATTAAATTGATTATATCTGTATTTCAATTGATTCTTTTTGTTTCAGTGCAAATTTGAGAAATTCACATTCACTGTCTTGCTTATTAATCTGATTAATTGAGATGTGCAATTAACTAAAAATTTGTAATAAAATTTCTTAGTGTTATTTCAAATTGATTGATCTGTAATTCAATTGATTGAAATTTTCTTGGTTGTACTGTTGTGTGAGATTTAAATCGATTGTTTTCTACATGAAATTGATTGTTTTTCTAGATTGCACTCGCAATCCACTGGTTAGAGGAATTTATTGAAAACTGTCATTCTTTCTAAACTATATTTGAACCTTACAGAGCAAAAGTTTCTACTTGTTCAATTCACCCACCTCTTGAACTGAACCTAAAGTTTTTTCAATTGGTATCAAGAGCTAAGTCTTGAAAATTATTCAAGTTTCGATCCTATAGCTGAGGGAAAGCTGCCTTTTGCAGATGGTGCTTCTATTAACAAGCCTCCTTTATTCAGTGGGGTAAATTATCCTTTTTGGAAAGTTAGAATGAAACATTGAATCTCTTGACGATGGTGTGTGGGATTGTGAATGGACCTTATGTGCCTAAAACTATGTTTAATGGTAAAACTTTTGATAAGCCTTGGTCTGAATGGAATGATATTGAGAGCAAGAAAGCTCAATTTGATTGCATGGAAAAGAATATAATAACTTCAGCTTTGAACTTGGATGAGTTTTCTAGGGTATCCCAATGTTGTTTAGCAAAGGAAATGTGGAACATTTTGGAAGTAAGCCATGAAGGAACAAACGATGTTAAGAGGGCAAGAAAGCATACTCTCATCTAAGAATATGAATTGTGCAGAATGCAGGTTGGAGAAACCATTACAGGTGTTTTGAAAAGATTCACACACATAGTGAACCATCTCATTGGCCTCGAGAAGATCTTTGATAAGGAGGAACTCAACATAAAGATCTTGACGTGCCTTGATAGAACCTGGCAGCCAAAGGTCACTACAATTTAAGAAACTAGAGATCTTACCACCTTGAGTACAACTGCACTATTTGGAAAACTCAAGAAGCATGAGCTTGAGATGAATAGATTAAAAGTGCGGGAAAATGGGGATCGAAAAGCAAGAGGACTTACACTTAAGACTGCTGCTTTTGGTGAAACAAGTCTGAAGTAAGTAGTGCTAGCTAAAGCATTTCTATGAATCATGAAAATTATAGCACCTTGCTTCAAGCATTTTTATAAACACATGATGAAGCAAACAAATTGGCCCTTACAAACAATAAGTTGAATTGAAAGGATTAAACAATTGGTTGTAAGAAAAAGCAAACTCAGGAGCAGAAGAACTGAAAACTATGAACTCTGACTTTGAACATCTTAACATGATTTTTCAGTCTTCTAAGTATGAGGGTGAGTCCAATAAGCCATCCAAATGTGATAATTGTGAGGTTTTGCAAGCCAATGTGAAATATCTTGTAAAAACCTCTTCAAAACTGGCTATGGGAACTGCAAATTTAAATGTTGTCATGGGTTCCCAATATTGTGTGTTTGACAAAGCTGAAATTGGTTTTAAACTAGTTTTTCGAAAAAAAAAAAATAGAAAGTTCAGCAGTTTTTTCAAACATAGCAAAAAGCAAGCCTCACCCTTTCAAACTTATTTTCATTGTTTTCACAAAGGTCATTCTTCTAGGACTTGTAGAATTAGACTATTTGATGTTCCAAATGGCTTAGTAAGGTGGGTACCAAAGGTGACTTTTAACAGTTTTGGACCCAAGTTTAACAGGTTATCAATTTTTAAAAATTAATCTGTTTTGTAGGAGAAAGGTGCAGCCAAGAACAAGCTTTGGTATCTAGATAGTAGTTGCTCTCAACATATGACAAGAGATGTATCTTTCCTCACCAGTTTCATTAAAAACCAAGGAGGTTTTGTCACAACCATTTTTTTGTAATCCAAGATTTGACAAAAATCTATAAAATTATTTAATTTATTTTTGCATAATTTTATTTTCTCACACATCACTCAAAACTATGAAATTGTTCTTTGCTTTAATTATTATAATTGTGAATATTGTTGTGTATTGTGTAAGTCCTTTAAGAAAGAACGATATTTATTACTTGCTAAATTACGACCGGTGCACTTGTCATTGGAAGCGAAATATATGATAATAATAATCTGGAGATGTTTGTGTATTCAGAATAACCTTAAGAGAATTGTATACTGATTGTAAATGTCTTGACAATGACTAACTAGTATTAAAATCTTACTTTTTGTCCTCATCTTTTTCACATTAGATGGATTGCTTGCTTGTTTTGTTTCACACTGATTTGAGTTCAGGTTCAATTTAACCTATCCTCTCTTTTAGAGCTAGTTATTCTTACAAGAGACACTTGAGAATTGCATTATTTGTTTACATTATATCGTGTTTTCATTGTTATACCCTATTCATTATTATTAGCTAATCCTTAACTTGAGATTGAATGACAATATAACTCTGTTGCCAACTAGTTTTCACATTCTTCAGCATACTTTCTTATAATACATATCCGCTTATAAACCAATTTAGAACATTGAATACATTTTCATAACCGTGCTGTTGGTACACAATATTTGTCGTTAAGAAATCTTAGGGGGATTTCTTTTCTAATCACGGTTTTAAAGAACCAAGTTTAATATAGTTAGATCATCTATTTGTTGATTAGAACTTTTGAATATAACTAAAAGGAATATTTGAATATGGAGTGAATGAATGACTTATAGGGTTCAAATTGTTGAAGAGTGCAAATAGTGTTTTACACACCTCAAAATAGCAAAAGTGAAAATGGTAGTTGTGAATGTAGTGTTGGTGGTGCATTCAGAAAGCCTAAACTAACCTATATACCTAAGAAAGGCAAAAGCAATATTATTCCAAAAGGTCCATCACCAGTCCACCACCACACCTACAAATGATGTAACACCAAAGCAGAATGGAGAAAGGTACAGATCCACCTTCTGCATATCTTTTTATTGCACACCACTCAACGTGAATATGCCGCATACATGTTACCAAGAAAATATGAATGAATTTTATTATAAAGACCAATAGAATCACAAGATCAAAGTATATCCAATGCTCAAAAACTTTACACCGAGGATCAAATATAGTTGAAGGACCACAAACACAACAGCCAAATTTCCCTGGGGAAAGCAATTGAAGGTTAAAGATCAACAAGAGCAAATCACATATTCCCAGAATTGGCTAAGCTAAACATGCTGATGAGCATCAAATTGAGGAGCAACACAGTTATGCTTTTCTTTCGAATTACATCTCTTGGTACTGCAGCAACTGCATGCGGCTTTGCATTCTTAGCTGTTCATAGAACCTTCTGATGAAATCCTCAGCCTGATCATCAACTAGATTTACACCCTCTTCATTCTCATCCTCAGATGAGTAGTTGGATATCCTCACAGAGAAGGGTGAGAGGAGGGGGCCCTTCCTCTCTCCAGGAGCAAAAACAGAAGCATCAAACCTAGGGTTGAAAGAGTATTCAGGTGTCGTGGGAACCAACAGCACAGGCATAGGTTCTTCAACAACTTCTGGGGTGTTGATGCAAGGGAAGTTGAAATGGTGCTTCCTCTTCGGCACATGGAAAAAAACAGGATTTGGACTGTTGCTGCAAGAGAATTCATACTCCTGTATGCCATAGCCACGTACCAAACTCTTTGAGTGATGATGACTATGATGAGATGACATGAAATTGCTCATAGATTTTCTGAGCAGTTTCCCTTTTTTCATCATCAAGTTCATGTCCATAATCAGCTTCCTCTTTGACACCAATCCCTTCCTGATCATGAAGAAGGTGATCCTCAACACATTCCACAGCTTCTTGGCAATAACTGGAGAGTGTACCTCCATTTCATAAACTTCACAAAACAGAAAACAAATGTGAGAAGTACTAAAGGTTTTAAGTAACTTGAGATAAAAGGGTTGCTATAATATTGGAAGGAACTGAGAAAGAGAATAAAAGTGACGAGTTTCTGGGAAGCAAAGTGTAGGTTTTCTTTTGTTCTGCGAGGTTTATTAAGCCTTGCAGAAACAAGAAAACCTGATGACAAAAAATGAAAGCAAAGGCATGAAGGTTATATAGGAAGTAGAAGACATGATGAAGTACTGGAGAAGCTTTGTGAATAGAAGAGTGTTTTAAAAAATGGACCCAACAACCGCTCCTTCCACACAAGAAAAAGCAAACAAAAAGGCAACTATCCGTTTCAAAAATATATAATTTAAGTCAGCAATAAATCAGATAATGCTGTAACAGTTTCTTGCAATAAAAGCAGATAAACTTTTGCTGTCCTCTTTAAACATTTTTTACAATTTAATTCAAATATGCTTCTAATTACAAAAAAATTATTAATGATGGTCTTAGATGTCGTTCAAAAGCTGATTTTTTGTTACCTAAGTGTATTATAATTAAAATCAGTTTTATAATTGTATATTAAAATTAATTATGTATAATATTAATCATAACATAAATATTGAAATGCGTAAAGTATAGTAGTTGAATGTATTGAATTCAAATGCAAGCTCAAAAGGGATAATCTTATTATGGGTTGTAATAGCATGATTTTCGTCGGTGTGGTGGGGAAAAGGAATTCAACGGCTATTACATGATCTCGATTAAATATTACACACAATAATAGAGACCCATTTGTTGTGTATATATTAATATAAGTTGAAAACTTATTTATTTTTTACTTTATTTATTTATTAGCAAAAACGAAGGCAGTTTAATTCGTGTAATTGTCATGAAACTACAAGGGTGCCTTGTATTGGGGCCACCTATCCCTTTTGTTGAGGTCATTATTTTATATATGCAAGGTTGGTCGCCTATAAAAGGCGATGCTTTCTTCTGGATTAACAATGGAAGATTCTCAAGTGGTTCTTGCACCTTTTGATTAGCTCGAAATATTTTTGCGGAAACAAAGGAACTTGAAACCCAATTCAAGGATAGCTAACTTAACTTGCCTCTCCTCGATAATTTGCTTATTACAGATACTCTTGGATAGGTTAGGTTTGAAAGAGAGGATTTAAGGTTTCAATTAGTTTATCTAAAAGGATATATCTAATATTTGCACTTAATTAAATAATTTTTTTCTTTTGTTATTGATCATGGACACAAGATTAAACTTCGGTCACTTTTATTCCTCAACGTCAAGTAAACATTGTGTATGTCAAGAAGTTTCTGTTGACAAAAAAAAAAAAAAATTATAAGTTCTTATTTTTTATATTAACAAACATAATAATTTATTTAAGGACTCAGACAAATTTGTTAATGTCCAGACGAAGTTTCATCTATTTGGGCAACTTTTACTAGTCCATTCATATGTTTAATTTCGTTTGACGACTTTAACAACCATGAACCTTCTTAATTTTGCATCTTAAAAGTGCCTAAAATTATTAAAAAATCAACTTCGATGAAAAAAAAAAAAAAAAAAAAATTTTGAACACAACTCATGTATTATATAAAAAAATAAAAATTATACCCAACACAAACAATACCAAAAAAAAAAAAAAAAAAAAAATAAAAAACA
>Ga0123340_1007370_pt1 | contig 10493 bp, 13 predicted proteins | sample SirMexnodulemix_FD_89961 | JGI IMG/M metagenome (GOLD analysis project Ga0123340, IMG submission 89961) | Root nodule microbial communities of legume samples collected from Mexico - Siratro Mexico nodule mix | ecosystem: Host-associated > Plants > Roots > Nodule | place: Mexico: Nepantla...
ACTTTTTTAGTATAATATATTTGAAAATTTCTAATATTTTAACTTGTGCGAAATACTAAAAATAAATAAAGGTAGAATGAACACAAAATAAGAGGAGATAGAAATTGTTTTCTAACAAATATTATTATATCTCATTGTGTCAAAATATAACTAGTAGAAGTAAAAATAAGAAGAGAGAAAAAATGGTTCAACAACATTATAATCAGTTAATATATTAAATATCAGTACATTAATGACTTCTACTTCAACATACATTATAAATATGTTATTCACAGCATACATAGAAGAATTATAAGCCATTTTTCTTTTGTATTATATATTCTGACGCATTTGTGATAAACAATAATTGGTTTCTTTTCTTTTGTATTATTCAGAGATGTTTGGATTTACTCCATTACTAACAATTGCATATGTCAGATCATGTATTCTATTTCATATATATTTTTTTTAAATGAATTCAATTGAGAACATTTTTTTCTTCCAATATATTGTTTTTATTCCTTCAAATATATTGTCTAGAACCTCTGAACATTACTTCCACACATTATTTTGAACAGAGATGATAAAGTTAAAATTTGAAATCTTACAACAAAGAAATATAGCAAGAGAAAAAAAAATATACCTTATGGAATGAAACCTTATGCAATTGCATATGATTATTTTTAGTGTCAAACTTACAAATCTACCTTATTTACATTTTAAAAGTAATTATACTTTATTAACTAAACTAATTTAATTCTTTTTCCAAACTAATAAAATATCAGGTAATATATCCTTATCATAAATAAATTTCACCGTAAGAAAAATAAAATCAGTTTCTTAAAATCGATTCTATATAAGCTAATTCATTCTTTTAATAAAGGCCAATTCATTTAATCTTTTTTATTTAAATTGATAAAAATAAACAAGTTTCGAACAAAATGCACTATTAAAGTGATTACAGATTAACATCTCTTTTCTAGAAGCTAAAAAATTTACAGATGATTTAACTTTTATACAAATCTATCCTCTCATAATTAATGAACAATTATACCATCAATTCATCATATTATTATATTATATACTTTCATATCATAAAAAGATGTTACAAACAAAAAGAGAATAAAGCACTAATCAACTAACCAAATCCTTAAAACACTGCATGTCCCGGAAACAAAATGATTAACAAAGCACCCTTTAGCAGTCAAGGTTCCACAATGAAGAGTAGTAGAAGAACTTTTGTGTTTTGTGTCTGCCACCAACACAAACCCTAAAACCCTTCTGAATGAATGAACTACATCCATGTTGCAGGCTCCAAACCCCTCTTTTGGACTCTACACTCCATTTCTTGCCTAAAAAGAATAGACAAGAGAAAAGCACGAAAGCAAACAAAAGAAAAAAGGGTCCTTGGAATGAGCAACAAATTACCATATTTCTCGGCTTATTTCATGTCCCCATCGTTTGGAAACAAATGATCTTTGCTCAAATTTGTCAATGCTTAGGGCTATGTTTGATTTTCGGTTGGGAAGTCCCAAATTTTTTATTGCTTTCAGTTGGTTTCAACTGTAAAATTTATTCAAACTTAACTTCACAGATTTTAAATTCAACATATATCATAAGTTTGGTTGTATAAAAGTTACACTACGTGTGAAAGAGCCTTAAATAAAAGTTGAAATGTAGTTTTAAAAAGTATAATACTACTTTCGAATTTCAGTACATAAAATAAAAAGAAATCATTTATTTTTCTGGATAGAAAAGAAAAATATTTTCAACTTCTTGTCACCTACCCAAAAATCTAGTTGTCTATGTTTAGATTTGTTAGAAGAGTTCAAAACTATTTTTATTTCAAAAATATTAAATTCATTACCCTTCATTCATATTTTGAAATTTAAAAGTGTGCCTTTCAATTTTAAGAAAAATACATTTTGAACTTTTACCCAAGCTATATCTCCATCTTTAGCAACGAGATCAGATAATCATCATTTGCGTTAGAAAAAAAGAACCTCCTTTTCCTGTTTGCTTAGTCCTTTCTTAGCCCCACATACGACAAAAACATAATACACATAAAAGATTTTCAATTTAAAGTATTAATCAGTTTCTAAGCTCTATTTTCTCAGATGGGTGTTTTTCAGTCTACACTTCTCTATTTGATTTTACTACAATCATGCAGGATTATTGCTTACAAAGACCAAGAGTGGAAGAAAGCCACTGCAACTTATGCCAAAGACTCAGAGGGGTCTCTTGTCACCGGTACTACTTCTCTTTCTCCTTGGTTCTTCTTACGTAGTCTCAGGATGAAAACCACATCATGTTTTTGACAATGTGGTTGTACTATGTGTTGCAGAAGGAGCTTGTGGTTATGGAGATCTCCACAAGGCAAGTTATGGCAAACACAGTGCTGGCTTAAGCACCATGTTGTTCAACAGAGGGAGCACATGTGGGGCATGCTATGAGATCAGATGTGTAGATCACATCTTGTGGTGTGTGATGGGAAGCCCTTCTGTAGTTGTTACAGTTACAGATTTCTGTGCTCCAAATTATGGGCTTTCAGTTGATTATGGTGGCTGGTGCAATTTTCCAAGAGAACATTTTGAGATGTCAAAGACTGCATTTGCTGAAATCGCCAAGAATAAAGCTGATATAGTGCCGGTTCAGTATAGAAGGTAACCAAAATACAAGTTTCAATGACAAAGATTGGTTACATTTAGGGTAGAATCTGTTTTAGGAGCTCTATTTTCAGTCAAAATTGGTCTTGAACTTAAAAACATGATATTTTGAGATTTTCATCCCTCACCCTAACTCTTTTGTTAACTCTTAAAAGAACGAGATTTATAACATACAAGACCAAAATATTTGGTTAAAAGTGAAGAGACTTAAAACACATTTGACCCTATGTTAATATTTAAGTTTGTTGCAGAGTAAAGTGTGAAAGAGGTGGTGGCGTGAGATTCACAATGAGTGGGGGTTCTCACTTCTATCAAGTGCTGATTTCCAATGTTGGTCTTGATGGAGAAGTGATTGCTGTGAAAGTGAAGGGGTCTAGAACAGGATGGATACCAATGGCAAGGAACTGGGGACAAAACTGGCATTGCAATGTCAACTTTCAAAACCAGCCTTTGTCCTTTGAGGTAACAATCAGTAGTGGAAAAACACTCACATTCTACAATGTAGCACCCGCAAAGTGGATTTCAGGACAGACATTTGAAGGAAAACAGTTTCAGGATGAGTAGATTCACAACTCCAGATAGCATAAGTTTTGGGGAGGCTTCAATCTTTGACTTTATAAGCTGTAATTGTAAACCATGATTAGTGAGATCACCTCTCAAAGAGCACAAGCTCAATTGTATATATACATTTTCTCATGATTCATGATCAAACACTTGTTCAAGCCTGTGGTGAAAATGATAAAAAGGAAAAAAAGTTCACTCATTGAGGGAACATGTAATTACTTGAAAAGCAATGTCCTGTGTAAGAATTCAAATGAAGAACTCATTTTCTTTTCAATCTTGTGATTAATCCATCTTTGACAAATTAATCCATCTTAAGAATAAAAAGTTCTTCGTTGCGAAAGAATAATCAGAATTTAATTTTTTATCCAATAAATATTCAATGCGTGCCACGCATGGTTAGAGACCAGGTGTAAGCGTAATAGCTCGACACTTCAGACTACAGGAACACCGAAACGGTGTCGCTTTCTAAAAATAAGCATCAGCACCGTTCTTCTCTTCACTTGCTTCCGTTCATTCTCTTTTTATTTGGAGCTTTCTAGAATCTTCTCAGACCTGAAGCTATGGCGGTTCGGTTCTTCCAGAACACGATGCCCGAATTCGTACCCGAAGCGACGCCATCTACTCCGCAGGAACAAGAAGAAGCCCTCACAGTGGGGGACTCACTCCCGAAGCTCCTGGCCATGCCCCACGCGCCACTGTCGGAGCGTCTCAAACGCGCCGCTCTAGACCTCAAGGAAACCGTACCCAACAAATCCTACCCTCAATTCCTTCTCGTTTTTGAAGCACTCTTTTCCGCTCTGACACGTGTTTGGTTTGGTGTCAGATAGTGATAGAAACGTGGGGGGTGTACGGGCGCAAAGGTGGTGACTTTGCTCTCTACTGCGGCGTTCTGGGCACCGCTTTTCTGCTATTGAAGTCCTACGAAGTGACACGCAACGGGAACGATCTTTCTCTTTGCTCTCAGATTGTGAAGGCTTGCGATGCCGCTTCCGTTCGTTCCAGGTTCTCTCTGTTTCGATTTTACTTTCATGTTTAAGTGTAATGGTTCGCGCTTTGAATGAATGCATGACAGGGACGTGACCTTTATTTGTGGGCGTGCTGGCGTGTGCTCTCTCGGGGCCGTGGCTGCAAAACTCGCCGGGGATGATGAATCCTTGAGGTACTACTTGGCTCAGTTCGAAAAGGTGATCTTTTCATTACTGTTGAAGTATGTGTTTGAATTAGCGTTTGTAAAGTTTGATTACGAATGAAATTGATTTAGCTTAAAATTGATTTTGAAGTGAAGTGGTTTACCTTAGGATTTTGTTTTGTTTTTTCTTCTAAAAGCAACTTAAAATTTGCTGTAAATATTTCTATCCAACGTGCAAGTGATCCACAATTGCTTCAACTGATTTTGAATGAAATTAATATGAAAGTGGTTGACAGTTGTTTCAACTCAAAATCAGTTCTACATCTAATGGTTCTATTAGGCTTGAGCACGATTATCGTCCATAATGCTTCTATCAGGCTTGAGACTAGAACTCTGCCAGCGAAAATGGTTCTGTTACACTTATTTAATTTATTTGTTTTGAAGTTATTATTGTAGTGATCTATTAATTGTTATAGATCAAATAAATGTGATGAATGCAGTAATAAGAATTAACAACCTTTTCGGGGTGCAGATTAAGCTGTCAAAAGATCTTCCTGACGAGTTGTTATATGGGAGAGTTGGTTTTCTATGGGCCTGTTTGTTCCTAAACAAGCACCTTGGTCAGGGGACAGTTCCTTCCAGTTGTACGGTGGGTTTGGTCCCAACTATTCTTCTCATGTTTTACTCTGTTGGGAGCTGAATTGGGGAGAGGACTCAATAATTAAAATGGGGTTGTTATGTTTTTCAAAATATTTTCAGGCTATGGTTGTTGATGAAGTCATTAAAAGTGGAAGGAGGTTGGGTAGGAAGGGGAGATGCCCATTGATGTTTGAATGGTATGGGGAGAAGTATTGGGGTGCTGCGCATGGATTGGCTGGGATTATGCACGTGCTGATGGATATGGAGTTGAAGCCAGATGAGCTTGAGGACGTTAAGGGAACTCTCAAATACATGATGAGCAATCGCTTTCCCAGTGGAAACTATCCCGCTAGTGAAGATGATAGGAAGAGCGACGTTCTTGTGCATTGGTGTCATGGAGCTCCAGGGATAGCCCTTACACTTGTCAAAGCAGCTAAGGTTATAGATAGATAACTTTAACTCACTTGTTAACATATGTTTTCTCAAATGAGAACTTTATGATCGTTTAGGGAGTTGCAAAAGTTATATATTTGTTTATGGTTTCTGGGATTAAAATCTCCATTTTGTGTTTCCTTTACATTAAGTGATTTTAATCCTTCAGAGAGATACTTTTGATGCTTTGATTAAATGCTTTTTCTTGATCAGTTCTGCCTCTTGCTTCTGTAAGTGGCAGCATTGTAGAGGCTTTTTAGAGTAATGTCTACGCCATCTTCATCAATGCCTTCTATTTTTCATGTTGAGCATTGTCTCAGGTAGAATGCATGACTTTTGTGTATCATAAAACAGATGTACATATATTTTTCACATTTTTCACAAACTGAATTTTGTTTGTTAAATGTTCTTGTTATCATGGACCACTTGGTTTCATTTTTTCTTTTTGAAAAATAAATCCACAGGTTTTTGGGGATAAGGAATTCTTGGATGCAGCTGTGGAAGCAGGAGAGGTGGTTTGGAATCGTGGTCTGCTTAGGAAAGTTGGGATATGCCATGGTATAAGTGGGAATGCATATGTGTTTCTGTCCCTGTACCAACTTACAGGGGATGTGAAACATCTATACAGAGCCAAGGCTTTTGCTTGCTTTTTGCTTGACAGAGCTCATAAGCTGATATCTGAAGGTGAGATGCATGGAGGTGATAGACCATATTCATTGTTTGAAGGGCTAGGAGGCATGGCTTATCTTTTCTTGGATATGATCGATCCTTCCCTGTCTAAATTTCCAGCGTATGAACTCTGAGAATCTACACAGTTTGAAAGTTTCGAGGGGTTGTGTACATTTTTTATGAAGTTTGAGTTATTTGGGAACTATGCTTATGCCGTAGTGTCAATGTCCTCTTTATTTTTTTACTTTTTGGATGCCGTGTATGAGGGACATCTTTACAAAATAATTACATGTATAAGTTTGGAGTCTCATTATCCTGTGAAATAAATGACCTTAGGTTCTTAAGAAACAACTATGATGTCTCAACCATAGGTTTCAACATTTACAATTAGAATGTGAAGCTAAGACAGGTCAAAAATTACTCAGTTCTTGTTTATGAAGTACTGTCAACCTTTTTTAGAGTTTAATACATAATATTTTCCATTGAGTAGTTTTAGATTACAATACTCCTAATGACATTGATTGAGAAAATATAAACGGAACGACTGAAAATTAAGAGTCTACAATCAAATGAAATAAAAAAATAATGATAAAAAGAGCCAAATAGTCAAAACTGAAGTACTGTGCTAAAATACAAATAAATATAGAACAGAAATAAAAGTATGGATGAGCCAAAAGAACTCACCCAAAGATATTAAATTTATTAGTTTTTATACATGGTTAAAGTAGTGCTACTATGTCTGATGAGATTCAGAGGATTTTTAAATGGATGTGATGGGATAAACTTACTATAAGAAAGGAAAAAAATTGCATGGCTTTAATTTAGCAATCCTTGGGATGGTAACAAAGATCCTCAAAGCTGAATCCTTTTCTAGTGGATTTTCTGGAATCTATGCTATAATGCTTGGACATAATCCAACTGTGACATGAGACAAAAGCACCACATAGGTAGAATTTTCTATTTTCCAATAAAATTTTAAGTTTTCAAAAGTGTTATTTTTTTCGAAAAAAAAATTATGAAGTTGTAATTGAAAATTCTTTTCTAAAAATGATTATAATTTTTTAAATTCTTATTAAAAATTATACCACTAACATGACTTAATTTGACTTTTTAAAATTATTTATTTTTGATCAGTGCATGTATTTGTTAGACTGGCAGTCAAAGAAGAGAAACGTGAGAGAGAGTGGGAGGAAAGGAAGAAAATTTTGAGAAGTAAAGAATAATGGCAGAAGAAGCGAAGAGCAGAGACGCTCGGCGACGAAGAAGAATCCGCGACCAAGGATCCGACCGTCTCGCCTTCATTACGGGTCGGATCCAAACACTCCCTCCCACGCTTCCCGATTCCGACGCTTCACCTCCCCAATCCCTCCATCCAAACACCACCCTTTCCTCTTCTGGTACGTACCTTCGCTTTTCTCCTTCAATTTCAATTCTCTTCTCTCAAACTCCAATTCTAATCTCTCTTCTTTCCTTTCAGTTCCCAACTCCGATTCCATTTCGCACAATCCCCAACCCTACAGCGACCACCACGCTCCCAACACCGCAATCCAAACACCCCCCGAAAACCAAACTCAAAGAGACATTTTAACTGAACCAACTTCTGAAATCCAACCTCAACAAGTCCAATCACGACCACCACCGCCGCCGCCACCAGCGTCCGCCGAAGAACCGAAACGTTCCGTCACCCCGAGTGATATAACTTCTGCCATCAATTCCTCGAGGGGTACCCGTCTCTGCTGTTCCATTCTGGCGGCTCTTCTGGTGCTTTTATCTTTTCTGGGCACAAATTTTTTCAATACTGTGATCAGCTTTAGGCCACTCTACGTTGTTCTTGTGACCAATGTAACGGTTGTGATTGCGAGACTCTTTTTCGGGGTACGGAGGGGTTCTGGAAGAACGCGGAGAAGTGGTTCTTCTGGTGATGGTGGAGATGAATATTCGCAACTTGCCATGATGTTCGAGTTGTGTTTGCTGGCGCAGAATGTGTTGGATGCTGTGTTCATGGATTGTGCTGTCTATGCAATTGTTCTCATTTGTGGTCTTTCTGTGATCAAAGCATGATGTGGAATTCTTGTGTTAGTTTGAACATTGAACTATTTGCTCCCTTTTTAGGTTTTCTTTTGTAGTTTGTAACTGATTTTTTATATGATTCACTATTTACTTTGGTTCTGCTTTAATTTTAAGGATCTTAAGTTCCTCCCATTGTTGATCTGCCTTTGCGTAGTCTTCTAGATAAGCTTTTGTAGAACGATGAAGGGGTTGTGTATCAATTAATCAAGCAACACTGTAATCTGAATAATAAGAGTCATTAGGCTATAATGTGGTGAAATAACATGATTTTTCTGTGTGGTTAAGAAATGGATGTTCTTTTGGCGCTGAAAACATATTTCTTTGACTGGTTTTTTATTTTTCATTGAAATTTAGAAAAAAAAAAATTGTATAGCAACGAGTCTCAATTCATGATTTTACAATCTCTGATAAATTTTAGTTAATGATGTATATAGTGTGTTAGAAAGAAGGTAATAGAATGTGGCATTTAGATGTCTAATTTTGTTGATTATTACATAGCAGAATTTGACTATTTCAGATGAGTGTTATATGGTACTATCGTACTATCAGATATGTGTTGTTTTCCACTATTTTTGAATTCTTTTTCATATTCAGTCTTTGGTGGTACTGATAAGGTTTTGCAAGCACACTCAAGGGTTTCCAGAGGTTAACAAGTTCAGGCTGGGCTTAAAACTGATAAATGACTCAAAGTTCTTTATTATCTCTTTATAACATCAATCATCAGAAAGTGCAGATTTTATTTGATATGAAGTTCCAGACTTTATTACAACACACACCCCCTTCTTCGTGAACTGGAGGTATCAGAGCCAGATATTACAGAGTCCGTTGGATTAAGCAGATAGAAATTACACAAATCTTAATGGAAACATGCTTTTAGCCGTAGAACAGAATCAGATACTTTGTTTGTCAATGAACTCAATGATGAGCTGGTTCACCTTGTCTGGAATTTGTTCATGCACAAAATGGCTTCCTTCTCGAATATATGTGATTTCCAAGTCAGGCACATAATTTTTCACTGCCCCACTTCGGATGTAGTCCTCCATGCCTGGAAACTTGAAAACATAATCTTTCTCACCCATGATGAGAAGTGCCGGAATTGTAACCTTCACATCACTTAAGCCAGTTTCCACATTGAGACTCCTGCATAAAATTGTCCAAATGCAATGTTATTGAAATCTGTTATTTATAAATACCATTTTATGTTTTTAAGTAACTAGGAAAATGAAAGAAACAATTTTAGTTGAGAAAGATATCTGGAGTAGCATTTCAGTTTCACTTTATAATGAATTCCACCTTTTCAGTTTTGAAAGAAGGAAAATGGGAATCTGTTCTGTTTACCTATAAGGAACCTGCAATGCATATCTGAATCCAGATTTTTCATATAAAGATGCATAGGTTGCAAGGTCTTCCTCAGAGAACCATGGTGGTAGAGGAGTAGATGGGTTGAACAAGTCCATGATTTCTTGATCATCAGCTGCTATTGGAACCTCACTTCTAGAGAAGAGAGTGTAGATGTTCCTTATCACTGATTTCACAGGAAAGCGGCCAAAATCCGCTTCAGCCCTCCCAGGCTCCTGTAAATCGAAATTAGTCAGTAACTGCTAACTAATGTTCAAAATTGGAAGAAATATAAAAATTATGATCCAGATGGAATTCGTACCTGCCACCTAGTAATGTAGAAGCCCTTGGGAAGAAGGTGGTTTTGGATAGCAGAGGGACCAGGAAGCAAGAAAGGAACGCCTAAAGTTATTACAGCACCCACTCTTTCTGGGTGTACAGCTGCTGTAAGATATGCAGGGATTGCCCCAAAATCCTTCCCAACAAGGAAAGCCTGATAGAAACAATTGTAACAGAGCATGCAATTAGTTAATCATTCATCTCAGCGACATGAAGTCATAAAAGGAAGGAGGTGCCGTTTCACTCCAAATAAACCAATATGGTCAAAAGGAGATTAGTTTGATTCTAAATAAGAGATTTCCTATCCTTAGTCATTCGCCTTAGACCAAGTTAATGCGTTTTTTCAACAAGCCAAGTTATCAGAACAAGCAAACCATCTCCTAGTTTCTTTGTACTTCCTTGTCTATTTTGGGCTGCTTGTTGAACATCTAAACCAAAGTTCACAACTATTGGATATAGAAATTCTAGCCATACATTACACAATGGTTTATTTCACACACGAAACTGATATATTCATAAAACATGTGCACTGTGGCACCTTACCGTGGTGATGTTTAAAGCATCCAAAAGACCCACAATTTCATGAACCAAATCAAACATGGTTTCCTTTTCTGGCTCAGCTGGTTGCTGAGAGAGTCCATAGCCTCTGAAATCAAAGGCAATAGCCC